>SWBY01009454.1_pt2 | contig 24880 bp, 20 predicted proteins | sample 4693071 | NCBI WGS metagenome assembly SWBY01 (sample SAMN10267273, study PRJNA491770) | bioreactor metagenome | isolation source: DHS bioreactor inoculated with marine methane seep sediment | place: Japan: Omine Ridge, Nankai Trough | collected 2006-05-06 | reverse complement strand
CACTGTGCATTGGGTAGCCTGCCTCTGTGCATTGGGTGGCGCCTGCCACTGTGCAAGTGATTGGGTGGCCCATGCCACCATTTTTCCGGTTAAGGGCCGCACAATTTGCCCGGCAGAGACGCCGGGCACCACCCATTTTTATTTTATCTTAAGTGGGTCGGCAGGCAGGGACGCCTGCCTCCGGGATACCCCTACCTCACGGATCCAGCCGTGATTTTATCCATTGGATTCGGTCCCGGGGTCCCTGCAGCTCTTTGTCCCAGTCCGGTTCCGGGTTCCTGAAATAGTAATCATAGCGGAGGGTTACAGCGCCCTGGATGGTGGCAAACTCCTGAGTTGCGCCGAACATTCGTTTGAAAAACATGGGATAGTTATATGTTCCAGGCAACTCCTGTATCTCAGACCGGGTGAACGTATTCAGGACAGCGCCCACAAGAGCGGTCTGGTGGAGGAAAATTTTCTTTTTAATGTCCGTCTCTGCCTGTTCAACAAAAAAAGCGTCATTATACAACGCGATAAAGCAGTCGCCCCATTTTCGAAGCATCTGTTTCTCCGGCCGGACAACCAATAGCCCGGCATTGAAATAGGCGCGGATGGTTTTTTTATCCGCTGGAGTGGTCATGGCAAAAATCCGGTTTTCGGGGATGTTCAGTCTCTGGTAAAGACGGCGCCAGAATTCATCGGGTGGTTCGCTGAAGAGTGATGCAAACTGTTTGTGCATCACGGGTCTGTATGCAAACCTGACAGTTTCAGGCAGATCAAACTCCCCGGGTTCATCCAGGATGATGGTATCCTCATCCATCCAGACCAGGATATCGGCGGTATCGGCCGCCATACTTTCCGCTTCACCCGCAGCAAACACTTTTCGTGCATAATAGTATTTCAGGGATGCTTCCGGCGCAGCAACGTGATGAACGGTCAGATTCAGCAAAACCAGTTTCCGACGGATCTCCCCGGGTAGATCCGGATATCCCTCAGGGAGATAGATCCATACCGGTGCATCTTTGAATCTGCCGCCAAATGAGCGAATACTTTCCCCCAGCACAATGGCATGATGAAGCTGTTCGTCAGACTCAGCAAACACGCCAAATACGAGTTTCTCGGTCTTGTGACTGATATCCCTGTGCACGGATTGTTCCTCCATACCTGTTCCAATCGGTATCATACCGCTCCCTCCCGCCAACGCAAATACACCAAAAACAGCAAACAGTATTTTCATGAAATCCCCCCAAATCAGCACGTGTCATAGAATACGAACGGAATGCCTGAAAAGTTTCTTTCCGAAGGCTCGACTGTTAACCCTCCAGAAAAAAAAGAACGGGAATACCGGATTAATTTGGCAGGGGAAGAACAAGACCGTATACTGGATTATGTGGCGTGATCGCAGGGGGTACAATTTAAAACAGGAGGTGGGAAAAATGTTCCGGAAATCCCTGATGGTTCTTATGTTTGGAATGTTTATGGCAGGTGGGACCGGTCCGGGTGTTCTGGCCTGGGAGATCCCGCTTGAGTGGCTCGTGGCGCGATCCGATGCGATTGTGACGGGAGAAGTGATTACTGAGAAAGTGATTCAGGACGGTAAGAATTTTTATACAATTTATACCGTTACCGTCGATAGAACCCTTCTGGGAGATCGAACGAAAACCGTGCAATTCCGGCTTTTCGGCGGTGAACTTCCCGGGCAGGGTGGCTGTTGGTACAGCCATCGACCGGTCATAAAAAAAGGTGAAAATATCGTTATCATGCTGCGGAACCATTCTGACCAGCCAGTTGTGGGAGATGATCAGGGGAAATTTACCATTTCCGCCGATAATCGTATCCGTGAGACCGGCGAGGAATTGACCGATTTCCTGGACAGAATTCAGGAAATTTCATTGAGGGTCCGGTCATGAACGTCTGGTGTCGATTCATATTATTTCTGTGCGTGTTCGCGATTCTGCCGGGTACGGTTTATGGGTTTACCTACTATGGATGGTGGTTTCACTCCGGTGAGTACCAGTATTACGTCAACATCGACTATGATCCGGGGTTTAATGAAGAAATCGAAATTGAGGCGGCAGCCTCTGAATGGAACAGCGTGGAGTCCCATCTCATCCTGACGAATATGGGGCATACGACAACCGCGGTAACCGGTCGTGACTACGAGAATGTTATTTATTTCGGGTATCTTGATGGTCCCGGCGGTTCACCCGGAAGCGTGCGATGGTGGTATGACGGATATGGCGATATTCTGGAGGCTGACATCGTCATTGATGATGAAGATACGTTCTGGGATGGGGACGGGTCCTGCAGCGGTGATTTTGATCTTCGAAGCGTGCTGTTGCATGTGTTCGGTCACACTGTCGGTCTGGCACACTCACCGCTGGAAACGCCTTTATGTCCTTTAATGCAGGATCTGGGTTATCAGACGTGTACCGAATACCATATCTGTCAGGACGATGCCAACGGTGTCATTGTTCTTTATGGATCACCCCTGCCCAGCATGGGATTTCCCGGGATGATTCTCTGTCTTGCCATCTTGGGCGGACTCTTTCTGCGGAAACGGAAAAACAGTCTAAACCGGCAGTAGTATTTCCCTGAAAAACCGCTTATAATTGTACCGGGAGTTATAACCGGAATACAATGAATACATGCACTGACCATACTGTTGGAAAACAAAGACCTTCACCGCAGTGGAAACCGGGTAAAATCCTGCTGAATCAGTATATCATCACGGATATTCTCGGTCAGGGCGGCATGGGTGTGGCGTACCTGGTGGAGCGGTTGACGGCCGGTCGGACCCGGTATGCGGTCAAAACCCTGCTGGCAGCACAACTTCCGGATCCCAAAAGCCGGAAATCTTTTCTCAGAGAACTTCGGATCTGGCTGGATCTTCCGGATCATCCCAACATCACGGGATGTCGATTTTTCAGGACGGTGGAAAACCGGATGGCGGTTTTTGCGGATTATGTGGACGGCGGCTCACTCCTGAAATGGATTCGCGACGGTAAGTCAGAATCCCTGGAAACCATTCTGGATATCGTGATCCAGGCTGCCCGGGGACTCCAGACCGCCCATGAGTGCGGTATTATTCATCAGGACGTGAAACCGGCAAACATCCTCCTGACCCGTGACGGGGTTGCGAAAATAACGGATTTCGGTCTGGCTCAGGCACGTCGAATCGCAACGGCTGTCCGGCGATCCGACCCGCAAAATCCGGACAATCTGGTGACGTCCAACGGGATGACCCTGGCGTACTGTTCACCGGAACAGGCCATGGGGACAAAACTGCATTACCGGACCGATATCTGGAGTCTGGGCGTTACTCTGCTGCATCTGGTCCTCGGTGACGTGACCTGGCAGATGGGATTTCTTCTGGGTGAACACCTGGATAAAATTCTGACTCAATCCCGGCAGGGAAAGGATATCCCGGACCGACTTCACCGTATTCTCTCCAAATGTTTCCGGCAAGAACCCGAACACCGGTGGCGGAATATGGATGAACTGGCTGAGGAATTGAAGGTTCTTTATTTTGAAATTACCGGGACAGAGTATCCCCGACCCGAACCGGCAGTGGATACCGAGATCAAGATCACTGATGCCAGGTATACCCGACGGGCTATTGCCGGTACGACCTGGGAGGATCCTTCAGACTGGCTGGCCTTCGCCCTGAAATCTGCGGGCCGGGATCTTTCTGAAATAAATGAACTCATCCCCGATAAATCCACGGCGACACGTAACCCGACTTTGATGGATATTGAGGTTTATAATGAAGCCGGATCGATTCTCATGGCGTTGTACGAAGCCGGGAACACGGAAATCGCATCAGAACTGGCGTATTTGCTGGCAAACAAAGCCAGTCTTCTCCACAACCTGAACGACCACACAGGCGCTCTGGCGGAATTTAACCGGGCGATACAAATATATGAGGATCTTGATTTCGGTGATATGGACCATGATCTCACCTTTAACTACAGCCTGGATGTCCAGAATAAAGCCCTGCTCCTCAAGATTACAGGACACCATGATGACGCTGTCGCCCTGTATCAACACGCCATAGAAATTATCACGGACTCACCGGACCGGGAAGATCCCGATTTTCAGAAAATCCTGGCCCTCACGTACACAAACATGGCAACGCTGCTGGCGGAAATGGGTAAGATAAAACAGGCGATCTCCATACACGACCGTGCCATTGTCATTCGTGAAAAACTCCTTGCACAGGATGATTATTTCATTAAAGACCTTTCTTTTTCACTCATGAACAAGGCTGTTCTGTTCAGAAAACAGGAGGATCATACCGGGAGTATCGCATTAAATAATCGAGCAATTGAACTCCTGGAATCCGAGCGCAACACCATGGAAACTCCCGCAAGGCTGAGCACACTGGCACAGGTATTGAACAATCGTGCCGTATCGGAAAAACATTTGGAGCATTATGATACCGCTCTTTCCCTGTATAACCGTGCGCTTTCCATTATTGAAAAACTCATTGAAGAACATGATCAGAAGGCGCTTCGAAACTGGTTGTCCAGCATGGTGTTCAACAAGGCAATTGTCCTGGCAGAACTTAAAAATCACAGGGAATCCGAATTATTATTTCGTGAAGCCATTTCAATGAAACAAGAACTCATGGACCGGTTCGGTATGACAGATGTTGCACCGGACCTGGCTACGGTTTATCTGCATTTCGCCCAGAGTCTTTCTGGTATCATTGATCCACAGGAACAGGTGAACCTGTACCGGGAAGCCATTGTGATTCTGAAATCCTGTTATTCCCGGGAAAAAACACACGGGACACTCATGAGTCTGGCTCAGGCGTTTCCGCAATGGATTAAAGCGATTCACGCTGCCGGTGACGAAACACATGCGGCGGAAGAAACGGAAAAGGCGAAGATTTTTCTGGAGCAGGCCGGGATCCACCATAAGGGGGTATCTGATGCTTTGGCGGAGTATATGGCAAAGCTGAAACCATTCTTGTAGAAGAGGAAGGAACAATGTTGGGGCGAACCTCGTGTTCGCCCGGTAAAAGACAACGGGTCGCGGACGATTTGAGGAAGAAACGAAAAGAAGAATGGACGAATAGAGGAAAAGAGAAGCTTCTAATTGACTATTTCTCGATAATGAAATATTGTTAAAAGACAAAAAGATATGTTTCAAAATTAAACTGGGGTAGTCAAAGGAGAATTTATCATGAACTCGTATTCACGATCAGTGTTGATCACGATCATCACAATTATCTTTATTCTGACAGCATGCACGGGAAATGCAGAAGCCCGGAAACGGGGATTTCCCCTCTTTTTTGTCATCAACACCGGTGATGTGATGTATAAAGTTGCAGATTTGCCTGAGGAGATGCAGTCGGATCCTGAATGGAATGGCTGGGTGCTGGGTTACAAGTGTTCCCATTTCGGAATTTTGTGGGCGGATTTCCGGACTTGGGACCGTCAGCTGGTTGTATTCAAGGATAGCACGTTTTCTGATCTCCCGACGGAACTGCGTCAGGAACTGGAGATACAGTACCCGTTTTCTGACTGTCAGCGGAATGTGTGGAACAGATTTGGATGGATAGTTCTGACAGGGGTTCTGGGCACGGGCATTTTTTCGCGATTCCGGGGCAGGGAGTAGTCGGGACTCCCGTTCGTCAATTCATCTCAAAAAAAAAGCCTGAATCTTTTCCGTTTGTTTTCCGTATATGAGTATGATGCCGGGAATAAACTGCATAACGATATCCGCCGGTAAAATCACTGGCAGATACTCAGTGAAAGGAGAACGGACATGGAAAAATGGGAATATCGTTTACTGGACTCGAAAAACCTGGAAACAGCGGAAGGCGGGTTTTTCACGAAGCAGAAGGTGACCCTGGAGGAGGCTCAGAATTACCTGAACAAACTGGGTCAGGAAGGCTGGGAAATCATCGATCTGGATTTTGATTTTTTAGTTCACGATACCGGCGCATTCGTTGGTGTTGCCAAACGGAAAATCAGTTGATTCTGCTTATTTGAGTCAAAGGCAGACTTGATCCGTTTTCCTTATAGATCTTCAAGAATTTCCCGAAATTCCACCAGCATTTCCCGGTAGTCATCCCGATTTAACACGAGATTGTATTTTTCCAGGAGATAAATGGCATCTTTTAGAGCGTCCCGAGCCAGATCAGTTTCGTTCAGCGCCAGGTATGCATCAGCAAGATATTGCTGCCCTCTTGCATAAGCACCCAGTTGGTCCAGCCGGTCTTTCTCTACAATGAGGGTCCAACGAATATCCCGAGCCTTATGAAAATCTTCCAGGCTCTTTTGAGGTTGATTCAGCCCCAGGAAATAACAGTTTGCACGATTGACAAGGATCAGGGTCAGATTGGACAAATGCACGGATGCTGAATGTTCATCCATGACTTCGAGAAGCATGGATTCCGCTTTGTTCAAAAGAGACAGCGCCTCCGACGCTCTGTTCATCAGGTTCAATGAAACTGCTTTATTCATATATAGAGCCGCCAGACCCGGTGCGATTTCCTTCCGGTTTTCCCGAAAATAAAGATCCTCCCTGATTTCAATGGCCTCTTCCGTTACCGCAAGACCTTCCGCTTCCCGATCCAACCGACCCAGAACAATGCCCTTGTTGACCAGTACCATCGCCAATTCCGGTCGGATCTCGGACCGGCCCTCTTCCTCAATCAAACGTTTTTTAATATCAATGGCCCGGTCCAGAAGAACAATTCCTTTCTCATATTCATGCAATTCAATCAGATTGACAGCCTGGTTCATCATGAGACCGGCCAGATCATTGGTCAGATCCGTGCGGCCCATAAGCGTTACAAGTTGTTCTTTGATTAAAAACGCTTCCTCCATGATCGCCAGGGCTTCCTTCAGAAAACCCCCGAACCGGAGAGATACCGCTTTGTTCATATATTCTGTAGCCAGGGCTTCAATATTAACAGACCGGGCTTCGGAGGTCAGCAGTTCCTTCCGGATCGCGATGGATTTATCGTGAAACAGGAACGAATCCTGATGCTCCCCGAGGTTGTTGAGTCCATTGGCTTTATTCCGGTATGCATGGGCGAGCAGAACTCTCCACTTCCTTCCAGTGACGCCTTCAGGTGGATTTTCGAGAATAGTGATGGCCTGATCATACAAGTCAACTGCCTCCGCAACATTCCCCAGTGATCGGTGAATAATTCCGTGAGTCAATTTACATCTGCCCAGATTTAGCTGCAGGTCCGGGGTATCGGTTTTGTTAATCAAGCCATTCAACAAATCCATTGCTTCCCGGTTTAATACAAGGGCATCACGAAATTCACCGATGTGCCACTTCACACCGGCTTTCCCGTATTTCAATTTGCCTTCCAGAATCTTCATGTCAACACCGGTTTCTCCGGCATCATCAAGAAGATCCAGACCACGCTCATAACACAACTCCGATTCGTCGCAGTTCCCGATCCGCATCTCCAGTTCAGCCAGTTCTATCAACGCCGACACCTGAATTTGTATCCGGCCGGGAAAGGGTTCACGGCTTGAAAGCATCTCGATCACCTGTTTGAATATGTCGATACCACCATTAAAATCCTCGATGAATTCATGAACCCGGGCTCGATCAAACAGCATCTCCGTAAACTTCGCACTAACCTCCGGTATCTCAGTTTTACCGGCAAATATATCGCCCATCTCCACAAACAGCTCCAGATCAATCAGATCCCGGGACCGCCAGGATCCGGTCCTCTCTGCCGCCAACCGTTCACAATGGGAAACATCCACCGGAATCATTGCAGCCAGTTCATGAATGTATTCCAGTGGATCCCGCCATGGCACCTCCCGGTTAAGATTCAGATCAAGATCATCGGTAAGATCCAACACATCCGTCGCCTGCCGCGTGTATGGCTGTCCGGTTTCACGTTCATAAACGGAAACCAACGCTGATTCAAGTTCATTGCAGGAAGACCAGCGATCCCCGGGATCCTGCATGAAACATCGTTTGAGTATTGTTTTTACTGAATCCGGCATGGGAACCGCCAGCAAAACGGATCGCCCGGCTCCCGTAAGTTGATCCAGGATCTGATCCGCCATCACTCCCAACATCCATGCCATTTCACCCGCAAACATCTCCATCACCGTGACACCAAAACTCCAGATGTCCGTGGCCCGACGGACTTTCTCACCGGAAGCCTGCTCCGGAGAACAATAAGCCCGGGTCATTCCCGTTCCGGTAAGAAGAATCGATTTGGCGGTTTCAGGATTCAGGGGGTTCTCAGACCGTTTCCGGTGAAAGGCTCTGGCCATACCAAAATCCGTCAGCTTGGCTACACCTTCCCGGGTGAGCAGTACATTGTCGGGTTTGATATCCTGGTGAATGACATCCCGGGAGTGGGCCACACCAATCCCCCGGATGAGTTGGATGGCAATGTCCAGTATCCTCTCCAGGTCCGACACTTTGCCTAAACCAATTTGCCGTGCAAGAGATCCACCGTCAACATATTCTGAAAAAACCGCCAGCCGATCCTTAACCGTGCGAAAAAAACGGCAGGCCGTGATATTGGCATGGAACGGCAATTCCATCCAGGTCCGAAGCTCACGAATAAACAATCGTTTGGAAGCATGATCATTGACGATTTCAGGCAACAGGGTTTTTACAGCAAATCGAAGACCCGTGCTCCGGCTACGCACCAGATACACCTCACCCACACCACCAATACCCAGGCAACTCTCAACCTTAAACTCATTCAAAATCAATGCACCGGGTTCAAAACAACCCGCATTTTCAATACCTGTCGCCAAGTACACGCTCCTCTCTCATGCATCACACATCCATAAGATTATCTTACACACCCCGTCCGCTTCGCGTCCACCCCTCTTTTTCCGATGCCAAATAACCTGGCAGGGACGCCAGGTCTACAAACTCTGCCAATTGATATTGAATGCCGGCATGGACCTTGCCAATTTGTAATGCATAGGTCCATGCCGGCAGTTCAAAGACAACAATCTTGTTTTGTAGCCCGACCGTCCCTGGTCGGGCAGATGCATCATTTCATTTTAATCTTGACAAAGTTTGTCTGGTTTATTATGTTCGGTATTGAGCGTGTCTGCCGGCGTGGTGCCGGTTTGCTCAAATGAGGGTTATAAAATGCAGGAAATCGAAAGTATCATCCAACAGGATTACAAGTATGGATTTGTCACGGAAATCGAATCAGACGTGGCGCCCCGGGGATTGAATGAGGACATCATCCGGATGATTTCCCGGAAGAAGCAGGAGCCTGAATTTTTGCTTGAGTATCGTCTTCGGGCGTATCATCACTGGCTGACCTTGAAGGAGCCGACCTGGTCCAATGTGCATTATCCGCCCATTGATTTTCAGAATATCATATATTACGCAGCACCGCGTCAGCAGTCGGCGCTGGAGAGTCTGGACGAGGTGGATCCGAAGCTGCTGGACACGTACGAAAAGCTGGGGATTCCTTTAGAGGAGCAGAAACGGCTGGCAGGCGTTGCAGTGGATGCCATTTTCGACAGTGTATCTGTTGCCACCACCTATAAGGAAACGCTTGCGGAACACGGCATTATTTTCTGTTCATTCTCCGAGGCAGCCCGGGAGTATCCGGAACTCGTAAAAAAATATCTGGGCAGCGTGGTGCCGTACACGGACAATTTTTATGCCGCTTTAAACTCGGCGGTATTCAGTGACGGCTCGTTTGTTTATATACCCAAGGGTGTCAAATGTCCCATGGAACTGTCCACGTATTTCCGGATCAACACGCAGGATATCGGTCAGTTTGAGCGGACCCTGATTGTGGCGGATGAGGGTAGCAGCGTCAGTTACCTTGAAGGGTGCACGGCGCCGAAGCGTGACACCAATCAGCTTCATGCCGCCATCGTGGAGTTGGTGGCGCTGGATGATGCCGACATCAAGTATTCCACTATTCAGAACTGGTATCCCGGTAATGCTGAGGGTATTGGCGGCATATACAATTTTGTCGTGAAACGTGGAAAGTGCGAGGGTCGGAACTCGCGGATATCCTGGACCCAGGTGGAGACGGGATCCGCCATCACCTGGAAGTATCCCAGCGTCATATTGAAAGGTGATAACTCCATCGGTGAATTTTACTCGGTGGCCCTCACCAACAACATGCAGCAGGCGGACACCGGGACGAAGATGATTCACCTGGGTAAGAATACCCGAAGTACAATTATCTCAAAAGGAATCTCAGCGGGACGCAGCAATAACAGTTACCGGGGCCTGGTAAAAATACTGGGCAAAGCTGAGAACGCACGGAACTACACCCAATGTGATTCACTTCTCATTGGTGATCAGTGCGGCGCCCATACGTTCCCCTATATTGAGGTGGACAACAAGAGCGCCACGGTGGAGCACGAAGCCACCACCTCAAAGATCGGTGACGACCAGATATTTTACTGCCGGCAGCGGGGTATAACCGAGGAAAACGCCGTATCACTTATAATAAACGGATTTTGTAAAGAAGTATTCAAGGAACTCCCCATGGAGTTCGCAGCGGAAGCGTCGAAACTGCTGGGCATCAGCCTGGAAGGCAGTGTAGGATAAAGGAGACAATCATGGCATCAGAAAAAACATTACTGGACATCAGGGATCTGCATGTATCCGTGGCGGGTAAGGAGATTCTCCGGGGGATCAATCTAACCCTCAATACCGGCGAGATCCATGCCGTCATGGGACCCAATGGCTCCGGAAAAAGCACACTGGCACAGGTTCTGGCCGGTCATCCCGGTTATGAAGTAACTCGCGGGACTATCCAATTTCTGGGTGAGGATCTGCTCACATTGGAAGCAGACGAACGTGCCCGGGCAGGCATCTTTCTCGCGTTCCAGTACCCGGTGGAAATTCCCGGCGTCAGCAACCTCAACTTCATGAAAGCCGCTCTGAACGAGAGCCGTAAATCCCGTGGTCTGGACGCGTATGACGCCTTTGAGTTTTTCGATATCATGCAGGAAAAGTGCAAGCTCGTGGATATGGATCCGGAGTTTCTCACCCGGTCAGTAAACGAGGGATTTTCCGGGGGTGAAAAAAAGCGGAATGAAATTTTCCAGATGGCACTCCTCGAGCCCCGATTGGGAATCCTGGATGAGACGGATTCCGGGTTGGATATCGACGCTCTGAAAGTTGTTGCCGGTGGTGTGAATAAACTGCACAACACGGCAAATTCCTTTATCGTCGTGACCCACTACCAGCGACTTCTGGACTATATCGTACCGGATAAAATCCATATCCTGTTCAAAGGACGAATCGTTGAATCCGGGACAAAGGATCTGGCGCTCTATCTTGAAGACAAGGGTTACGACTGGATCAGGGAAAAACATGATGACAGCGGCACAGCCCTGTATCTTTAAGGGGGTATGGTAGTGAAAGTCCTGACACGCGGCACCGAACACATGGTCGAAACATTCGAGCAGTTTCAGAAGAACTCCTGGTCCGATTCACCGGTATGGTTGTCGGAATTGCGGCAGCATGCCTTTGCCCGGTTTGAAGAGACAGGGTTTCCCCACCGGAAACATGAAGAATGGAAATACACGGATATCTCAGCACTTCAGCAGACTGCATTTGTCCCGGGTGGCCCCCCGAGAGATCTTCAGTCGGTCCGTCACCGGTTCTCTGAACTGCTGACCGGAACGCTCCCGTCACCGAGGATTGTTATGGTGAACGGGTATTTTTCCCCGGAATTGTCTGACCTCTCCCCCCTTGAAGATATTGCAATCATCAACCTGTTTCTGACATTGTCCGGGAAGGATCAGGACATTCTCAGGGCACACATGACGCCGGTCGAGGACATGGAACCTCACCTTTTCATCGCTCTGAATACCGCATTCCTGAACGACGGATTGTTCATCAACATCCCCCCGCACTCGCACCTGGAAACACCCATTCACGTGTTTCATCTCAGCGGTGAGGAGAGCACGCCGGTCATAGCCTCTCAGCGGGTGGTAATCCTGGCAGGCGACGAAAGCCGGGCAACGGTGGTGGAACATCATTATTCCTGCGGTGAGGAACTCACCTTTGTCAATCATGTCACCGAAGTGGTGATGAACCGGGGCAGTCGGCTTACACACATCAAAATCAACCGGGAGAACCCGTCAGCAATCCATGTGGGGAATACCCGGATCCGACAATTTCAGGATAGTGAACTCACCTCGTTTTCAATGGGACTAACCGGCGGTGTCATACGAAACGACCTGAACTGTCAATTGCTGGAATCTCAAACCCGGACACAGCTTCTGGGATTGTATATGCCGGAAGGGAAGCAGCACATCGACAATCACACCCGCATTGATCACACCGTACCAGGATGCACCAGTTACCAACTCTACAAGGGGATTCTCGGAGACGGCGGGCGTGCTGTGTTCAACGGTAAGATTTTCGTCCGTAAACACGCTATCCACACAGACGCTCACCAGTCCAACCGGAATATTCTACTCAGTGATACCGCCCACGTGGACACCAAACCGCAATTGGAAATCTTTGCCGATGACGTCCGCTGCGCCCACGGTACCACGATTGGATTTCTGGATCCGGAAGCCCTCTTTTATCTTCAGACCCGGGGGGTTCCACTGAAAGAAGCCCGGCGGTTAATTACCCAGGGGTTTGCCAACGAGATTATCCGGAAGATTGAGCACCGCGATATCCGGACCATGGTGAATGAAATCACTGAAACAAAATTGGGTAAACACTGCTGACAGGAGTTTTTGAAATGAAAGACACACAGATACAAACAGGTATCCGGCAGAACCGGACCGTTGCGTTCCAGGTGGACGCTGTCAGGGATCAATTCCCCATATTCCAGCAGCAGATGTATGGAAAACGGCTGATTTTTCTGGACAGCGCCGCCACCACTCAGAAACCACAACCGGTGATTGATACCCTGACCCGGTTTTACGAAGAGAGCAATGCGAATATTCATCGGGGCGCATACTTTCTGAGTCAAAGGGCCACCGATGATTATGAGTGTGCCCGATCCAAGATGCGCCGGTTCATCAATGCCGGTCACGACCGTGAGATCATCTTTGTCCGTGGCGCAACCGAGGGGATCAATCTGGCGGCATTCTGCATGAGTGCGACCTGGTTCAAACCCGGTGATGAGATTATCATTTCAACCCTCGAACACCACGCCAATATCGTTCCCTGGCAGCAGGTCTGTCAACGCACCGGCGCACAGCTTAAAGTGATCCCCATGGATGATAGCGGCAACCTGATATTGGATGCCTTCGAAAAGCTTCTCACACCGAAAACCCGCCTCGTAGCGGTATCTCATGTTTCAAACGCTATCGGTACGGTGAATCCCGTTGAGGAGATCATCCGGATCGCTCACACCATCGAGGTGCCTGTCCTGGTGGACGGCGCTCAGGCTGTGCCGCATATGCCTGTGGATGTTCAGGCGCTGGATGCGGACTTTTACGTCTTTTCCGGACACAAAATGTTCGGACCCACCGGCGTCGGCGTGCTCTATGGGAAAGCCCGGTATCTTTCGCAGTTCCCCCCCTGGCAGACCGGCGGCGATATGATCCGGTCCGTCACCTTTGAAAAGACAGAGTTTCAGGATATTCCGTACCGGTTTGAGGCGGGTACCCCGCACATTGCAGGCGCTATCGCTCTGGGTGTAGCCGCGGATTTCCTGGACAGCATGACCCGGCTGTCCGCCATGGAATACGAGGAGGAACTACTCGCATATGCGGAAGGTCGACTACAGGAAACAGAGGGGATTACCGTCATCGGCATGCCGGAAAGACGGTTGGGGTCCATCTCCTTCAACCTGGACGGCATCCATCCCCATGATATCGGCACCATTCTGGATCTGGAAGGCATTGCCATTCGCACGGGTCATCACTGTGCCCAGCCCCTGATGCACCGGCTGGGTGTGCCGGCCACTGCCCGGGCATCCCTGGCTTTCTATAATACCCGGAACGATATCGACGCTCTGGTTGATGGATTGAAAACCGTCAGAAAGGTTATTCTGTAATGATGGATCTGAAAGAACTCTACCAACAGGTTATTCTCGATCATAACCGGTCTCCGAAAAATTTCCATGAGCTTGAGTGTCCCACACATACTGCCCATGGAGACAACCCGTTTTGCGGGGATTCGGTCACCATCTATCTCCGGGTTGAAAATGACCGGATCAAGGACATCAGTTTTACCGGGCACGGATGCGCCATCTCCAAAGCAGCATCATCTTTGATGACGGAAATGCTTAAGGGCAAGAGCCTGGACGATGCCGATGAGATATTCCGGAAGTACCACACCATGGTCACCACGGACCGGACACAACCGGTGGAAACCGGGGGCCTGGGCAAACTGGCGGTGCTGGCCGGTGTCCGGGAGTTTCCCATCCGCATCAAATGCGCCAGCCTTCCCTGGCACACAATGAAAGCTGCCCTGGAAACGCAGAGGGAAGCAGTGACCACGGAATAGTTATTTTGTAATCCTGATTTTTCAAGCTATAATAATTTTATGTGCTTCGCAGAAACTCTCATACCACAGATCCTTGATCATTATCCGGAAACACAGGCTGTTTATTTGTTTGGATCCCACGCATCAGGTGATGTCTGGCCGGGAAGTGATATTGATCTCGGCGTGTTACTGCCGGTTGAGATCGCGGGGCATGTCAAGTTCACCACATGGAACAAACTGGCTGTTGAACTGGCGGTCTCTGCGGGCGTAGATTGTGTGGATCTCATCAATCTCCGTTTGGTTGATACTGTATTCCGCAAAGAGATTATCTCAGCAGATTGCCGAATTTTCTGCGGGGATGAAACGGCTGCCGATGAATTTGAAATGCTGACACTTTCTTTCTATCAGCAATTGCAGTTTGAGCGTAAAGAGATTGTTGAACAAGGACGTTTAACAGGAAGATTTTATAATGTCTGACACGGTACTGAACAAAAAATCCAGTATTGAACGATGCATTTTACAGATCAGGAAGTATTATGCTCTGCCCGGCGATGGACCATTTGAAACCGATCATTTCAAACAGGATGCCATTGCAGTAAACATGCAGCGCGCCTGCCAATTATCAATCGACCTTGCTAATCATACAATCCGTAAGAAACGACTGGGATTGCCTAAAGACAGCGGTAACAGTTTCGAACTCCTGGCTGAAGCCGGTATAATTGATCTTGCAATGTGTGATAAACTTAAGGGTATGGTGGGATTCCGGAATATTCTGGTGCACGCATACCGCTCCCTGGATCTGGAATTAATGAAGGATATCATCGAAAATCACCTGGACGAACTGATCGAATTTGCACAGGTCATTCTTCTGGAGTTTCCGGACTGATCCGGATCTCTGAAATCCACTTCATCCAGCATTTGCCGCATATAGATATTCGCGTCGTACACATAATCCGATTCTGCATGGCATAACTTGCATCGTTTGCCCAATCCGATATCATGATCGGATAATCGAGGGGTGTTTCATGCCAAAACAATCGACGCTTATAGCAAAAATTGATGATCTCAACCGGGAAGCCTACAAGCTGCGTTATACGGAAACGAAACGCAGTCTCCTTCTTAGCGAAGAAACAAATCATCTCGCAACCGCGATTGATTATAAAGAAGGCCTTGCCAGAAGCCTGATGATTACGGTGGTGTGTCAATTTCGGATGGGAAATCACGAAACAGCCCTGATGAAAGCAGAAGAAGCCATTCAGATTCACTCAATGAATCAGGATGCTGAAAACAAAGTAAATGTCCAATCTCTCATGGGAAACATTTACTTCGCTCAATGCAATTTTCAGCAGGCACTGAATTCTTTTTCAAATTGTGCAGATTATTACAGGCAGATCGGCGCCGGATGCAATCAAGCCATCTCATATACCCAATTGGGAGCCGTCTATCATCGGTTGGGTGATTATGAAAACGCGCTGGATTATCATTTCAAGAGCTTAAAAATTTCTAAGGAGTTACATTCCCGACATACTGAAGCCAGTTCCCTGCACAATATTGCCGCAATCTATTCTGAGTTACGGGATAACGACAATGCAATCCGTTTTTTTATTGAAAGTTCAAAGATCTTCCGGGAACTCGGTGATACTGCTTTTGAAGCAAACAACTATAACAGTATTGCTCTGATTTTTAACACGTCGGGAAACCATGCAAAAGGACTTGAATATGCATTTAAATCACTCAAACTGCATGAGTCAGCCGGAAACAAGGATGGCATGTCTGCTGCACTGGGTTCCATCGGCGAATGTTATGATGATCAGGGAAACCTGGTTGATGCGCTTGCTTACTTTTCCAAAAGTGAGGAAACTGCTGAGCAAATTGGAAGTAAATGGCGGCAAGCCGAAAGCCTGAAGAAGATCGGATCGATTTACTTAAAGCAGAACAAAATACGTTACGCATTGGATCACCTTCAAAAAGCCCTCGTTATTGCTGAAGAAATTGAATCAAAGCGCTTGATTTATGAAACTCACGAAATATTAGCGTATATCTGTCAGGAGATGGATGATTTTAAACAAGCATTTTCTCATCATGAACAATTTCATGGGATTAAAGAAAGCCTGTTTAACGAAAAATCAGATCATCGGATCCGCATGTTGCAAATTCGCTTTGAAACTGAACAGAAAGAAAATGAGAATAGACTCTATCGGTTGAAAATTGAGCAGCAACGCAATGAATTGGCGGAATTTGCTCAAACTATCGCCAGGCAAAACACGTTAGTGCAGACATTGAAAAAGGAATTGGATCATTTCAATAAGGATTCGACCCAAACACCGGAAAACGCTCAAAAACAGATTTCAGCGTTATTAGATGCAAAAAAAATCAGTTTCCAGAACTGGACCGCTTTTCAGAAACAGTTTGATTCTGTTTTTCCCGATTTCAACAGACGTTTAGTGGATCAATACCCCAGTATAACATCCCAGAAAATAAAGATATGCATGCTGATCAAACTCAAATTGACATCCCGGAAAATCGCCGGAGCACTCTACATCTCCCAACGTTGTGTTGACTGGCACCGATATCAGATTCGTAAGAAGCTTCAGCTTTCACCGGAAAAAGACCTTTATCTGTATTTATCAAAGTATTAGTATCATCTGCGATTATCTGAGTGAGAAGCGCAATAAACAAAAAAACAAGTACCCCTGCCCCCTGAAACAAGTACTGTCAAGTTCCTGATTTGGACGTATATTTTAAGGTGACCATATCGGGAACCTGCTGCTTCCGTCTCTACGGCTCAGAACGATAATGCGTGATATGGGCATTGTCAGTGTTCCCTGCCGAGAGACGGAAGCGCACTTTAATTTGGGAATTTGAATTGAATGAGATATATTTAATGTATCATATCGGTAAATGTTTAAAAGGGAGGTCTCTCATGTCGAAAATAACCTCAATCATTTTCATCCTATTAATAGCGGTTATACCCGTATCGGCGGACGTCACCATCGATCCGGATGGAACCGGGGATTACGCCACCATTCAGGAAGGTATTGACGCCATTACCGCCGGGGAAACGGTCTGGCTGGTTGACGGGACATATACCGGCACCGGCAATAAGAATCTGGATTACGGTGGTAAAAATATTGCGGTTCGATCGTTAAACGATATCCCGGAAGACTGCCTCATCGATTGTGAAAACGATAACCGTGGATTTAATCTCCATAATGATGAGACAAACGCCGCTGTTATCCGGGGAATGACAATCCGGAACGGATCTACCTCAAATAGTGGTGGCGGTATTCGTTGTGACGGTGCCGCGGTTTCCATCAGAAACTGTATCATCACCGGCAACACTTCAGGATCCTATCATGGGGGAGGTATATATTTGTATAATGCTTCCGGAGTAATTGTCTCAGAAACAGTCATTTCGAATAATTCCGCAGATGAGGGCGGAGGTATATACCTGTTTATCGGATCTCTGGAAATGACGAATTGCAATATTGTGGAAAACACGTCGATTGACTACGGTGGCGGTATATTTCAGTACGACTCGAATTCCAGTATTACGGTCACCAATTGCACGGTAAGTTATAATTCTTCCTCCAACACTGGCGGCGGTATAGCATCCCTTGGGGATGCCTATTTAAGCGTGATCAATTCGATTGTATATGGTAATACCGCCTCGTCGGCGAGTGATGAAATTAGAGTAAACATGGGAAATGCCTGGGTATACTTCTCCGATATCGGTGAAAGCAATTGTCCTGATAATGTCACCTGTAATGATTGTATGTTCAATCAGGATCCCATGTTCAATGGAGGATCTCCGTTTGATTATCATCTGGATTCCGGCAGCCCGTGTATTGATGCAGGTACTGGTGACTCCGGTACGTTTCCCACCCTCCCCGGTATTGATATCGATTTTGAAGCAAGGCCCTATCCGCCGGAATTTGACATGGGATCTGATGAATACACAGGTCCCCCGCCGACACCCACATTCACTCCCTCAAATACACCCTCGTCCACACCCACATCCACGCCTACAATCACACCCACATGCGGGATTTATGATTTCACCACGGATTTTTCCACTCAACCGGCGGGATCAGCACTCTATGGCGATGCGGTCATAGACGGGGAAAAACTCATTTTAACCCATAACATCAGTAATCACACTGGAACTTTCATTCTGTCCGGCAATCCCTGTGTATTTGAAGAGTTTTCAATATCATTCGACCTTTATATCGGTGATGGAGGCAGCACCGGTGCTGATGGTTTCAGCCTGAGTTTTGCCGGCGATATTCCTGATGATGTATTTCCATACGCCGAAGAAGGGGCGGGAACCGGCCTGATTGTCTCGTTCGACACATACGATAACGGCGGTGAAACCACACCGGACATCACTCTGCGTTATGCCGGCTCAGATATTGCCGTCCATGAAACAGTCCTCAGGACCAGTAGTTGGGTCCCGATCAGACTGGTTATGGGACCCACCGGCCGAGCCAATCTTTATTATGACGGTATTCTCATTTTTAATAATATCGAGGTTATCGGATATTCCCCTGAGACCGGATGGCGGTTTTGTTTCGCCGCCCGATCCGGCGGACAGACTGATAACCAGTGGATCGACAATCTTGTTCTCTCGAACATCATTCCTCCGACTTTCACACCCTCATCCACCCCCACTCCCACAAATACCCCCACTTTAACACCGACGCCCTCCATCACACCTATGCCCACAAATACCCCCACGTGCATGCCCGGCGATATTTTCCTCAAAGCAGACGGCACCGGAGACTTCTCCACGATTCAGGAAGCGGTTGATCGTGTCTGTGCAGGAGCTGTCATTTGGCTGGAGGACGGCACGTATACCGGCCCGGACAACGCTGAAGTACAAGGTTACCAGGATATTTCCATTCGATCCGTCAGTGATACGCCTTCACTCTGTATCATCGACGGCCAGTTCACAGAATATGGCTTTGATTTTGATCATGTGGATGCCGTCCATATCAGGGGAATCACCGTTCGGAATTGCGATGAACCCGGTATTGAATTCGATTATTCCTCGGGAACGATTTCCAATTGTGTCATCACAGGAAACACGTATGATGACGGAGGTGGTATTTACTTAGGTTATTCTTCTGTGACGATCTCCGACTGTATTATTTCAGAAAACATAGCAGACGATTATTATGGTGGTGGAATTTACGGTTATGAGGCCAATATTACGGTGACAAACAGCACGATCACCGGCAACACGGCGTATTATTACGGTGGTGGAATATATGTTGAGGATTCCGATTTGACACTGGCAAACAGCATCGTTTCAGGAAACGAGGCACTTTATGATTTCGGTGGCGGAATTTGCAGCATGGCTTCCACATGTGACATCACAAACAGCACGATTTCCAATAACACGTCAGAACAGTATGGTGGCGGAATATCGGTTGAGGATGGTGATCTGACCCTGACAAACTGCACTATATCCGGAAACCAAGTACTGGAATGGGGTGGCGGCGGATTGTACTTACATTATATAGATACATCGACCATAACAAATTGCACATTCACAGGAAATTCCGCAGTGGATGAAGAGGGAGGCGGCATGCTTTTTGAGTACGGTGGCATATGTAATCTGGTCAACTGTGTTTTCTGGGGCAATAATTCGACATCGGGAATAGGACCTGAAATCGCAGTCATGGAGAACAGTACGCTGACCATCGATTACAACGACATTCAAGGTGGTCAGAGTGATGTCTTTGTGGGCGCCACCGCCACCTTGAACTGGGGCGCCGGTATAATAGATGCGGATCCGCTGTTTGCCGGTCTCGATGATTTCCATCTTCTGGGCGGAAGCCCGTGCATCGATACCGGGACAGACGATTCCATGACCTATCCCAGCCTGCCATGGGACGATATCGACGGGGAAATCAGGCCCGCTGGATCAGGGTATGACATGGGATCCGATGAAGCCTTCAGCATCACACCGACGCCGTCAAATACACCAACGATCACCCCCTCACCGACAGCCACACCCACACCGACACAGTCGTGTATCCATCACGGTGACGCCAATCTCGATGGAACTGTCACGGCAGGGGACGCTCAAATGGCATTCAATATCGCCCTGGGTCTGATCACACCCACTTATGAGGAAGAATGCGCCGCAGACTGTAACGCCGACGGTACCGTCACCGCCGGGGACGCCCAACAGATTTTCGGAGTGGTCATGGGTACCGATGACTGCGTGGATCCGCTGTAATCGATGGATGTAGGGGTTTTCGGCCGAAAACCCCTACATATCGGTCGAAAATCCCATCATTGGCCTTGAATAATTAACGGACCCCACGTATAAGTACAGCGATTTGAATATCATTTCGCGTATTTTGCGTGATCTGATCGAACATTAGGATACAATCGATATGGCTCACTTACGCAATTTCAGCATTATCGCTCACATCGATCACGGAAAATCAACGCTATCGGATCGACTGATCCAGGCAGCCGGATTGATTGATGATCATCATTTTCAAGATCAGATTCTGGATACCATGGATATCGAACGGGAACGTGGCATCACCATCAAGAGTCAGTCGGTATGCCTTCCCTATACCGGCCAGGACGGGCAGGAATATATTCTGAACCTCATTGACACACCAGGCCATGTTGATTTCTCCTATGAAGTTTCCCGGGCCCTGGCATCGTGTGAAGGGGTCCTGCTCCTTGTGGATGCGTCCCAGGGTGTGGAGGCCCAGACCCTGGCAAACCTGTATGCCGCCATGGAACATAATCTGACCATTATTCCGGTTGTGAATAAAATCGATCTGATCTCCGCCGATGTGGACACAGCTCTGGAACAGATCGAGACAGAACTGGGACTGGATTCCGACGATGCGATTTTGTGTTCCGCCAAAGAAGGTACCGGGGTTGAGGAAATTTTCGAAGCGATTGTGCAGCGGATTCCCGGACCGGAAATCGACGTGGATGCACCTCTGGCCGCCCTGATTTTCGACGCACACTACGACTCCTTTCGCGGTGCCGTCATCAGTAGCCGGGCAGTGTTAAACGCGGTGATATCATCCGGTTGATGTCTCTGGGCACCACATATCGGGTGGAAGAAGTGGGGCTTTTCCGGATCAAGCGTGAGAAAAAAGCCACTCTGTCTGCGGGAGAAGTCGGGTATCTGATTGCGGGTATTAAAACGGTAAGCGACACGCGTATCGGTGATACCATCACCCTGGATAATAATCCGGCGGAGGGTCTGCTGGAGGGATTCAAAGATGTCATTCCCGTGGTATTCTCCTCTATTTATCCCGTGGATGCCGATGATTTTCCTTCATTGAGTGATTCTCTGGAGCGATACAGACTCAATGACGCCTCCCTGGTATTCGAAAAAGACAGTTCCGTCGCTCTGGGTCAGGGATTCAGGTGCGGTTTCCTGGGACTGCTCCATCTGGACGTATTCCAGATGCGGTTGGAACGGGAATTCAATCAATCTATTGTCATGACCTTTCCCAGTGTCGAATACAAAATCGGCCTGACCAACGGCAAAGAAGTCACCATCGACAATCCACAGTACTACCCGGATCCCATCAAGATTGATTATACGATGGAACCTTTCATTCGAGCGAGCATACTGATTCCGGAACGGTATATGGGCGCCGTCATGAAACTCTGCCTGGAACGCCGGGGAGTAAATTCCCGATTCAACTACCCCACACAGGGCCGAATCGAAGTGATTTTTGATCTGCCGCTGGCCGAAGTAATTTATGATTTTTATGATAAGCTCAAAACAATCACACAGGGGTATGGTTCCTTTGAGTATGAACTCATCGATTACCGGAAAGCGGATCTGGTTCTCATGGATATCCTGGTTAACGGTGAAAGGGTCGATGCCCTTTCCGTAATCATTCATCGTGATAGTGCCCGGCCAAAGGGGCTCCATGTTGTGGATCGTCTTAAAGAAGAGATTCCCCGGCACCAGTTCAAGATTGCTATTCAGGGCGCCATCGGCGGTAAAATCATCTGCCGGGCCACCATATCCGCCCGGCGGAAAGACGTCACGGCAAAGTGTTACGGTGGTGATATTACACGAAAACGGAAGTTGCTTGAGAAACAGGCCAAAGGCAAGAAGAAAATGAAGATGATCGGTTCGGTGATGATCCCTCAAAAAGCCTTCGCCGCCGTCCTCAAAACTGATGATAACTGATCCCCCGGCAGGACTCTACGTTCATATCCCTTTCTGTAAAACCAAATGTCCGTACTGTGATTTTTATTCCATTACAGAAATTGACGGGGTTTCCAGATGGATCGACGCCGTGATTAAAGAAGCCGACATCTACAAAGATGCGTTTCCGCCGTTTGACACGCTATATCTGGGAGGCGGCACACCATCACTGCTGGAACCCCGCGATCTGACCCGGTTAATCACTGCACTGAATGATGTTTTCCAGTTGATACCCGGGACGGAAATCACAGTGGAGGCAAACCCTGATGACGTCACACACCAATGGCTGGAATCCATGAACGGAGCGGGCGTAAACCGGCTGAGTCTCGGTGTGCAGTCACTCGACGAGAAAACACTCCGGTTTCTCAATCGACGACACACGGTACACGACTCTCTTCAGGTGCTGGAATTCCTCAAGGAAATGGAATGGCCAAATCTCTCAGTGGATCTCATCTACGGGGTTCCGGGGATGTCATCTGAAACATGGCGTGCGACACTGGAGCAAATCACGCGATACACCCCGGAACATATCTCCTGCTACCAGTTAACCTATGCTCCGGGAACACTCCTTCATAACCGGATGAAAGCCGGAGAGGTGATGCCGGTTTCAGAGGAAATGGAAGCGCGACTATTTATAACGACATCGGATTTCCTAACCGCCTGCGGCTATGTCCACTATGAAATATCAAACTTTGCCCGAAGCGAGTCACTCATCAGCCGGCATAACTCAAAATACTGGAATCACACACCGTATCTCGGACTGGGACCCGGAGCGCACTCATTTAAAGAAAACCGGCGCTGGTGGAATATGAATGATGTGGGAAAATACTGTTCGTCTCTGGCAATAGCTGAAACACCCGTGACCGAAAGTGAGACATTGACAGAAGCTCAAATCGTTTCCGAGAAAATTTTTCTTGGTGTCCGGACCCGCAATGGTTTTCCTCGGGAAATAATTTCCTCACTTCCAGGAAATGAAAACACATTGAACCGGTTGATAACAAACGGATGGCTTTATGAAAGTGGATGCTGTATAAAACCTACTCTCCAGGGCTGGATGATGGCGGATCGGATCCCATTGGAATTTCTTTAAGAGTCATTTCTTGACTGATGACCGTCTCATCATTAGAATCATTTAAGTAGTTTTGCAGGTTGTTTATTTGGAAAGGAATACAATATGAGAAATCGATGGTTTGTATTGAGTTGTATGTTTGCGTGTTGCATAGGGTTGGTGACAGCTGTTGCTCTGGCCGCAGACATCAGCGGTAACGCGTATAAGACAGATTCCCTGGCTCACGACAATATTACCATCGTTATGGAATCACTACCGACAATACCCACAATGGGAATCAGCGGAATTATTCTTCTGCTTGCCGCTCTGGGATTATTGATTTTCCGAAAAAATAATCGCACCGCAACCGCCCTGCTTCTTGTGGCGGCCATTGCCGGCGCCGGTTGCACCGTTTATGCTTTCGCAACATATACGACTGTTACGATCACCAACGGTTCATGGAACCTGACCAATATTGATCCGGGTTCATACCGGCTTGAAGGAACATCTCCAGGGTATTATCCCGATTCTGCGGAACCTGTCGTTGTTAATGCCGGGGCAAATACTGCACCAAACCTCTACCTTTTCCCCATCCCTTCACCCACAGGTCCGCCCACGATCACTCCCACACCCAGCAATACACCCACAAATACACAAACGCCCAGTTTCACACCAACCCAGACACCGACCAGCACACCAACAAACACGCCAACTCCCTCACAGACACCCACTAACACGCCCACATTTACGCCGACGAATACGCCCACATTTACACCGACCCAGACACCGACAGGTACTCCCACAGGTACTCCCACAAATACACCGACCCAGACACCGACAAGCACAGCTACAGCAACGCCTACCGGGACACCCACAAGCACACCGACACAGACACCCACCAATACGCCGACGTTCACGCCGACCGCAACACAAACACCGACAAACACACCTACATTCACACCGACCGCAACACAGACACCCACCAACACACCGACACTCACACCAACACCGACCCCGACACAAACACCGACAAACACGCCTACATTTACACCGACATGGACACCCACGAATACGCCTACATTTACTCCAACTCCAACTCAAACACCGACACAGTCGCCGACACTAACCCCGACTCCGACACAGACACCTACGGCGACTCCCACCAGCACACCCACACTGACGCCGACACCGACACAAACGCCGACCAACACGCCTACATTTACACCGACCTGGACACCAAC
>SWBY01005428.1_pt2 | contig 24908 bp, 23 predicted proteins | sample 4693071 | NCBI WGS metagenome assembly SWBY01 (sample SAMN10267273, study PRJNA491770) | bioreactor metagenome | isolation source: DHS bioreactor inoculated with marine methane seep sediment | place: Japan: Omine Ridge, Nankai Trough | collected 2006-05-06 | reverse complement strand
ATCCAGAAGAGATGCATCTTTCAGTCGTCCCACAACCCACAGAAAATGGGTATCCCGGGGGTATTGGGCAAGATCCTCCGTTTCAAGAGGGATCCAGAAATCCGAACCGGCCGCCACTTCAAATTCCGGCGGCATCACACCCACCACCTGGTATTCCAGCCCGTCCAGGGCAACAGTCGCCCCCATAGCACCGGTTTCTCCACCGAACGCCTCCTCCCAGAAAGCATGCCCCAGCAGGACTGTCCGGGTATCGCCGGTAATTAGGGTCCGACCCAGAATCGGATCGACACCCAGTAGATCAAAAAACTCAGCTTTGACCAGTCCGCCGGATTTTCTCAGCACTTGAGAACCTTTCTGCCAGTTAAAGTCCCGGGCCATGAAAACCGTCATTTTTTCAAATGTGGTGTTCCTGGATTTCCAGTCTCTGTAATTGAGATACGAAACGGACATAATCTGAAAGTTGTGACTGGGATGCTGTTCGTGAATCCACACAAGTTCACCCGGATCCTTGAACGGCAGTGATTTGAACATGAATGTGTTAATCACCGTGAATACAGTGGCTGTAGACCCGATACCCAGGGCCAGACAGAGGATGATGGAGATGCTGAGGAAAGGATACCGGATAATCATCCGTGTACCGAAAACAATATCTTTCCACACTGTCCTGATCAACAACCGGTATCCTCCATCACATCAACGGTGTGATTCCTCATCCACAATTTGCAAATCACATGCCACGGAACCCCAAAAGATTACTCTGATGGATTTCCATCCCATATTCAAGAATACTTCAACAAACACCTACCGGCAATCACTCCCCGTACTTTCCCCCGAGATGCCGCTCTTCAACATTCTGGCGTGGAATTTGCATATTTTTCTGATGAGAGTGTTGTGTTTTGGGGAGAAATGATGAACTGGACAGAGGAACGGTACAAAAATAAAACTGTGAAACTTTTGCCACATCATTACCGTATTCTCTATAATAGTAGGGTAGGAGGAAATACCATGAGGCATCCTGTGCGGTTTTCAACAGTCATGATGGTTTTACTCCTGGCGGGTTCGGTTTGCCTGGCCAGTGGTGACGGACCATATCCCATTAAACCCGTCGGTCCCGGTGGCAGCATGGATATGGGCCGGGATTACTTCAACGTGCACCGTTTCGGTCAATCCGAATCCCGGTGCAAACAAAAGTCTTATCCCCTTTATGGGTATGGGTATTCCGAGGCACTTCAGGATGATGTTGAAATCCGGATGGTCTGGGTGCCGTCTGGATCTTTCTGGATGGGGTTGAATAGGCTCGGTGGTGATAACCATTCCACTAATGAAACCCTTCACACGGTAAAACTGACCCGGCCCTTTTATATTCAGGATGCAGAAGTTACGGCCATCCAGTGGGATCAAGTGATCGGAATGGATGCGAAAGATTTTGGCGCCGGGAAATTCTCAGGTATGGGTTGGTACGATACGATTGTATTCTGTAATCGCCTGTCCACAGACCGGGGACTCAAACCCTGTTATTTTGCTGATGCGGAGTTCACCCGGGATTTTACGATTCGAGATGCTCTGGAAAACCGCGAAGTGTTCTGGAAACGCAGTGCTGACGGATATCGTCTTCCCACGGAAGCGGAGTGGGTATTTGCCTCCCGGATTGCCCGGGATTCAGGATCTGAGATGTCTGATCCCAACCTCGAATCTCAATGGGAATGGTGCTGGGACCGGTATGAACAGTACAAAAATGATCATCGGATTGATCCTGCCGGACCGGAAGCCGGGGAACACCGTGTCCTTAGAAACAGCGACGGGATGGAACCAAGTTCCACCCCGCCGGAATTCTCTTCCCGAAGTTCCATGGTGCCGGATCTCCGGAATGGCAATATCAGTTTCCGTCTGGCCCGTTTCGCCGATTAAAGCCGGACCGGCGGCTGCCTATTTTCTTTCCCCGTCAACAAACATAATGGGTGTCATGCCGCCACCTTTATGCACGTTGATCACCGGATTGTCAGATGAGCGCACAACGCCGCCGGTATAGATTCCGCCGTAGCAGTAGAAGTTCACATTGATTTTCTTTTTGGCAAAAATGAGCTTTTCATTTTCAAATACCGGCAGTTCCTCTTCAGGGATAGCCACGGCTTCCTGAACAACAAACCTGCCTCTGGGTGCACACGCTTTATCCACCCATTCCAGCCATTCATTTTCAGGTGTAGCAAACCCCACAATCACGTCTTTTCCGCCGTAACTGTCGATGGGTTTAAGAACGAATTCACCTTTGTTGGCCGCCACGTATTCCGGCAGATCCACTGTGTCTCCCCTGAAATCAGTACTGATCTTCTCAAAAACCCGGGTCCAGGGCAGATACTCATGAATCACCTTTTGTTCTTCATGGGTGAACATTTTCAGTATTTCCGGGCGCTGCAGGACTGCCAGGAGGGATTTATTGGCTGCCAGCGTAGATGACAGGGGATTGACCATGCAGACTTTCCGGTCCCGCAGGGCTGCAACAATGGGTTTAATACCATCCATGTGTTCAATCCAGTCACCGATCCAGCCACGGCGATAAATGATGTCGGGTTCAAGTCCCGTGGGTGTTCTCAAGTGCCCGTTTTCATACACCCATTCCGTCGTACCACAGAACTCAGCTTTGAAGCCCATCGTTTTCAGCCAGGCCACAATAGCGTGAAACTCCGGTGTGGTACCACCACCTGCCCCGGCACTGATGCAGATATTGGGGAATTCTTTTTTTCCGCCCCATTCTTTGTAACAGGTCATGAGCATTCTCAGGATCTGCCACATGATCAGATCCCTGCCCACAGTAAATTTCCGGCATAAATCAATAAAAACATCCGACTGTTGAATCAGATCACCCTGGACATCTGAATACATGGGTCCGCCGGGACTATCAGCATTAAACTCGATATATTTTAAATCGGTATCCGTCATGAAGGCATCGTTCCGTGTAATCTGTACGCGGTCGTGATAACCCACGGGAATATCCGCCAGTTCGGTTTCTTCCGGTGAAAGATAGAACATGGCTTTTGAACTCTCATCCTGATAATACAACTCGACAATCTTATTCATAATCCGCATCAGGACTTCAGTTGTCCATCGGATTTCCGGCATACGTGCACCATCAATGAAATACGGTTTTACATAGAGGGGCATGGGTCCGGATCCGAAGGTGCAGCCCTTATCGGTCATACCCTGGGAAAGATTCTGATACACAGCGTAAGGATCAGGATGGGAATGAAGAATCCGTTTGAACTCCTCATTGATCTTTTCAACTAGAACTGACATGAAATATCTCCTTTCAAATGAATGATCGATTGTAGCCCTAAGATTCAGACGGAAACTTTATATCACGGATTTTCAATATTTCGCAAACCCCTGAAATTCATCCCGGAACCGAACACTCATCGTCCCAAAACCGGACAATTTTCTAAAAATACAGGCGAGCAGACTTCACCAGAGGGCCGATTTGATACACTTTTTTCAGCCTGCCCCGATTGGCACAGGCCTTGCTACATAAAAGGACAGAGCTTGAAGCCCCCCGCTTTCCCTGCAGGGTGCAGGGGAAACTCCCAAACTCTACGTTCCATTCTCCTCGGTCGCCGGATATTTACTATCCGGCGATTCTTTTTTTTTGGAATTCTCTGAACAAGTGAGTACAATCCATCGTATTATTTGCAGAGAGGGTTGCCACCTGCACCTGCATTCAATTATTCCGGGAGTTGTACTATGAAATCCGTCATCGCAGCCATCATCATATTCACCGTTGGACTCCTGATGGGAGGACTTGGACCTCGATCAGATCTGAGAAATCTGGAAAAGGAGATCAAATCGCTTCAGGAAAAACTCCGGGATTGTGATGGTAAAAAATCACCGGTACTGGGTGAGGTCACCCGGATGCTGGGTGTGGGAAAACCGGACCTGAAAACCCCGCCCCGGCCACGCCACACCCCGGATCCGGAGAAGAAAGAAGGGGACAAGGAAATCGCCACTGATTTTCAATGGGAAGAAGAGGATCCTTTTGGAGGTGCTGAAAACATGGAGGATGCCCTTGATGCTGCTTCAGATTTATTTGATATCCGCCGGCAGCAGGCCATGGAAATTCTCATCAATGAACTGGATCTCACATCGGACGAAATTGAAGATTTTGAGAGTACCATGTCTGATATGAACGATAAACTTCAGGATCAGATACAAAATTTTGTAGATGACATGACCGACAATATGGAGCCCAGTCCGGAAGATGGTTTGAGGCTGGCTCACGATCTTTCCGGCACACTTCTTGGATCCTATGATGATATGGATGATATTTTCCCTGACGGCTGGCGAGATGATGCATCGCCGGACACCAGTCCCATTAACTTCATTGATCCCCGGGTAGCCCGGCCCATCCTGGAACTGGAGGAAATGATGGATTACCAGGAAGACAATTATGAAAACTGATCTCATTGATCTCTGGACCGTTGCCAGGCATGACTGGCAGGATGCCCTCCGAAGCCGCCGCATTGTTGTATGGTTTATCCTATACCTTACGGGATCGATTGCCGCATGCCTGATATTTGCTGAGGTGATTCAGGGTATAGAAACGGAAATAGCAAAAGCAATGGGTCTCGCCGGAAGTGCGAAACCAGGCGCTTTAATTAACGCGATATGGGAAAAAGAGTCATTCATGTCCTTCATGAATGACTTTGTAGGTGATTCCAGTCTACTGAAAAAACTGATGTCCACACCGCCTTTTGCTCTGTTTTACGGCGGGTTGTCCTTTATGTTCACACCTCTCCTGGTGATTATACTCTCATCAGACTGTGTGGCCACAGACGTAGCCAATGGGTATGTCCGGTTCAATATTGTCAGAACCTCCCGGATGAGTTGGATTTTCGGGAAAATGCTTGCCCATGCGATGCTGCTCCTGGCGGCACTGGGATTCAGCGCTGTAGGCGCCCTGATCATCGGTTCACTGAAACTTGCTCATTTCGACATGATGACGAGTCTCCCCTTTTTCCTTGAGTTCATGGTGAAATCATGGCTCTATTCACTGCCGTATCTGGGAATTGCCATGGCAGTCTCACAATGGACCCGATCACCCAACCTGGCCAAAGTAATGGGTCTGCTGATTCTGTTTGCCATGTCCATGCTGGCGGGACTTGCCAATTTTCGTATGGAAGCGGGCTGGACCCAACTCTGGGAGATGGTACTCATGCTCTTGCCACAGGGTCATCGGATGGATTTCTGGCTGCCGGATATCTCTAAGAATCTGATGGCTGGAGCGTATGTTCTGGGCTTGACCGTCCTGTACACCATGGCGGGGTTTGCGGTATTCCACCGGAGGGATCTGTAATGAAAACCCTGGCTTTGGAACTCCGTGGACTAAAAAAACATTTTGGTCGGATTAAGGCATTGGACGGGCTCGACCTTGCCATTCCCACCGGCACGGTATTTGGTTTTGTGGGACCTAACGGCGCAGGAAAAACCACGGCATTTTCCATTATTGCAGGTCTGTTACGACCCGATTCCGGCCTTGTAAATATACTGGGTAACGGCGCATTTAACCCATCCATTCACCAGGGACAGGTTTCAATCCTGCCCCAGGATTCCCAGATTCCCGGGCATTCAAGGGTCCGGGAATGCCTGATCTACTTTGCACGGCTTCAGGGACTGTCCGGGAAAGAAGCTGCCCGATCTGCCGATGAAGTGCTGGACTGGGTCGAACTGAAAGATCGCGGAAAAAGCCCGGTCCGGACGCTCTCCCACGGGATGTTCCGCCGGCTTACGGTGGCACAGGCGTTTCTGGGTGCACCCAGGCTGGTGCTCCTGGATGAACCCACCAGCGGATTGGATCCCAAACAAGTGGTGAATATCCGTTCCCTGATCCAAAGCCGCCGGAACTCACAGACCGTGATTGTAAGTTCGCATATCTTGTCTGAAATCGAGACCGCCTGCGATCACGTGGCATTTATCGATCACGGCCAGACCATTCGTCAGGATTCCATGGAAGCCATCATCCGGAAATCCCACCAGATTTCATACACCATTCAGCCGGGATCTGATCCCCGGGATGCTTTGATGGCGGCTGTTCCAGGTGCTGAAATCACGCTTACCGATGACGGAACCAGACTGACAATTCTTCTGCGGGATGTCACCATCAATCCCTCGGAAATCAATGCCCGGGTACTGCCGATCCTACTGGAACACGGTATTGGTATTGTGGAAATCAGCCGGGGCAGCGATCTGGAGAGTGAATACCTGAATCAGTAAACTGGGGCTAAATTGTATCTGGTCTATCCTGCGACGGAGTGCTATAGTCCAGCCTTTGATTTCAATGGAGGCCTTTATGAAATTGCGATTTTTTGTTTTTTCCCTTTGTACAGTATTGATTGTATCTTCGCCTATCCTGGCCTGTGATGGGCGGGACCGGTATGCGAAACCGGGGAGCGCTACTGATCTGTATTTCTTTCCGGCACCCATGAGCGAGATGTGCGGGTATCGTATTCTCCCGCCGGAGACAGATGATGATGGCGATGCTGATAACGAACGGGGATTTCACTGGGCGCGTGCTCACAGTATCGCCCTGATCCGTCTGGCTGCTTACAATACGGTCCGGCGATTCGGACCGGGACCCTATGATCTGGCCATATTTGATCTCAGTGCCGAGAACGGTGACACACCGATATCCATGAAACCGGGGAAACCGGCACGGGCGCGGCATCCCGGAAACTCGCATGATGGAGGGATTAACCTGGATCTCAGTTACTATCTGACCTCCCTGGAAGGTGTTCAAGACGATGAAGATTATGCGGCATGTTCAGATCATTATCTGCCTCCGGATCCAGAGAAGACTGAGTCCGAAGATTCAGGTGATGAACCTCGGGATGCCTATCAATGCCGATCGGCACCGGACCGACTGGATCTTGAACGGCAATCATACTTTTTTATCCAGCTTTTCCACTTGGACCAGACTTACTTCAACGGGGAATTTATCGGCCCCATCGGTATTGACTGGGAAATTCAGAAAGTAGTGTTATCACAGCTTGAGACATGGAAATCCCAGGAACGGTATGGTGTTGATGATGAGTTGATTGAACGCATAAAAGGGATTTTTACAGCCAACCGGTATGGAGGCTGGGCAAGGTTTCATCACCACCATATCCACCTGCGGCTTAACGATCTTCCCTACCGGGGCATTTACAGAACCGGGATTGACCGGATTCTCGAAGATGAGCGAGCCATGGATCTTGAGATCCTTCACCAGATTCGACCCCATTGGCAATCATTGCTGCGGACCCGGGTTTCCTCTTACGCCATGTCCCGAGCGGTTGAGATGGAAGTGATCCCCGGAAAAAGTATTGAAACGGTTCAGTTTCGTACGGGGTCCGGGGAATGGATTGAGAGTGATCCCGCAGATTTTTCCCGGTTACATGCCACGGATGATCTCCCGGGCGGTCCGGATTTTTCAGAAACGCATATCAGCATTCAGGCCAGGATCACGTACACTGATGGATCACGTGAAGCTCTTGAAGATATCATCTCTCTCCCCGCACGACCGCCGCATCTATACATTCCTGTGGACCCTGCCCGGGTCACCACTGAATGGAACCTGTCTGAAGGCAATTGGACACTCACCGTGGATTATCCAAAAATATACGATTGTTATGTAACAGGAATTGTTTTCGAAGTTCACCGGAACGACGGTAAAGCGACAACGGTGGAAAAGCTGAAGCCTGAAACAGGTGACCGGAGCGTAACCTTTACTGAACAGGAGACCGACAATCCCATATGTTTGATTCGAGCCCGTTTGATCTGTTCCGGATCATTGTCCGTAAAAGTGCCGGTTTATATTCCCTAAAGCGATGTTTTTCGTTTTTCCCGGTACATCTCAGTGTCCGCCTTGTGCACGGCCTCTTCGAAAGATTGCCCTGAACCGGGGTCCCATACAGCGATGCCGATGGATAGTGAAACCGGAAATCTTTCGAGCTCCGGTATCAGGGTCTGACCGGCGATGGTCCCATCGATCCGTTCTCTGACCAGGACCGCTTTATCAGATGTTTCCGGCATAATGATCAGGTATTCATCACCGCCGTACCGTATGACCGTGTCACACTCCCGGACTGATTGGATCAGGCTTTCTGCCACGGCAACCAGTACTTTATCACCCACCTGATGACCAAAAGTGTCGTTGATTTCCTTGAATCGGTCGATATCAATCATCATCACAGCGATGAGATGTCCGTAACGTTCGCACCGGTTGATCTCCCGATTCATCTCCTGGTGAAGATAATGCCGATTGAAAACACCGGTAAGGGAATCACGGGTTGCCTGTTTGATCAATTTAATCTGAAGATTGATGCGTTTCAGCGCTTCCGCCACATGCCCCAGCAGAATCCCCAGCAGTTTCACATCCTCATGAGAAAATGCATATGCCCGGTTAGAAAAAGCCTGAAATACACCAATCGTGTGAATCGGTGCACTGATGAGTGATTTCAAGCCTGATTCCCCTGCCATCATGTTCTCATCCGAATCAACGTTCTCAATCATCAGCGTCCGCCCCGACCGGAAAGTCTCCCCGGCATACCCTTCATCTACGCTCATGACCCGACTGATCCCAGGTGGAACCTGTCTGGATCTGGTCTGGGGGGTCAGAATTCCCTCATCCTCAACAGAAATATCACACCAGGTCAGATTGAGAATCCGTTCTGCGGCATCAATGGTCAGTTGAAAGACCTCCTTCGCATTATGAGATCGGGAGAGTTTGTGCCCCACCTCGTGAAGCTGCTCTATTTTCCACATCGATTTCCGGCTTTGTAACTCGGCTTGTTTCCGTTGCGAGATATCACGGATTATAGCCATATCCGCCTTACGGCCATCGATCTCAATAATGGATGCGCTCCACTCCACCGGGATAGTTTCACCGGTTTGTGTAAGAATTTCTGTTTCATACCGGGAGGGAACAGCCTGATCTGCCAGGCGGCGCCGATAGTGTTCCCGCAGATCTTTCTGCTGGTTCTCTGGAACAAAAGTCCAGAATGCTTTTCCCAGAGCCTGCGATTCCGTATATCCCGTCAATCGCAAAATTTGCCGGTTCACGAATCTTAGCGCTCCGTCCTGAACGATAACAATCCCGTCATTTCCACACTCAACCAGAATCTCATATTTTTTCAGATCTTCCTTGATCCGCGTATCCGTAAGTTTCCATTGGGTGATATCCTCGCAAATACCGTCATAACAGATAATCGCATCCGTATCGTCCCGGACCGCCCATGCACTTTCCTTTACAAACAGGACCGAACCATCTTTTTTTATCCAACCCGATTCAAAACCCACAACAAATCCGTGGGTTTTCATCAAGGATTTGAATTTATCCCTGGAATAATCAGGATGATACCCGGACGTCTCGATATCCAGTGTCGCCAGTTCCTGAAATGAATCGTACCCCAGCATCTCAATCAACCGTTGATTCCCCTGAATGACTTTGCCTTCGGGGGAGGTTCGGTAAACACCAATAATCGAACTGTTGAGAATACCGGAAATGCCTGTCTGCTGCTGACATTCATCAAGCTTTTTTTCCAGTTCCTCAATCCGCCTGATCAGCGTCTCTCTATCCAGTTCACGATTGTTGATTTGATATCTCCCGGTAACTCATCCCCCCCGAAAGGTCAGGAAATGGCACCCGATTTCCCCAATAATCTTCGAATCAGACCAATCTGACCGACATGGTACATTTCGTGTCCATATAAAAAGAACAACTCGTTCCAGTGTTTTGCTTCAAAATCCGAATCCGACCGGTGATTCAGCGAAACTTCCAGCTCATTCTGAATCTCATCCAACTGATTCAATATCTTTTCCGTGGACCATTGCGAGAGTGCAGCCGGTTCCTTTGTGCCGCGATCATACAGGGCGACCATTTCTTTTGAACAGAGTGGCTCCAATCCCAGAAGTTGAGATATCAGATTACGGGACACAGTGATATGACCCAGTATCCAGTTGATTGATTTCCCTGTATCTCCGGCAACGGAGAGGCTTTCTTCAGACGTGATGCCCGTCATGTTCATCGCCAGTGCTTTCCGGCTGAAATCCATCAGGTAGAGAAACAGATCTTTTTTCATGACGCATCTCCCGGGAAAATCCCTGCATTACCGCATTCCAGTTGAAACGTCTCAAATTCCTTCTCAACCGTTGCCAGCGTTTCTTTCCGAAGCGTGTAGATATCTTTGAAATTTGTTGTGAGAATTGCCAGATATCCCTTTTCCAGCAAAAGTCCATCGGTGAGATGGGTTAGAATCTGAATGGTTTCTTCATGGCTAAGCCCTTTCCGATAGGGTCGGTCCTCAACAAGGGCTGTGAAAACATCGGCCACGGCAATGAGGCATGCACCCAAAGAAAGCTCATCTTTTTTTAAATGAAAAGGATAACCGCTCCCATCGAGCCGTTCATGGTGATATCCGGCAAGCTCAGCAATCCTGTCCAGACCTTTGATACGCCGTAGAATCCGGTACGTATAATATGAATGCTTTCGAATGGATCCAAAATCATCATCGGAAAGTCTGTTGCGGTTGTTGATGATTTCCGCCGGAACAGCCAGTTTTCCCAGATCATGAAAATATCCGGCGATGCGAATTGCCGCACAATCCTCTGTGCCCATTCCTGTGAGTTGAGCCAGTTTTTCTGCAATTACCGAGACACTTCTGGAATGCGAGCAGGTATAACGGCTTCTGAAATCGATCACGCGGGAGAAACATTCCCCTACATCCATCACCTCGTGTGTCTCAAGAGGAATCGGATGTTCCCGAACAAATTCCGATACCGTATCATTGGCAAAATCCGATGAGATTTCCAACCAGAAATGTTCTTCCCTGGATATATCCATGAACGCCGCGGAACATTCCGGATGAAACATGGTTCCAACCTCTTTTCGTATCTGTTGGATAATGGCGGCTTTCTGAATAAATACATCCTGGAGGGGATCCATAAGTGATACAATCCGGTTTGCCAGATGTAGAAGATGACTGTCCAGGGTAACCATGGTGTTATTTTGTGTTTCACCCCGGCCATCCTCCCAGTTTACATGGTGATGCAAGACCGGTTCCAGAGCGTTTTTGAAGCAATCACAATGGCTCAGGAACCACCCCCCCCGTCGGGTGTGTGAGTGGGGGAATTCCGGTTTCAGTGCTTTCAATGCCAGCCGCTCACCCAGGGATAACGCTCCTGTATCATGGAGCAGTGCAGCGAGAATCAGGTCCTTCTGATCACTCCCGGTCATGCCGACTCTGTCAGAAAGTTTAAGAACCGCACATGCGACACGTTTGTGATGGCCATAAAGTACCGGATCAATAAGATCAGCCGCGTCTGAAAACGCCATGGCAAGATCAAACAAAGAAATCTTCGAATCAGTCATCCCAGTCTCCTGATTCAATTTATACCAGATTTTGATAATGATTTCCCGTGCCAATCGGAAATCCAGTGCCAAATCAGTGCTGTACTATGAGGATTGGCGTCCCCGGCAGTTATCGATCCAGCAGATTCCGAATGGCAACAGCGACTTCACGGGGTTCAAGAGGTTTCATCACCATCATATCAATCCCGAAATCAGTTACATTTTCTGCATTGATCCGATTGCTGTAACCCGTGGTAAGAATCACCGGAATATCCGGTCGGATGGTTTTAATTCCCTGAGCCAGTTGTACTCCTGAAATGTGAGGCATTGAAAGACCGGTTATCACAATATCAAATGCTGAGGGGTCTTCCCGGAATCGTGACAGCGCTTCCCGGCCATCGAGAATTACCGTTGTTGTGTAGCCCTGTGCCCGCAGAAAATCACCGGCAATATCCCCCACCGGTGCATTATCATCCACAAACAACACCCGTTCCGAACCTTTGGGCAGTGGTCCGGCTCCGGATTCAATTTCATCCTGCTCACACTCACTTCTGGGCAGGTAAACCCGGAACGTGGTGCCCTCATTGGGAATACTGCTGACACCGATCTCGCCCCTGTGTTCACGAATGATACCGTGAGCCACGGAAAGACCTAAACCAGCTCCCTCACCATATTTCCGTGTAGTAAAAAAAGATTCAAAAATCCGCGGGATAATCTCCAGGGGAATTCCACACCCGGTATCCCGAACGGTAAGCATGGCATATTCCCGACAGGTCTGTCCGGGAAATTGACGGTAAAATGCATCATCGGCCACAAACTTTTCAAGCCGGATATCCAAAACACCATTTTCCTCACCCATGGATTTGATCCCATTCATACAAAGATTCATCAACACCTGGTGAACCTGAAGGGAATCGGCCAGGATCAGCCCGGTATTGTTATCGATAAAATGCTGGATTTGAATATTGGCCGGAATGGTAGCACGGAGCAGTTTTACCACTTCTTTTGTCACGAGGTGAATCTGCACCGGATGCTTTTCATCTTCCGTGCTCCGATTGAAAAGCAGGATGTGCTGGATCAATTCCCGGGCACGTTTGGTAGCCGCCAGAATTTTCTGCTGAAACTCATAGACCCGGGTATCCGGTTCCAATGCCCGAAGAGACAAATCCGCATACCCGATAATGGGTGATAGAATATTATTAAAATCATGAGCGATTCCACCGGCCAGAGAACCAAGTGTTTCCAGTTTCTGAACACGGCGCAGATGTGTTTCCAACTTCGCCTGTTCTTTTTGCCTGCGGATGATCTCGGTTTTATCCCGGGAATAAAACACCAGTTGGAAGACCTCCCCGTCCAGATTGAACACCGGATAAAACTGATTATCCAGATACCGTGTCTGCCAGACCTCCTGGAACCGGACCGGTTTCCGGGATTCAATGGCGGTGTTCAAATGATTCTTGCGACTACCGGAAAAATCGTCCGGGAAGTAATCAAAGAGATTTCGTCCGACAAGTTTCTCCTCCGACTGATCCAGCATCCGGGCGGCGGCATCGTTGACCACAAGGAACCGGCCCTCCAGGTTAATCAGGGCCACCATGTCGATGGGTGCATTGATCAGGGACCGGGTCATGAGTTGACTCCATTGAGCGGCTGAATCAAGTTTCCTTTTGAGGAGTTCGATTTCCTTGTACAGTTCTTCTCGTGTTTTTTCCTGATCTGTCATTCCTGTCACGCCTTCTTCCCTGTAGAACCAGCAAACCCACTCTCCCCATCGGGAAATTCGGATTCATTATTCATGTGGAGGTATTCTGTCAAATAATCGTCTGAAGATCAAATATTTTAGTTGAATCCTGGCGCTGTATACGGATTGGACCTGCTGTTATAAAACTGATTCTTGTCAAGCATTCTATTAAAAATATTCGGATACCATCATCCATTCACATCTGTAAGCACCTTTCATTTCATCCCGAAGACCTGTCAATCACTCCTTGTGAAGTTTGACACATCCGGCATCGTTCGTTACCATCACGGGGAATTTTTTAAGACCTGAACCGGATGATATTCTGATTATGCAAAAGCGGACACTACTGTGGATAATTATCGCGATAAACCTGATATCTATTTTATTTCTGATTCCTTTAATACAAAGCAATACCCTGGTTTTTGATGATCCTCAGGTCCTGATTTCCAATACGTTTACTCACAAAATAACCCATGCCAGGTATCTGGTAATGGAGGATTATTTCCTTCTGTCCGGGGAATCCACATACCGGCCACTGGTCACATTTTCATATATGCTGGATCATTTTATTCTCGGGGATGAACCCTGGCTTTTTCATCTGAGCAACGCCCTGTATCATCTGGCTGCGGGTCTTTTCTTTGGAGCCGTTCTGATCAGCATTTTTAAATCACCGGTGATCATTATTCTGTCTGCCGGAATTTTCGCGTTCCATGCGGCGGCATTTGAAGCCATTGCTTCTGCCGGGTTCAGGGAAGATATTCTGTGTGCATTGTTTGTATTTATGGCCATAAATTCCTTCATTCGGGGACAGTCATCAAAACGATCATGGCTGCATTTCACAGTATTAATCATCGCAACCTGTCTGGGATTACTCAGTAAAGAAACAGCCATTGTCATCCCTGTGATTCTCCTGGTCATCGCATACACCGGAAAGTTCCCGGTCCGGTATTCCGGTATCCGCATAGCTGCCGTCACTTTACTCATCCTGACTTTCATCGTGCTATGGATGATAATCCTGCCTGATAATTCCGGTATTCGAGATTCCGGTGCTGAAACCATGCTGATAACACGCCTGTCCTCGGCACCCGCCCTCCTTGCTGCACACCTGCGTCTCTGTGTATTGCCACACCCGTTATGTGCGGATCATGCACCTGTTCAGTGGAATCTTGAAACCGGGTTCTTTTTCATCATACTGATGATCGGGCTGATCGGGGGGGTAAAAAAGCGGTCAGCTGTTGGAGCCGGCCTGTTATTGTTCATTGCCGGATTACTGCCTGTGATAAATATCTATCCGATCCTGAATATGGAATTTGCTGAACGCTACCTGTATTTGCCACTTGCAGGATACAGTATTGCTGCCGCCGCCGGGGTGAACGCACTTTTATTCCGGATAAAATCGGGTTCATTCCGAAAAATCGTGTTCCTTCTCTGTATCTGCGGACTTATCGTTGTACCGGCTGTTCTCCGTTCACTCCGTATATCGGATTGGAAGGATAACATATCACTCTGGCAATCGACGGTGGAAACAAACCCCGAAAGTGCAATGGGTTGGATTAATCTCGGGATAAATTCAAAATTCCTTCAGGACAGGAGAAACTTTGCCTGGGAATGTCACCGGACAGCGTACCGTCTTGAACCGGATAACTATCAGGTTAACTTTGCCATTGCCGTTCTTCTGAACGAGGAGCAAAAAACCGACGAAGCATTACCCTATTATCAAGAAACAATCCGATTAAATCCGGATCATCTCCAGGCCCACGCTTATCTGGGGATCATGTATGCTCAACGGGAAGATTACATGAGCGCCATTCCCCATTTTATTGAGTGTTTGCGGATAAATCCCCGGGCACGTACGATCCGGAATTACCTGATTCAGGCTCAGGTTGCACTGATAAATAACCCGTCGTTACGCAGGAAACAGTGATTATCCAGGAAAATAATCCGGGTTTAACCCGGGATCATGAACTCTGTGAAATACCCCGCGATATTCATCATCATGTGTGCGGCTATTGCGGGAAGAAGACTTCCTGTTTTTTCCCGATAATATCCGGCTAAGAGACCAAGACCGACGGCAATCACCACAATATCCACTCCCAGAATAATATCCATTCCCATAAAAAGCATGGGGAGATGCATCAATCCGAATACCAGAGCGGAAACAATAACCGGGACACTGATAAACACATTGCCCATGCGAGCGCCAAGATGTTTCACCGGCGTCAACAGGCTCTGAATAAGTCCCCGTGTGAATATTTCCTCAGAGACACTGGCAAGCAGCCAGATAATTGCCACTGTTTGCCAGAAACTCATCTCCCCTATGGGATGCCCGTCACCCTGAAGATCATGAAACAGGAGAGGCAGGCAAAAGATCACCTGGAGGACCACGATCCCCGTCAATAATCCTTTCCATGGAAACATCGGACATCGTTTAAATCCGTATTTCCTGAGATTTCCTTTGCTGAAAATCGTGATGAGACCTATGGATAACAAGAAGATAAGCACCTGCATCACACCAGAAATGACTATTTCATTGGAACTGTTTTCCGGTGAAAAAATTCCAATCAGAGTAATGGATGTCGATCCCGCCACAGCGAATACTGCAACAGCCAGTACCAATACTGCCGGTATCAGAATTGCCGGATGTTTCCGGATCATGTGAATCTCCCGTCTCTCAAAATAATATGGATGCTCCAATACTGAAAATACAAAGATCTACAATAGCATGACTGATGTAACCGGGCCAGATGGAACGGTACCGAACATAAGTCCATGACCAGATTAACCCTCCAAAAAAAATCCCAGCGGAACAGACCGTCACAGCAAAACCGTCCATATATACCGTCATGGCAATAATATGGTGAAATGTAAAACAGAGTGCCGAAAGAATCACAGCCGCCGTGTCCCCGGCTGCGGCTTCCCATTTCTTCACCACAAACCAACGCCAGACATATTCTTCCAGAACCGAATTAATTAGAATCCAGTATGCAGCCGCACTGAAATACACTTCCGGATTTCCCAGACCCACCGTTACAAGCCTTGCTCTCATCCACGATTTATCAATCAGATCATCACCAAACCAACCGTATACCGTAAAAATAATGATGCTGATGAGTAATCCTGAGAGAATACCGAATGTGTAACCGCCCTGCTTCACCGGGGATAAACTGAGACTGCCTTTTTCAACGGACAGATGCCAGATAACCGGAAAAAGAAAGAGCCAGACTTTGGATGCCATAAAGATCCCGGTACCCAGGGACGTATCCGGCCAGAGAATCATACCGGCCAGAACACCCAGACTGGGAACGGGAACCAATAGGATCAGGACAACAATGGGGTTCGAAAGTATCGACAAATATCTCTTGTTCAATTAAAAATTTAATAACCAATCGTGAATAACGGCATAGATCACAACAGGAAAGATCACTGTTAAAATCAGCCATATCGCGAATGTGCCCCGCCGGGTAAGACGGTCTCTCCTGAATGCTCTAGTTGAAAATGCATCTACCGTCATGAGCACATAGAACGAGAAAAAAAACAGCAGCCAGATAATCATAAGCGCGATCAGGGCAATGATGCCATCAGGGGAACCAGGATTAATGTTGATGATCTTCAAGCTGTTCAGAGACAGGGGAATTACCAAGGCGAGGGCGGATAACGCCATCAGCAACCAGATATACCGTTTTTTCCCTTCCAGAAAATCAATCATCCAAAGAACATTCCCCGTTACCAACCGATATCATCCAGAAATTATCAGCAGCATCACTCTGTCTGCCATCGGATACGGTCTATCTATAATTATCCTGATATTCATCCCGGATTGCAATGGTATCTTTTTTTCCGGCTTTATTTCCGGGATTCCACCCGAACACCACAACATCATATTCACCGATAATTTCAGTAAACGTCTGATTCAGTATTGCACCATAAAAAAATACGCCGGTTGCTCCGTTGGTCACGTCCGGCCATACGAAATTCAGAATCTCCAGTACCTGAGTTCCCAATCCGATATCCAGAGATTCATACGTGAAATTATGACCCCACTGAGGATGCCAGTAGTACCCGCCGAAAACATCCAGGAGGACAACAAAGGGTTGCTCTGCATACGTTTCTGATCCGCTGTTGGAGATCCCGGCGGTAAGCAGGAACACATGGCCGGGCAGAAATATTTCCCGGGACAGAGTCAGATCCACCGTGATGCCGGAGGGAGCGGATCCAAACTCAAATGCGCCAATATCGATGCTGGCGCCCTGGGGCCGACCGGTCCCATCAAAATCATCTGCCGGAGCTTGATCCGCGAATCCTGCATCCACGGCAGGCGATCCTTCCGTCAGATGGTAATCGCCGATGGAACTATCCTTAAACATCGGATCACCTTCAACAAAATTCTCACCCCGAAGCTCCCCTTCTTCACTTCTGAATCCATGAATCAAATTATAATCAATTGTAAACTGTGGAAGGGGCACGTCCGTCTCAGCCAGAATCTGAAAGGTGACATTGTACGCACAGATATTGTTCCTGATCAGGATCGTTTCCGCATCCTGACTCTCGATATAAACCCCGCCACCCCAGCCGCTGGTTCCATTGGCATGAAATGTGTTATTGACGACCTGGATATTTTTCAAGGGCCGGGATGACGCGGGTTCCCCATAATGTCCGAAATTGAACCCATTATAATGGTTCCGATAAGCAAGATTATTATGGATTTTTATATTCTCCAGGAGCCCGCCGGCTTCTGACACCACGGCAAAACCACTGCCCAGGCAATCGTGAACCCGGTTGCCGGTGACTTCGATATTTGCCGTAGCTTTATCCCATGCATCCAGATAGATCCCGAGACGATTGAGATCATGGACGTGGTTACCGGCAATAATCCCGTTGGATGCGCCATCCTTCACGTCGATGCCCTCGCCCCCGATTGTTCCCGGACCGCTGTGATGAACCTGATTGCCTCGAATCTCGAAATGATCGGTTCCCGCCACGGTGATGCACTCCTGTTCACCATCGTTGCACGCTAATTCCACATCATTACCGGTAACAGCAACGTATGAACTTCCCCATGCGGCAATCCCGGAACCCACAGTGTTATAGGTTCGGCAATTATCAATGGTGATGGAATTGCAGCTTTCTGCCAGGATCCCCATATGATTGTCGTCCACACCGGCATTCTGAACCGTCAAACCGGATACCGTGATATGGTTCACACTGGATAATTCCACCAGGGCGCCCCATCCGGCAGGAATCGAAACCCCGGCGCCATCAACAACGACCGTGTCCCCCGTAAATGCTGAGTAAACAATGCGGTTCCCGTCACTTCCCGAATTCAATGGAACAATCCGCTCCGGATATGTGCCGGCTTTGATCAACACCGTATCGCCTGCGGTGAGGGTATCGGCGGCGTGCTGTATCGTCGTCCAGGGCGCCTGTTCCGTTCCGGGGTTAAGATCGTCTGCGTCGGCATGATTTCGATCCACGTAATAGACGGAGGCATGCGCTGAGACCGCACAAAAACTGATCAGAAGCGCAATAATACAATACAGAAAACGAAGTTGATTCCACGTCTTGATTTTGCGAGGTAATCCATAGGTCATGACATGCCTCCTTTGAGGATTTTATTCTATGAGTATAAAGGAGGGATCATGTCACGGCAAACTTTGATGCAGGAAGGACGATCCCCGGGTAGTGTCCGGACGAAAGCCATGATTCAGCTGATACTTGAACCAACCAAAACAAAAACCCGGAAGTTAATGAAAACTCCCGGGTTTTCTTAATTGGAGCTGGTGGGATTCGAACCCACGACCCCCTGACTGCCAGTCAGATGCGCTCCCAGCTGCGCTACAGCCCCGTTTATTACTTGTCTACCGGCGGTTTTTTCGCAGTATTTTTCGCGACTTTTTTCCCGCCGTTCTTCGTACTATCGGCTTTCGCCTTCTTTTTCGCTGCCGGCTTCTTCACCGGAACGGGTTTCTTTTTTAATGCCGGTTGAGGTGGTTTGTCAAGAGCAACATCGGCAATTTTCTGAATTTCTTTCTCGACGTCCTCGTTCTTTACCACTGGTTTTGGTTTTACAGCCGTTTTCTCCAACACCTTTTCCGGCGGTTTTGTATCTGCGGCAGTGGGTTGCAGATCTACAGGTTTCCCGGATTTATCCGGGATCTGGTGTTGGACATCCACCCGCATGATTATCTCACGGAGTTTTTCTTCCAGGATCTGAATTTTGTCATCCAGATCCCGAATGGAATGTACCACCGAATCCACTTCGGGTATTTTGGCTTTTTCCCGTTGAATCAGCCGGAATACCCGATTCCCGAGATCTTTGATTGCGCTGTTCCGCTGGCGTTCAAATGCTGAGATTTCCCAGCGTTTCCGCATAATCAGGTAGTTTCGGAAAACTTCGTCGCTGAATCCCCGGAGTTTCCCTTTCCATCCAATTGAATTTTGATCTTTTTTACCTGTCAAAACAGACCTCCAAAAAAGTTCCCGCAATGCTAACAGCGAAATCCCGGACTGTCAACGGAAATTGCCGGAAACAATCTCATATTTCGTTGACTCAGCAGCTTTCTTTATGTATTGTTCTGCATGGATTGAAGCCTTATTTTATAAGGAATTAAATGGGTCAGGTTACCGGATGGAGAAACAGTCACCCATGGAACCCCTGCTGAAAATTAAAGGATTGACCACGCAGTTTCAGACCGAGGATGGTTTAATCAACGCCGTTGATAATCTGGACCTGATCATCCGGGTGGGTGAAACGGTTGGTCTGGTAGGCGAATCCGGGTGTGGCAAGAGTGTCACCAGTCTTTCCGTCCTTCGGCTTGTACCGGATCCTCCGGGGAAAATTGCAGCCGGTGAAATCCTGTTCCGAGGGGAAAACCTTCTGGATTTGCGGGAGTCGGCCATGCGAAAGATTCGCGGCCGCGAAATCTCCATGATCTTCCAGGAACCCATGACCTCCCTCAATCCCGTTTTTACGGTTGGCGACCAGATCAGCGAAGCGGTCCGTCACCATGAAGGGCTGAAGAAAAAAGCGGCCCTTGAGAAGGCGGTCAGCATGCTGGAAACGGTGTCGATACCCGATCCACGTAAGCGTATCCATGAGTATCCTCACCAGTTGTCCGGTGGTATGCGGCAGCGGGTCATGATCGCCATGGCGCTGTCATGCAACCCGTCACTCCTCATTGCCGACGAACCAACAACAGCTCTGGATGTGACCATTCAGGCGCAGATCCTGGATGTTCTGGCACGGCTGAAAGATTCCATGGATCTTTCTATGCTTCTGATCACCCATGATTTGGGAGTCGTCGCGGAAGTGGCGGACCGGGTGGTGGTCATGTATGCCGGAAAAGCCGTGGAGTCCGCCTCTGTTAAAGAGATATTCAAGGCTCCGTTGCACCCCTACACCCAGGGTTTGATACGTTCGATCCCACGGATTGATGACGCCACAGATCCGGAATCGGGAGCGGATGATCAGCGCCGGGAGTTGGAGACCATCCACGGGGTTGTGCCGGGATTGGCTGATCTGCCGCCGGGCTGTGCATTTGAACCCCGGTGTGAATTCGCCAAACCGGAATGCTCGGATCCCAAACGAATGACCCTGGTTGAACCTGTCCCCGAACACAAAGTCCGTTGCATTCTTCATCACGGAGCGTCATGAACGAAACACCAATTTTAGAAATACGTCATCTGAAAAAATATTTTCCCATTCGTAAGGGGCTCCTGGGCAGGGTATCCGCACATGTAAAAGCTGTGGATGATGTTTCATTCTTTATTCGCGAGGGTGAAGCGCTGGGGCTGGTGGGAGAATCCGGATGTGGTAAAACCACCATCGGTCGGTGTGTCCTGAGACTCCTGGAACCCACATCCGGAGAAGTTTTATTTGAGGGGCAGGATCTATTATCTCTTTCTTCGGAAGAAATGCGCAAAAAACGGCGAGCTTTGCAGATCATCTTTCAGGACCCGTATGCTTCCCTGAATCCCCGGATGACAATTGGCCGTATTGTGGCTGAAGGGCTGGTTATCCACGAGAAACTCACGGCATCACAGCGGGAGGAACGTGTAAGATCTCTATTAAATGAAGTGGGTCTTGAGTCCGGTCATGCCCGGCGGTATCCCCATGAGTTTTCCGGGGGACAGCGACAGCGAATCGGAATTGCCCGCGCCCTCGCTTTAAAACCCCGGCTGATAGTCTGTGATGAACCGGTGAGTGCACTGGATGTCTCCATTCAGGCTCAGGTAATCAATCTGCTGCAGAAGCTTCAGGATGATTATAATCTGACCTATCTGTTTATCGCACATGATCTGGCTGTTGTCCGGCATTTTTCTCATCGGATTGTCGTGATGTATCTGGGTAAAATCGTTGAAATTGCACACTCGCATATTCTATATAAAGACTCCAGGCATCCCTATACACAAGCATTGCTGTCCTCGGTTCCCGTCCCGGATCCTGAGGTGAAAAAGCAGCGAATCCTTTTGGAGGGCGATGTTCCCACGCCCATCAATCCGCCACAGGGATGCCGATTCCACACACGGTGTCCGCTGGGTAAGGATAAGGAGATATGCAGGAACCGGGAACCGGAATTGAAAGCAGTGAACCGCGATCACTTTGCAGCTTGTCATTTTTCGGAATAATGTTAGTATGAAACGGCTGGCTCTTATGTTATATTGAGCCCAGCATTTTGGTTTTTAGAAGGTAACTGATTCTTATTGGATAGTTCCGGGACCGTATCTAAGGAGGTATTGGCATGGTCACATTTTATGAGCAATTCGCATTACTGAAATATTTCAACAAAGGTGGTCCAATGATGTGGCCGCTTCTGGCAATCAGTATCGTTGTTATCGCAATGGTTTTTGAGCGGGTATATCACTACCGGAAAGTATCCATTAATACACCGGAATTTCTGAAAAAAATCCGGTCGTTACTGGAAGCAAAAAGGATCAAAGAATCCATCACAATGTGTGAGAATTACAAAGGTCCCATCGCATCGATCATGAAATCCGGTCTTCTGAAATACGGGAAATCCCGGGAAGAGATCGAAACGGCGATTACCGCTTCCGGCGGCATTGAAATGTCCCGTCTGGAGCGGGGATTGACGGGTCTGGCGACATGTTCGTCCATCGCACCCCTTATGGGGTTCCTCGGAACCGTTACGGGTATGATTAAAGCATTTGAAGCGATCGCCGCCCACGGCATGAACAACCCGGCCCTGGTGGCTGTCGGTATCTCGGAAGCGTTGATTACCACAGCAACCGGTTTGATCATCGGTATTCCTGCGATGGCCTTCTTCAACTATTTCAACAGCAAGGTCAGTAAGCTCGTGCTGGAAATGGAAGAAAGTTCCGGTCTCCTCATGGAATATATGGACGAATTAGCCTCGGAATCTTCCGGCGGCGAATAGCCCGTGATTCTTTAAGGAAACGGGAACAGCGATGAAATATTTTTCAAGAAGAAGCGGAGGCGCCACCAAAGCAGAGGTGCCTAACTCCTCCATGTCCGACATCGCGTTCCTTCTTTTGGTGTTCTTCATGGTGACGACATCTTTTACCGTTGATAAAACACCGGTAAATTTGCCGAAAGCCAAGATGAGAACGGAAATTCCAAAAAATCATGAAATTATTTCCGTTCAAAAAAATGGGTTCATCCAGTTTCATGGTGAACGGGTAATGATGACTGATATTCAACCCCTTACAGCCATGGAAATCGCCAAAAACAAGGATCGTGTTTTTCTGTTAAAAATTGATAAGGGTGTTCGATGGGAAATCGTTGATGAACTGCTGGAGCAACTCAGGAAAGCTCGTGCACGAAATCTGAGTTTACCCAGCGAGCAGGAAATCAAGGGACGGTAACGATGAGGACGAGCGTATGAAATTCCGAAAAGGATCAAAAGTCGAAGCGGAAATTCCAAACTCTTCCATGTCGGATATCGCTTTCCTTCTGCTCATTTTCTTCATGGTGACAACAGCGTTTGCCGCCCGGAAAGGAATCGATTTTCGGTTGCCCAAGGCATCCGATGAGCAGATGGATGAAGAAGACATGAAGGAATTGAAAGCCATTACAATCCAGGTTTTGGATTCCGGTCGACTGATTATTGATAGTATCCCTAAAAATCTCAACGACGTTCAGCCATACGTAAAACCGTATCTGGCGGTCAATCCCAAAAAGTTCGTCATCGTCCAGGTTCATGACGATGCCCTGTACGGGGACATGATGGATGTCATGGATGAATTGAAGGAGGCGGATGTGCAGAACATTGCCTTGCCCTCCAAAGAGGAGATGAAATCATGGCTGTAATCTCCGAAAAAGGGACAGGTGTCCGACCATGACGTACGATAATCTTCAAAAATACAAAGATGACGTTAAGCATAAAGATCGTATTACCATGGACTGGATGATTCTTCTGGCCATCATTTTCCATCTGGCGGTTCTCCACGTGATTATTCCGGAATTCTCCAGCCAGAAAAAATGGGCCGGAAAAGATACGAAGTTCATCGATATGGCACGGTTTAAACCACCGCCACCGCCGGAAGAGAAGAAGCCGGAAGAGATCAAGAAGAAAAAGAAGAAAAAAGTTCTTGCCAAGCCGATTCCTCAGAAGATTGATGACGAAGTGGATCCTATGGAACTGGAAGATGAGGACATTGAACTGGTCTATGATTCTGATGATATTGATTTTGACGAACCGGAAGCGCCACCAGAAGGACCGCTTCGGGTCGGTGGTGATGTCAACGCGCCGGTGATAGTCAAACGCGTGGATCCCATATATCCGGATATTGCCCGGAGAACCCGGATTCAGGGACTGGTAATCCTGGAAGCCATCATCAATAAAGATGGTGAAGTTGTGGATGTTAAAGTTCTGAAATCCCTCAATTCATTCTGTGATGACGCTGCGGTTGAAGCTGCCAAACAATGGATCTTCGAACCGGGCACCCAGAATGATATTCCCGTCGATGTTGTCATGACTCTGACTGTGCAATTCCGACTGAAATAGCCGTTCCAAAAAAAAGTATTCGCGGCGAATGATCTCATTCGCCGCTTTTTTTTTACACTGAAATATTTTTTTTTCTTTCCAATCGAACATATTCCCTCCGTACGGCGTATTATTCATAGACTGTTTATGTGAGGAGATGTGAACGTCAGCCGATGGCAATGTGAATTTGATATAGAGTTATACGTGGAGGTTCCATTTGAAAGCACTCAGAGATAGATTACAGATGCACCGGGCATCGATTTTATTGGGGATGGTTCTTCTTTGGGTTTCGGCGGTATCCTGTGAAGAGCCACCTGAGATCGCGAATTCGACACTCAACATTGATCAATGTGTCCAAATGGCATTCGAACATTCAGGCGATCTTAAATACCGGTCAGATATGATTGATCTGGGAAACGTCAGAATCCGTGAAGCGAAGAACGACTTCTTCCCCACCGCCTCGATTACCCTCTCTCATAACAAAGTTATTGATATTGAACAATTCTCCACCTACGACCCGCAAACCGGCCAGACATTCACCCCTGGTGGAGGGTATGAGTTTACCATAAGTTCCCGGGCGCCTCTATATACCGCTTCCCGGCTGACATCAACGCTGCATGCAGAAAAATACAATCAGGCAGTAACCCGTTATGACCGTGATATTATTCAGCGGGAACTCTGGTTAAAAGTCGTGGGCGGTTACCTCTTAGTTCTGGAACGGGAAGCCGCGCATCAGGTCCGTGAGGAACAGGTGAAACAGGCCGAGGAATCTCTCCGGCAGGCAGAATCCCGGTTGGCTGTGGGAAAAGGGATCAAGTATGAAGTCTTGCTTGAG
>SWBY01006839.1_pt1 | contig 25298 bp, 17 predicted proteins | sample 4693071 | NCBI WGS metagenome assembly SWBY01 (sample SAMN10267273, study PRJNA491770) | bioreactor metagenome | isolation source: DHS bioreactor inoculated with marine methane seep sediment | place: Japan: Omine Ridge, Nankai Trough | collected 2006-05-06 | reverse complement strand
CCTTCACCTCCGCCGGCCAACAAAACACCATCGAAAAATATTTCTGATTTTTTGTATGTCAGATCAATGCCGCGACTGTTCACGAGGTGTATATCCAGTAATTCCAGAAAATACTCCGAACTGGACAACGAGACATTGGATTCCCGTTCCACAGCCGCCAGAAGCTTTTCTCCCATTTTCGCAAACAGGATATCTTCCACATCTCCCATGAGAGTCGGGTCGAAGCTTTCAACAAATGGATAGTTTACAGGTTCCGGTAGTGAGAACATGGGATTGAGCATCCGGCCGGCAATAAAAACGGCTTTTCCCAATTTCTCTTCCAGATGATCAAGATCGCTTTGGAAGAGTGTCAGGTGAGTGGATCCCCGCCGTCCATCCCGGTCACAGTATATGGTCAGATGATACTTATCTGTAACGACTTTCCGGACACTGTCCAGCATGCTGCGAATCACATACATCTGATATCCCATGGATTTAACATGCACCAGTCGCCAGTCGGAAACTCCTGCATTTTTTTTCAGAGCATTAAAAATTCGTTCCATCATCCTAATCTCACTTTAAACCGCAAATGGGGTCCGCCTGAAGATACCCGGACCATTTCTTTATGGCCTTTTCCGCACATCCCGCCCACGCCCATGAAATCCAGAGTATCTCCCACCCGGGAAATGGACATGAGCAGGTCCACCATATACCCGGTCATCGTTAAGGGTGCATAGACGTTGGATGTCAATTTACCCTTGCGAATCTCCTGGGCAAGGTTCACACCCACCTGAATCCCCCATCCTTTGGGATCCTCCATCCCGCTGCTGGATTTTTTCAGGTATAATCCCTGGTCCATTTCCTGAATCATGTCTTCGAACCGGTGTTCACCCGGTGCAAAATAGGTATTGGACATACGCGCATACACTTTACGTTCAAAACTTTCCCGGCGTCCGTTAGCCGACCGTTGAATTCCCAGAACCGCTGCCGATCTCAGATCCGTCAGACCACGTCTCAGAATTCCGCTTTCAATAATATGCGTGGGGGCGGCAAGTTGACCCTCATCATCAAAAAAATAACTCCCGTTCAATCCGGGCAGGGCCGGATCATCCACCATATTGACCAATGGCGATGCCACGGGTTTATCCATGTAGTGCACGGCTTTTGCCCGATCTTTTACGAACATATCTGTTTCCACACCGTGCCCGAAGGCCTCATGAGCCACTATTCCACTGACCTCCGGGGAGGCAATCACATCATAATTACCGGGATCCAGAGGTTTACTGGCGAAGAGAAGATTGAGATCATCAATCACTTCCTGAAGTGTTTCCCGTTTAAATTTAATGGCTTCAAACCCCGTGACACCGCCTGCACCGGTAAAATTCATCACGGTTTTCTTGTTGTGATTTCCCACAACCACCAGTTGAATCGCACACGTGGTCAGTGCGCTGGAAAGGAGTTTGTTCCGATTTGCAAATACCTTGAATTCCTTCCCATCACTATAGTGCACCGATGTGTTCACGATTTTGGGTTCCATGGACTGAACCCGGTCAATGAGATTCCGGCATCCATCCACCATATCCGTCAATTCAATAGAATCGGGACTGATCTCATACTTCGAATCAAAGTGCTGATCCACCAGTTCACCGGGATCGATGGTTAACAGTGCCGGTCCGGTCTCCACACCTTCAAACATGCCGTACATATGGTCCACTTTTGATTTTAGAAAGTGGATATCCAGATTATCTGTTGCCCATTCCTGGAAATACCGGCCATTAAACAGCGTAAACACGATGCCTCTCCGCGGCGGTTTCTCACTCATGTTTTCCTGACGGGAATCGATCCCCAGATAGGTGCCGGATTCCTGTGTAACCAGAGCGGAGACATAGGGAATTCGCTCCTCCAGCCGTGCAATGATTTCCGGAAGAACCGATCGAATTTCCTGGAGTTCCGGTGGAAGATTTGAGATATCCATGGCATTCCCCTCTAAATGAATTGTTGTTTTAAAAAATCGTCGAGTACATTGTAACGAAATTTAGAAATCTTACAAGGTGCAGAAGCGTCAGTTACCAGTTTTGAGATTGTCACCCTGAGCGAAGTCGAAGGGCTCAGAAAAAAATGCTGTCACCTTGAGCCTTTCAGTTCCCCGGTTCACAGTTCCCTGTTACCGGTTGAATCTCCCAACCTTGAACTCTGAACGGGGAACTTTGAACTCTATACTAACGATTGTAAGCCGGGGCGGGACCTTTCAGGTCGTGCCAGACGGCATCAATGGCAGCATTAGCAGATTCCGGGAGGGGTTCACCGAATGCGTCAAAATTTTCTTTCATCTGTTCCATGGAACTGGCTCCCAGAATGATGCCGGCAACATCCGGCCGATCCATGAGCCATTGGAATGACAGTCCGATGAGTGAGCATCCATGCTCATCTGCTATACCTTGCAGCGCTTCGACTGCCTCAAATGCCCGCTGATTCCAGTATCTGTCCTGATAATAGGGAAATACTGTAAACCGGCCGTCGATGATGCCTGTTTTCATCCGGTGTTTTCCTGTCAGGAGACCGGCTGCCAGGGGATTATATACAAACGCAGGAATCTGCAGTTCACGGCAGCATGGCAGAAGTTCCTGTTCAATTCCCCGGGCAATAAGGTTGTACATGGGTTGGACCACCCGCGGCGGTGTGAGATTACACCGATCTGCTGCCCAGTGAGTTTTTACAATCTGCCAGGCGGCGAAATTGGAGACACCGAGAATATGCACTTTACCGTCCCGCACCAGATCATCAACGGCACGCAGTGTCTCCTCAATATTGGTGTTATCATCGGGCTGATGCAGGTAAAGAATATCCAGAAAATCCGTTTTTAAACGGCGCAGACTGTTCTCAACCTCGGTTTTAATCGTGCGCCGGGAAAGCCCCACGGACATGGGGTCATCACCCACCTGATATCTCACTTTGGAACTGACCACCACACGGTTCCGGTGAATCTTCAGCCATTCCCCCAAAATTTCTTCCGACCTGCCGGCAGAGTAGGCATTGGCGGTATCGATAAAAAAACAGCCGCGGTCAAGGGCATAGTCCAGAAGGGCGTGGGACGACCGGGTATCCATCTGAGCTCCAAATGTCATGGTTCCCAGGCACAACCGCGATACCCGTAACCCTGTTTTCCCCAGAAATATCTCACCAAATGGTCCCTGTTGTGTTTTCGGGTCATTGATCATTTCAGTTCTCCTCTCATTGTTATCTATCCGAAAAATAGCGGGTGCGACGACCGATTGCAATGCTGTTCCAAATCTTGAGTATTTTTAACCATTCAATTACAATCACCTCAAATTAAGGAGGTCATCATGTCCCATGAACTCTCAATTCTTCTGATAACAGCCGCTTCCATCGGTTTTTTCCACACACTCTTCGGACCGGATCATTATCTGCCGTTCATCGTCATGGCCCGTTCCGGGAAATGGTCACTGAAAAAAACAACAATTGTTACGGTTCTCTGCGGACTGGGACATGTTTTGAGTTCAATCTTACTGGGTTTTATCGGTATTGCAGCCGGCATTGCTGTCGCCCGGCTGGAGCTCATCGAAGGGTATCGCGGTAATCTTGCAGCCTGGCTCTTCATCGCTTTTGGGCTGCTCTATTTTGTGTGGGGATTGCGCCGGGCCATACGAAACAAACCTCACAACCATGCACATATTCACCTGAACGGTGAAAAACACGACCATTCCCACGACCATTCCGGCGATCATCTTCACCCTCACGATTCAAAAACCGGATCGAAAATGACCCCATGGATTCTTTTTACAATATTCGTATTTGGTCCCTGCGAACCCCTGATCCCCATTCTGATGTATCCGGCAGCCCGGGAAAACACCGCGGGTGTCATCCTTGTTGCAACTGTTTTCGGCCTCATCACAATTGGAACAATGCTGGGTGTAGTCCTGATTTCCGTCCTGGGAATCAACCGGATTCCCGTGACGCGGATGGAGCGATTCTCCCATGCCATTGCCGGTGCCACAATTGCTCTCAGCGGTATGGCTATTCAATTTCTGGGATTGTAAGGTTCCTCACGTTTTCGATTGACCGAAAAAAATTCTCCGTGACCATCTCCGAAGCAGATGACCCGGGCTGATTCCAGTTACTGAATGTGCACCAAGTGAAGAAATATAGAATTACTTCTTCAGCTTGCATCATCGGATACTCGAAGTTATGATCAGATTATGAATCGGCGATGGAAAATCTTGCTGTTTTCAGCAACTTTGTTAAATAATGTGAATCCTCCGGATACCTGTTACGGGAAGATTCACGTGCGGGTGATATGACACCATGCAGACTATTTATTTAGATCTAACAGAAGAATTTAACCGCGGGCATTTTCGGGCCATTATTTGCAGCGGTCAAGCCGTTGTACTGCATCAACTGGCTGTAATGAGCAAGGATGGTGACTGGATTCTACGGGAACAGCAAAGCGCACTTGATCACATTTTGCAGGTACTGTCGGCACGGGGTGCAAAATATCGATTTGGAGCACCGACTGATCAATTGCTTTACTCAAGAAGTGCGCGAGATCTTATCCGTCTGGCAGAAGCACATCCCCAAATCATAAAAGGATTGATTACCAGACGTCCCTTGCTTGGAAACATTGATGAGGGAACAGAAGAACTTGCCCGGGCTCTGGATGAAGAACGTCGAGAATTGATTCGCAAGAATGAAACCCATTTGGAGGAATTGGAGAGCGATGCCCAAAACGATTCCAGTTGATTGAATGAAACACTCAAAATCAGGAGGTCTGGCATGAATTTTTATTTCAGAGTGTTCATTCTCTTTCACCTGCTTTTGTACAGCACATTTACCATGGCGATGACAACGGGTGATATCACCGGAACGGTTTCTGACCGGGAAGGTAATGGTATTCCCGGCGTGACGGTAATGATTGTGCAGTCGGCGCCGGCAAGTCTGGGTGATGCCATCACAGATGATCTTGGTCGATTCCGGTTCCCGGTAATTCCGGCGGGCGTCTACACGGTCAGGACGGAAATCCAGGGGATGGCGCCGGCGGAAGTAAAAGATGTTCGGGTAAGTACCGGACAGGGCATTGAGATCAGTTTTGTTTTGCAGATGGAATCGTATCTGTGTGATTTGACCGGGAACTTGCAGCAGGGAATCGTTCAGAAAAAACATTCATCAGCGGTAATGGTGACGGTTGAGCGAGCCTTTACGGAACGGCTTCCGGATTCCGGCAGTCTGCAACCGGCATTTGCCATGAGCGGCGGCAGTACCGGAAGCGGTAATGTGCGGATTCATGGAAGCTCTCATACGGACAACGTTTATTTCATTGATGGCGTCAATGTAACGGATCCCATCACGTCGCATTTCGGGACCGGTTTCAACGTCGATGCCGTGGAGGAAGTGGTGATTCAGACCGGTGGATTTTCCGCGGAATATGGCGGTGGTATCGGTGGAATCCTGAACACGGTGACCCGGACGCCGGATAATGAATATCACTTTATCCTCAGGGAACAGTACATGGACAGTTCCTGGCATGATTCCCCGGATCACGGTCAGATGTACTCGGATGATGAGTATTGGGATTCCACTCTGACGGTTTGGGGACCGATTTTGAAAGATCGGCTTTGGGGACTGATTTCGGTGAATTATTTTAATAATGACGCGACGAAAACACGCGGGGAATATTCCGTCAACGCTGATGAGGAGTATTTTTTGCCATATATCAAACTGAACGGATTTCTGTCACCCAATCATCAGTTGACGTTTTTTTACCAGGGTGAGGAATTCATTCAGCACGGTATCGGTGACCTGGCGTATCAGGCGCCGGAAACGTTCATGAAGATAGAGTATGGCGGTCCATTTTACGGGATAAATTATACCTGGCTTGCAGGTTCCGATTTTGTGCTGAACGCTCGAGGGTCGGTATACTCCGGTTTTTACAATAATATCCCGGAAAACGATACCGGTCTGCCCTCCTTTTATGACTTGTACTCTGGTTATCACTATGGGAATGCGCAGAGTTCCAGTGAAGAGGAACGTGAGCGTTATCAATTCAATATCGACGGGCAGTATTTCATGGCTGATCTCATGGGAAGCCATGAAATCAAGGTGGGATTTTTAAAAACCTATCAGGAAAGAACAAATACGTACAATATTCCAGGCGGCGCCCACTATGTGATAAAATATTATGATCGCACTTACGGCAACCGCTATATTTCCATGTGTGACCTCGATCCGACTATTAGCAATTCGGCAGCCTCTGCCGGCCATTATGTTGCCGCCTATATTCAGGACGACTGGTCGGTGATGGAGAATCTGACCTTCAACCTGGGTGTGAGATACGAACGGTCATGGTTTAAAAACAATGATGGTGACAGCGCGGTGCCGGCATGGCAATGGGGCCAGTGGAAGGCGGAGGATTATTTCACGATAGATCCCAATGGAGAACGGCACTACGAAAAATCGGACATGGCGTTTGAAAATCTGATTTCCCCACGGATCGGTATCGCATGGGATATTTTCAATGATGGTTGTTTTACAGCGTCAGCATTCTGGGGCCGGTACTACAATCCGTACGATCTTCAACTGCCTGATTTGTTTCAGCCATACGGTGCTGATGTTTATAGTACAGTCCAGCAGAGTTACTCAGGACCGGCCTGGTCCGACAATGACGGTGACGGGATCCCGGACGACGATTTTTTTTACAGCGACAACAACTGGTACAGTTATGGTATGACTGAACCCCCGGGACCGGATTTAATCGATCACGATCTCGAACCGGAATACACCGATGAGTTTACCTCAGGACTTTTCTGGCAGATCATGGACAGTGTCACTCTCGAATACCGGTTTACCGACCGTAAAACCCGGAATCTCATTGAGGATGTCGGGCTGTTTTTTGATGATAATGGCAACGTGACCTGGACCTATCGCGGTGGAATCAACTGGGACGATCCCGCAAACCCGTTTTTCGCAGGCGACAGCGACCCGTTTTATGACCGGGATCCCTTGTTTGATCCCAAATATAACCAGGATCCCAATATGGATAATGATTATTATGAACATCGGTATTGGGTTACCAATCCTGATGGTGCTAAAAGGGATTACCAGGGGCACGAGATCACCGGATCGTTCAAGTCCGATCACTTTGATATCCGCGGCAGCTACACCTATTCCCGTGCCCGGGGGACTCTTATAGATGCTTCCGATACCGGCGGAGCCATCATCACGGACGTCGTACAATTTGGAGCGCAATATGATACCTGGGCAACCTCACAGAATTTATATGGTGAACTGCCCTGGTCCGCACGGCACTATTTCAAGCTTCATGCTGCCGCCTATTATACGTTTTGGGATGTCTGGGAGATTTCCCTGGGGCTTAACGGTTTCCTGCGATCCGGGTACCGGTATTCCCGAGTAGCTTACCCGCCGGATACATATGATCCTTACCGAGGTGATGATCCCGACGATCGCAGCACGTGGACGGGGGATCCGCCTTACCATTCCTGTCGATGGTACTTCACTGACGGTCGCGGTGGGGAAAAATTACCCTCAGTCAATATCTGGGATATCTCGTTTCAGAATACCATTCACACTGCAAAATGGTGGGGTAAAACCGGAGCATCTATTACAATTATTGGTGATATCTTCAATGTGATGGACAACCAGGTCATTATCAGTGAAAACTCTAATTATAATTCCAAATCTTTCGGACAGGCCGATGCATGGGCTCCGCCCCGAAGTTATAGTCTGACACTTAAAATCGCCATGTAACATCGATTTTTATTGAACTTCACCCCTGATTTTCGCGTATAGTATCGGGATCCGGGAAACACCCGGTGACTTGAATCTGTTCAGTCCTATTTACCATTTCAATTGTTTTTACCACCAAACCATCCAGAAGTGATCTGAACGGATGGAGGATGAGATGGCGCATTTTAACGGCGATACAGAAGATTACCGGAACCAGAAACTGGATTTCAAAATCCTGAAGGGACTTCTGCCCCGGTTCCGGCCCCATATGAAAAGTCTCATATTCTGCGGTCTCCTTCTGGCGGCCTCTTCGCTCATCTCTCTTTCCGGACCCCTTCTGGTCAAACATGCCATTGACGTGAATTTTCCCGAAAAAGATTTTCCAGGTCTTCTCATTACCGCCGGCCTGTTTCTGGGTGTCATCATTTTCACTTTCTTCATCACCTATTTTCAGCAAATCAAACTTGAAATCGTGGGTCAGAAAATCGTAAAAAGCATCCGGATCGAAATATTCCGTCATCTCACACGACTGTCCCAGGCATTTTTCGATAAAAACCCCGTGGGAAAGATTTTGTCCCGGGTGGAAAGTGATACGGAAGCACTCCGGACCATGTTCACCTATACGGTTGTGACGATGATCTCGGATCTTCTCATGATGTTCGGCATGTTTTTCATCATGTTCATGCTCAGTCCCCGCCTGACCCTGGTCCTGACCGGGGTGGTGCCCCTGGTGATTTTCATGATCCGCTGGTTCAATCGGCGGATTGTGCCCATATTCATTGAGGTCCGGCGACGGACAGCGGAAGTGTATGGATTTCTTGAGGAGTATCTTCGGGGTGTCCGCATCGTTCAGGCCTTTGATCGGGAAGCTACAGTCAACGCACGGATGGATCAGGTCAATCGTGAAAAATTCGAGGTGGAGTATCCCGGGGAGCGGCTGTCCAATTATTTTGGTCACTCGATATTTCTCATGAGCACCATCGCGACGGTTCTCATCCTGGGTATCGGCGGGAAGTGGGTTCTGGAAAGTCCGGAAACCCTGACCATCGGGACACTGGCGGCATTTCTGGGATACATCGACCGGTTTTTTGGTCCCATATTTCATTTGAGTGATCAGATCAATGTCATCCAGCGTGCGTTTGCCGGGAGTAAGCGTATTGATGACATCATGTCCATTCCTGCAGAGGACGGTGTTATGACGTCATTGCCGGATGTTCAGGATGGAGAGATGGGTATCACGCCGGCCATTGAGTTCCGCAATGTCTGGTTCGCTTATGCGGATGAAGAATGGGTGCTTCGAGATGTCTCCTTCAGCATTCCCGCGGGATCCCGATTTGCCATTGTGGGACCCACAGGAAGTGGGAAAACGACCATTATCAGTCTCCTCTTCCGGTTCTATCATCAGCAGAAAGGCGAAATCTTTGTGGACGGGAGGGATATTCGCTCTTTGTCACTGATTGAATTGCGCGGTAAACTGGGTCTCGTGCTCCAGGATATTGTTCTGTTTCCAGGCTCCATCCTGGACAATTTAAGACTTGAGAATGAGGATATATCTGAGGAACAGGTCCGGATCACATTGGAAACCATGGCAGCCGATGATCTGGTCCAGGGCGCAAAAGAAGGACTGGCCGGAACCGTGGCGGAACACGGCAGTAACCTGTCCATGGGTGAACGGCAGATCCTGAGTTTTGCCCGGGCCATGGTACATAATCCCGCCATCATGGTTCTGGATGAAGCCACATCTTCTGTGGATCCCCTGACAGAAAAACGCGTTCAGACAGCCATGAGCACCATGATGAAAGACAGAACTTCCCTGATCATTGCTCACCGGCTGCAGACGATTCTGGATTGCGATACCATCCTGGTCCTGCAAAAGGGCGCGGTCAGGGAAATGGGCACCCATGCGGAGTTGATGCACAGGAAGGATCTGTATTGGAATCTCCACCAGATCCAGTTCGGAAATGGAAAAGTAGCCTGAAATGAGTGAATTCAAACTGAACATGGGTTGGATATTCCGGTTCTATGGACCGCTGAAACGGCGCTTGATTCTGCTTGCCCTTCAATCCGTTGCCGTTGCAGCACTTTCCGCAATTATCCCGTTTTTCTATATCCGCATCATTGATGGCATCCAGAATGATATCTCCTCGGAATTCATCCTCAAATCCGTACTCCTGCTGTTGGTTCTGGGTATTCTCCGTTTTGTTGTGTCGGTGACCAATGCCACGCGCCGGGCAAAGACGAATATCGAATTGGAGTGGCAGTTTCGGCAGAAGACTTTTGAGCGTTTGATCAGCCTGGATCAGAGTTTTTATACCCGGTTCCGCACAGGGGATATTGTGACGCGGCTCACCGATGATGTCGGTCGCAAACTCAGTTGGTTTGCGTGTTCCGGGATATTCCGTGCCTGGGAATCCATTCTTCGTATCGTGTTTTACCTGGTCGCCATGATCCTGATCAACCCCTGGCTGGCCCTGTTCGCTCTTATCCCCTATCCGTTTCAAATTCTGATTTTTCTCAAATCCGTCCGAATCCTGGATACCCGTTTCAAATCGCTCCAATCGGTGATATCCCGGGTGAACGAGACGATAGAAACCTGTTTTTCAGGAATAAAAATCATTCAAGCCTACAGTGCGGAAAACCGCCATGCCCGCAAATTCGCCGATGTTGCCGGGGAACGGGCCGACGCGGAAATCACCGCGGAAAAAGCACACATTTTCGTTCATCTCCTGTACGGATATTTCTGGCAGATTGCCCAGGTAATCGTCCTTATCGCCGGGGGATGGATGGTCATTAACAACAAATTGACTCTCGGTCAGTTCATCGCCTTCAACTACTATGTTCTGGATCTTGTCTGGCCCATGTTTGACATCGGCGGTCTGCTAACCGGATATTCACGTGCGGCCGTTTCTATCCGGCGACTCAGGGAACTGGACGATTTCACACCCCTCATAACATCGCCGGTATCCCCGGTTAAACCAGAACAGGTCACAGGCAGGATCCAGTTCGAAAACGTCTCTTTCCGCCATGGTGACAAGACCATCCTCGATAACGTTTCCTTTGATACCGATGGCCATCGCCTCATTGCCGTAGTGGGTGAAATCGGATCTGGAAAATCCTCCCTTCTTAACCTGATCTGCCGGTTTTTCGACCCCAATACCGGGAAAATCACTCTGAACAACATTCCACTTGATCAGATTGATCTCTCGGATCTTCGTCACAGTATCGGGTATGTGTCCCAGGAACCGCTGCTGTTCACTGACTCCGTGATAAACAACATTCGATTTGGCCGAGAGTGGATAACCGACGCGTCCATAACCAATGCCGCGGATATCGCTCAACTGACGTCCGAAGTGAACGGGTTCAATCAGGGTTTTGACACGCCCATCGGGTTGCGGGGGATGACAGTCTCCGGCGGACAGAAACAACGGATCAGCATCGCCCGGGCGCTGGCAGGCAATCCGGCAATCCTGGTCCTTGATGACGCCACAGCGCACCTGGATGCCGGAACGGAAGAAGCGCTCTGGCAAAGGATCTCGCAAACACTGCCGGATATGAAAACCGTTCTGACGTCACACCGGACATCAACATTGGAGCAGGCGGATTTAATCCTGGTCTTACAAAACGGCGCCCTTGTGGAAAGTGGGAACCATGAAGCTCTCATCGCCGGAAAGAATGTGTATCACCGGATATATTCCCGGCAAAAGCTGCGGGAAGCCGTGGGAGAGAATGTGCTTCCGGGTTAGTCCGTCTTATAAGATTCCATGAGTTTGATAATCTTCTGATCCATGAACCGGCGCGCCATATCAAGGGGTGTTTTTCCCTGACTGTTTTTGATGTCCGGGGAAAGGCCTTTTTTCAGGAGGTAACTGACTGCTTCCGGACCAAAATAGACAGCAAAATGAAGCATACAACTGCCATCATTATCGCGGACATGAAGATCGGCGCCTCGATCCACCAGGAGTTTCATCACTTCAAACCCACCGCCCCGGCGCTGGAATGACTCTGTTCCCTCACCCAGAAGCGAAGTCCAGACCGGTGTCAACCCCGCCTTGCTGCGAATTTCCAGAGCTGCGCCACGATCCAGTATTCTTCCGGCAATCTCAGGTGTCCGGGCAAAATGCAGGGGCGTGAATCCAAATTTATCCGTATCCCGCACATCACATTCCCGGCTGATCAGGTATTCCACAACCTCCACAGTGCCCCTTTCAGCAGCATTGTGAAGAACCGTGTCACCGATACTCGCTCTTCGTATTTCAGGATCTGCGCCGCGATCAATCAGGAGTTTCACCAGATCCAGCTTTTTTTTATCAGAGGAATGGAGAGGTGTCCGGCCTGATTTATCCACGGCATTGATCTGTGCACCACGATCCAGAAGCATGAGAACAAGTGCCGTATCACCTCGGATGGCAGCATTATGCAAGGGGGTTCGCTGCCATTGATTCCGGCAATCGACAGGAACGCCATGATCCAGTAATAATTCCGCTATTTCCGTATCTTTAACCTGATGGAGCGGCGTATCCCCCGCCCGGTTTTCCTGAAGAGGATCCGCCCCGCCGGTTAACAGAATTGAGGCAGCCAGGGAAGATTTTACAAGATGAAGCGGGGTCATCTTCAGACTGTTCCTGATATTCAGATCCACGCCTTTCGCCACCAGATACCGGATCAGTACCGGATCATCTTCCCGAACAGCCACATGAATTGCGCGATTCCCGGTTTCATCAAAAGGCGCATTCAAATCTACGTTCGCGCCTGAAATAAATTGCTTCAACTCCTGGATTACCGGTGAGTCCGACGGATCAACACCAATTTTCTCCCGGCATCCGGAAACAATCAGGAGCATTCCGATTAAGACAAGACACCATTGACCCTGCGAATATTTGCGTAAACTTTTTTTCACGTCCTGAACTCCTGTTCCCTATAATTCATGCAACCTTTCAACAACTTAAACAACGTCATCCCGTTCTGTCGGAACACCGGGCATAATACCGAATTTCCGCAGTGGATTTCCAGGAACTTTTTTCCGGATGCTCCCCACAGACATTCCGATTCTCCTGCAGATTCAGATTTTAAATCTCAAAGGGATCTGTATTTAACCGCTGCTACCGTTTATGATCTGACGGGAACTGCCACAAAAACCGAGATTATCGCCGCGATGAAAAATCACAGTGCAGGTGAATGTGAATTGATGGGCACGTACCAGCGTCGATGAGATAAAACGCGCTGATGAGATAAAAAATTTTCTTATGATAGTCTTATTATTGGTGAAAAGCTTGACAACAATCGGCAAATTTGTTTTTCTCAGGTTAATGAGGGAGACAAACATAAAACGATGTCAGAGTTTCAATACTCTAAAGGAAATGAGGAGTCGCATCATGAAACAAATCATATTAGTGGCTGTCATCCTTGGCGTGATGGTAATAATTGCAGGGTGCGGGGATGATCCACCCGGAAAATATATTAATGAATATGTAGACGGTGAGTATATACAACTCAATGAAGGCGGTTCATTTACGGCCATGATCAAAAAAAAGAACTACCGGGGTACATACGAGGTTCAGGGTGAGCAAATCCTGTTCAAATTTCCCGAAGGTGAAGACCGTGTCAAATATGACGGTAAAGTCATTGAGGACAACGATGGCAATTTCTGGGTGAAACAAAAGTAATAAATCCATCATACATCCGGATTGAAACCGGATACCACTCTCTTTAAGATATCAATCTGAATCTGCCTGTTTTTGATAATCTGGCGGGAATATTGCATTGCTCGTCAAGACACGAATGTGGGTATGAACACATTCCGTGACAGGGGATTTCTCGACAGATTTCAAATTCGTATGGAGGTATTGCGAGATATGAAACACATTGACACGATTTCGTTCCGAACACTCCGGACACTTCTTGCCACAGGGTTTATTCTGGTGACATGTTTATGTCCGGTTTTCGGCTTTGTATCCGATTCAGAGAATGATATCGCAAAAACATTATTAATTGCACCTGACAGTTCTATTCTGGTGAAACCATCACTTATCCCCTATTTCACATCTGAGGGGAACCGGTGTCGTGAGGCGGGGATGGAGATGTTCTTTGATCGGCATGGAACAGATTGGGATGTTCAATGGGATGCGCGATCCGATCGGCCGAATATTATATCCGGACAGGGTATCCCGTTTTTTCCCGGACCCGGTAATGACCTGACTCTGGAAAAACTGAGTCTGCGGGGTGAAAAAGTTTCGGTTTTTGATCAGACCATAGCCACAGAGATGGCACTGGAGTTTATAGAGAGGCAGAGAGATCTTTTACGTGTGGATCTCGCTGATCTTGAAATCAATGATCTGAGCACCCGTTCATTCGGAAATAACAATCGTCTCTGGTTCATCCATTTTGATCAGTTCCATGAGGGGGTTAGAATTAAATATTCTGATGTATATCTTCGCGTAAATGCAGGTAACATCACTCAGTTCGGAACCCACGCGTATCAGAAAGTTGATGAGACGCTGCCGGCGGTACCCCGAGTGAAAGAAGATCAGGCTCTCAATATCAGTATTGCCCACGCTGAAACCGTATTGACGGGCGACCTGGAAATCGTTGCACCGCCCGAATTATTGTTTCTGCCGGTATTTCCGGAAATGGATCGTATGGAGCCCGGAGAGCGTTTCACGGGTGAAGCGGGATCCGGTTATGCACATCGGCTGGTCTGGGAATTGAAATTCCGGATAAACCCGTCGCCGGAGACATGGTTTGCCGTCATTGATGCTCAGACCGGGAAAATCCTGAGTTTCCGGGACGACAACAAGTATGAATCCGTTACGGGTGGCGTATATCCTGTAACAAACATCGATCCGGAAGTTGAACTGCCGTTTCCCTTCACAACGACATCACAGGGTATTACAACGTCGGCAGGTCGTTTCGATTATACGGGGGGTTCCGTAAGTTGTAATCTGAACGGTCAGTACGTTCGAATCAACGACAACTGCGGGGCGATTTCAATGTCTGCAAACGGTGATCTGAATTTCGGGTCCAGCGGTGGGATTGACTGTACGACTCCCGGGTTCGGAGGATCGGGAAATACGCATGCTTCGCGGTCCTGTTTTTACCATGTGAGTCAACTCAAGTTTAAGGCCATGGGTTATCTCCCCAGCAACTCCTGGCTGCAGGGAAATATCCTTTCTAATGTTAATATCAATAATACGTGTAATGCATACTGGAATGGTTCGTCCATTAATTTCTACCGTTCCGGCGGCGGCTGTTCAAACACCGGTGAAATCGCTTCAGTCTTTCTGCATGAATGGGGACATGGGTTGGATTACAATACCGGAACCTCCTCATCTGACAGCGCGTCTTCGGAAGCACTGGCGGATTCCATGAGTTTCCTGCAGACACATGTTTCCTGTATCGGTCACAACTTCAGACCGGGGACACCCTGTTCTTTCGGATGTGATTCCACGTGTACCGGTGTCCGGGATCCGGCGGTGCGGCCTTACGTCCGGCCAAGTACAATTGATGAATCGCCCGCTGATTGTGATCGTTGGGACTGCCCGTATTACGGATATGACGGTATTATGGGATACGAGGGTCACTGCGAGGCCATCATTGCGGCCGGCGCGGTCTGGGATGCTGCACAGAAACTTGCAGCCGTTGAAGACGGAGCCGCCGGCTGGGCGCTTGCCAACCGGATTTTCTTTGAAACAATGGGTGATGCCCGGGATGCTTATGAGATCCAATCGGGAGGAACGTGTAATCCGGATGCTGCGATTGACGGATGCGAAAGCGAAAACTGGTACACGGTCTGGCTGTTTGCCGATGATGACAATGGCAACCTGACCGATGGAACCCCCCATGGTGGTGAACTCTGGGAAGCGTTCAACGATCATGGCATCGCCTGTGGTACGCAACCTGCAAATTACACCGCCTGTGCACCCCTGACGGCACCGGTTCTTTCGGTGATGCCAGGTGATAATACCGCGACATTGAGTTGGACGGAAGTGACCAATGCCAACTCATATATCATCTATCGGAATACACTTGGATGTGACAGTGAGATGAACATTATTGGAACAAGTTCATCCACTCAGTTTGAAGATGACAGTGTTGCCAACGACTACTTCTATTATTATGCCGTTCAGGCCGTGGGTATGAACGATGCCTGCAGGTCGCATTTCTCCGATTGTCTGGAAATTGAAATTACAGGCTGCGCCAATCCACCACTGGCCAGTGCCGGAAGTGATATGGACACCTGTCCGGGAACACCGGTTACACTGGGTGGATCACCCACTGCCTCGCAAGGTACTCCACCCTACACTTACCTGTGGACACCGGGGAATTACACGGAAGCCAACCCGCAGATCTATCCCAATGCGACAACAACCTTCGCACTGACGGTAACGGACAGTATCGGCTGTATGGCTGCGGACAGCGTAACCGTAACCATCGATGCCCCCCCCACAGATGCCGGTGAAGACAAGTTCGTCTGCAACGGTTACTGTGTTGAAATCGGAGCGGCTTCTATTCCCGGATACACCTATTCCTGGACGCCCACTACCGGTCTGAACAATCCCAACATTTCCAATCCCACAGCATGCGTGACCTCGAATACAGTGTACACACTGACCACAAATGCCACCGGTTATCTCTGTTCCGGACAGGATACGGTCACTGTTCATGTATCCAACCCGACCCTTGAAACCGGCAATTATGACGTCATCAGCGACTCCGGTGACGGCGATGGATCCATCGAAGCCGGTGAACGATGTGTCATTCGTGTGGAAATCACAAATAACTCCCTGGTGGAAGCATACGACGCCTCTGTTCAAGTCTTTTCAGCAGATCCTTATATCTATATATATTCAGCACCGGCATCTCTGGGAACAATTTCAGCCATGGAAACGGTAACAACGGACATTGAGCTGGTTGTGGATATGCTTCATGAGTGCCCCACAACGACAGAGATCTCAGTTGATGTCATTACCTGCGGTGGCAACTATCACCCTCTGCCCCTGACACTCACACTGGGTCAGCCCGGTGGGTTGGAGACGATTTATTCAACGGGGTTTGAAGGCGCCGATGATGAAGGCTGGACACATGTCCAGGTTGCCACCCAGGACGACTGGCAGCGGGATGCACCCTTCGGAACAAGTGGGAATGATCCGTCCAGCGCTTACGAAGGTACAAAAATCTGGGGGAACGATCTTGGACCCGATGGTTGGGACGGCGATTACAAGAACAGCGTAGAAAACTACCTGCTCTCCCCCGCAATTGACTGTTCCGGTAAATCCGGCGTGCGACTGCAATTCATGCGATGGCTCACCGTAGAAGAAGCCATGTACGATCAAGCCACCATTTCTATCAATAATAACCAGGTCTGGCAGAACCAGCAGAGTGGAAACCATATTGACAACTCATGGACACCGGTGGATCTGGATATCTCGCAGTATGCCGACAATAACGCGGCTGTTCGAGTCAGGTATGAACTGGTGTCTGATTCGGGTCTGGTATTCGGCGGATGGAATATCGATCAGTTTGCCATCATTGCTGATGCGCCGGCGGAATGCGACATATTTTCGTGTGACAGTGCTGATGCCGATGCCGGCGCTGATTTTACAGTGGTATCCGGTGCGGAAGCCGTCCTTAACGGTGTCTCATCTACCATTAACGGCTGTGTGGCCGATCTGGAATACCGCTGGCGCGGCGGTGATCTCGGTGGCGGTATCTGGAGTGATAATCCGGTTGCCGTATCTTACCCGACGGAGCCAACAACATTTTCGCTGGATATCCGCTGTTCCGGCAGCCCGGACACCTCCGGCTGCGCAGATAGCGACACGGTCACGGTTTACATTTCCGGTTCGCCCACCCCGACAGCTCCCCCACCAACCCACACCATGCCCCCGGCCACAGTAACCCCATCCCCGACTCCCACCCGTCCACCACCCACACCAACAACACCGCCGGGTGAGCCCACATTTACTCCTCAACCGACATTTACTCCGACACCCGGCATGGATTCGCTTACCGTGGACCTGATCCTGACCCAGGATCTGTTCCATATCGGTGATCGCTTTGCTCTGGGTACTGTCGTGGTGCGGGAAGGGGCTAATCTTTATGTGGATGAGTATCTGGTTCTGGATGTTTACGGCAGCTACTGGTTCTATCCGACATGGTCACAAAATCTCGATTCCAATAATCGGATGATTGAGACGGGAGAACAGTATGCCGTAATTTTCGATTTCACCTGGCCGGAAGTGAACGGCAGCGCATACGATATCCAATTCCTTTATCTGCTGACACGGCCACAAACCTACACCATCCTCAGCAATATCGATTCAGTCACATTCGGGTATGAATAGAATCAGCGACTGAGCACATTCATTAACAGACCCTAACGAACCGGCGTCATGCCGGTTCGTTTTTTTGTGAGTATTTGTATCTTTCAATAGAGCCTCTTTTGACACCGGTCCCGGTCAACTCATATTATTGGTTCAGGAGGATCTTCATATGGGCAAGTTCATTATAGTGGTATCGATCATCACGTTGCTGTCTTTCACTGCCATAGCGGCGGTTATCCAGATACCAGCGGACTACGCAACAATACAGGGAGGTATCGATGCGGCCGTCTCAGGCGATACCGTGCTGGTGAGTGCCGGAACCTACATGGAAAACCTTGTTCTGACGGCTAAAAGCATCACTCTGCTTTCGAGCAACGGACCGGAATCCACGGTAATCGATGGCAGCAGCGCATCTGATCCCGAACAGGCCAGTGTTGTGAGGATCGTTGATACAACAGATGGAATGCCGGTCCTGGATGGATTCACCCTGATGAACGGTCTGAGTGAATCAACAATTATGTCCGGCGGTGGCCTCACGGTTCTCAGAGCCTCTCTTGATGTCAGAAATTGTGATATTTCCATGAACACGTCCAACAGCGGGGGCGGCGGATATTTTTCCCAGTCCGATGTGATAATTTCCGGATGTACGTTTTCGGACAATCAGGCTGAAACCTATGGCGGTGGTTTATTCAGCAACACGTCGACTCTGACTGTTTCCAATACAATACTTGAAAATAATCAGGCAAATATCAGCGGCGGGGGCGGAGACCTTGATCGGGACACTGTTTTGGATATTACCGGTCTAATTGTCCGGAACAATATCGCACGGGCTACCGGCGGAGGTCTGGATTGTTATCATACCACCGGTACAATCAGAAATTCAGTGATCGAAGGAAATACAGCCACGCAAAATGGTGGTGGTGTCAACCTTGTCTTCACCAATCTGGAATTTTCCGAGGTGATGTTTCTTGGCAATCGAACAGAAGACGGCAGTGGCGGCGGTGTGATGATTCATACTTCCTCCCCGGTCTTCAACAAATGCCGGATAACCGGTAACTATGCCAAAAACGGAGGTGGCATCGGAATCAAACAGGTGGACTCCGCACCTGTTTTTATACACACTATGATCACCGGCAACACCACGGCTGATCTTGTCGGAACCGGCGGCGGCATCGAAATGGTTGATACGGGCGCTACTCTTTTCAACTGCCTTATTACGGGTAATGAAGTAGTAGTCGGCGGCGGTATGGTCTGTTCCAACAGCAGTTGTGAGATTCTCTATTGCACCTTTACCGGGAATCAGTCTTACAACGGGGGTGCAATCATGGCAAGAAACGATTCTGTGGTGGATATACGAGGGTCAATCCTCTGGGAAAACATCGCTGATAACGGAGCGTCACCGGAACTGGCAACTGAAACTAACGGTCAGTTTACTGTAACTAACACTGATATCCAGGGTGGCTGGCAGGGAACAGGAAACATGGACAGTAACCCTCTTTTTATTGCCGGATCTCAGGGACAGTATTACCTTGAACAAGTGGGCGCTGGACAGAATCGGACCAGTCCGTGCGTGAATGCCGGAGACGTCCTGGCCGAAGATGCATGCGTCACTGTGGATTCCACCACAGAATGTCTGAATACCCGAACTACCCGGATTGATAATCATCTCGATTCCGGTGATGCCGATCTGGGATTTCATTACTCACCGGATATCGCTTCAGGAATTTTCCAACTGATCATGGAAGATACGGTCATGGAAACAGGAGATACTTTTGATCTGCACCTGAACCTCACCAATGACGGTGAGACGCTGCTGGCAGCGGATATCTGGATTATTCTGGATGTATTCGGCCAGTACTGGGTCTATCCGTCATGGCAAAGTATCGATGACGGAATCGACTTTCAGGATGGAATCTACGTCGATAACGGAAACACCTATGCTGAAGATGTCATGACATTTACGTGGCCCGATGTTGGCGGGGCTGTCTCCGGACTGAATTTTTACGGTGCTGCTTTCCACGCCGACTCATTCCTGTTTATCGGCGACATAGCGGTTGTCCCCTGGGAGTACCGCTGAACGTAACAAAGAATGGATGAATAGACGAGTGGACGAAAAGAGGAAAATATTTGCCCTGATGAAAGTTTACTCCCAGACTATTTCGGAATCTATCCCTGTATCATTGAACTACTGGGGACGAATGGAGAATTCCAAGCAGATGATCGTGCAACAGCTACAAGGCTTATGCAGATTTGAATTCCGGGATTTTCAGGGTTAACTCTGTTTTCTCCGCAATCAACTGAAAATGGTTATCCAGAGAGATCAGAGTAAGCCTTTCCGCAAGGCAATGGGCTGCAATAATCAGATCAGACAGGGGAACCGTGATGCCCTTGCGACGTAGAATAAAGCCTAGGTGCGATGTCTGCGTAAACACCGCATAATCCATATCCATGAAATGGAAGCCTTCGAAATTTGATTTAATAAAAGCAAACTCCTTCTCATTTAAAGTCCCAATAAGAAGTTCACTCAATACCACACCATTGTACACAATCTTGTCTTTCTCTATCAGTGGCAGTAGCAGATCCCGAATATCCTTATTTCCTTTAAAAAATTCAACCCAGATCGTGCTGTCAATAAAAAACCTACTCATGAAGTTCCAAATTTCGTAGGTTTTCCACATCAATATCCAATTGAAACCTGCCGAAGGACCTTTTTATATTTTCCCGTTTTAATTTCCGGATATATTCCAACAGAGCCATTTCGATGACCTGAGTCTTACTGGTACTTTCAGTGAGGGCCATGAGTTCCTCAATCAACCCATCTGCGATATTCAATGTTGTCCGCATCTGTGCCTCCTGATCATATTATGATGGCAGATCAATGATCTGTCAATTCACAGACCGTACTATTTCAGATTATTCGTAACCGAACTCCACGAAATCCAATTCACCCACCAGGGTATTCGTTGATGGATCCAGAAAAGCCGCCCAGAAGTGCAAGCCACTGATCTGACCCATATTTCCTTCCGGCCATGTGAACGACAGTATCGTCTCGGAAGGCGACGTACCCTGTGGAACCGTGGTCAAACGACACGCAGGAGATACTGTCCAGTCAGGCCAGAAGAAATACTGACCAACGGCATCCAGTAGAATGTATTGGTCCAGAGTGATTTCGGATCCGGGGTTATAACTTCTGCATGTAAGCAGAAAATCGTCACCACCGGTAAAGGTTGTTTTGTTCAGTTCCAGGTCAACATAAAAGACACCGGGAGTGGGTGTTGCCGGTGCTGCTGTGGGCGTAAACGTGGGTGCAGGTGTCCCGGTGGGAGTAGCGGGAGCCGGTGTATAGGTCGGACGTGGCGTGGGTGTGGGACCACCACAGGGTTCTGAGCTCAGGATCATGACATCATCGATATTCCAGCCGCAATAGACCCAACCGCCGTCTGAATCACCCATGGTCCACCGGATATAAACGGTGCTGCTGCCGGCCGCCGGATCGGTAATATCAAATTCCTGAAGTGACCAGGCGTTATCGGACAATTCCACATCCGGGTTGGACCAGATCGTCTGCCAGTTTGATCCGTTGGAGGAAACGCGGACGGAAGCATGATCGTAGATGCTGCGTTCAACACCCAGCCATCGACGGAAAGAGAGTTTGACATTATCATAAGCGGAGCAGTCAATGGCGGTGGTTGTCAGATGCCGTTCCGGCATATTATTGGTGTAATCACCGCTGAGGTTGTATCCATAGACGCTGCTCCCGGTGAAACCGGATGACGGATCAGGATACCCGTGATCACCACCGGAACCGGTGGGTGATCCCCAGGCCCATAGACCGCCGGAAATATCCCAACCGGGGTCGGTATTCATGTCAGTGGTCTGTATGGTGAACATCTGATACGTCTGCTGGTTGTAAAAGCTGCCACTATTATCTTCTATGGCTGTATTACCGGCCTCATCAGTGGATTCGACATAAAAGACGTAAAATGTGCAGGGGTCCAGACCGGTGATACTGACTTCATGATTCTGAACCATGACATCGGAACCCAGCCGGGTATCAGGCGAAACGGTACCGTAAACCAGATAACTGTCAGCAAACTCGTCGGTTGACCATGAGACGGTAAACCCGTCATCGCTGATCCCGGAAATTTCCAACTGGGAGATCACCGGCGGTACACCGTCAATAGTAGCCTCGGCTGATTTCTCCACATTGAATCCACCGTGACCGTCATCTGCATCGATATAGATGCCTGTTAATGTGCCTGAACCTCCGGTTTCCAAAACCCCATTTTGCGGGATAACGGATCCGGTTACCAGAAGAATCGTATTATCCAGAACACCGGAAGAAACCTCGGTTTCCGTCAACACCAGGGTTTCTGTATCACCCGAGGAAGTGATTACTGTAACATCAACGGAATCCAGAGTTGTAGGGCTGAGATTGAGATCCATATCCCGGACGCTTACGAGAATTTCGGACCCGGGAGCATACATGGATTTATCCAGAAAAATGGCGCCATCACCGGAAATAACGGGCGCCATTCCCAGATCCGGGTTCCCCCAGAGATTCCATTCAGCAATTTCGTATTTATTATAGCTCCAGCCACTATTTTGATAAACCGTCAGAAGGGCACGTTGAATGGAAGCGCCCTGGCTGTAATCGCCGGAGGTGACCCCTGTGGTGAAATAATAGTCCAGGGATTGACTGGATCCACTCATGGGTCCGGTCCAGCCGGGTTCACCCAATGCGACTATGGTTGCACCGACAAATCCGACTCCCCCCCGTTTCAGCATGGCCGCACCGATGTTGACATAATCAGTATCTGAGTTACTGCATGCATCAGCAAAGATGATGGCGGGATACGAATCGTTCAGACTGTTGCAATCACTGGACGTAATAAATGCCGGAGCGCCGATACCATAGATATGGCTGGAAGTCTCTGTGCCGTGACCGGCCCAGTTGACAAACGCATATGTCCCGTTACTCCACTGATTCATCACGTTGGTGTGATTCAATTCATAATCGCAGGCATAACTCGAGTAGTAATCCGCATTCTGCTCATACATCCGGGTCATGGTCCAGTCGGACATCCATTCCTGATCAACCTTGGCTTCCATGAGCACCGCATTGTCGGTATCGTCCCAGAAATAACCACCCAGTAGCAGGATATTCTTTTTGAAACCGGGATCGTCGTTCATCTCATAACTGATGGATTTCTGACAGATATTCTGGACCGTGCTGTAATCACTCCAGGGTATCCGGCCCACATTGATCTCACTGTAATAATCCGCGGAATCGGCATCTTCCCAGTAGTTTCCGTCACCATCGTGATCCCAGTTAACATTGTCCGGCTCAGAGAGTTCTGCAAAATAAAAATCTGTTCGGGGTTTGCCGTAGCCAAGATCCTGATCGGTCAGACGCATGGGTACATCGCTGTGATGACCGACAAGCAGGACATCCTCAATACCCCATTGGGCTGAAGGATACTTCTCGCGAAGGAAATTCCGCATTTTCTGTGCCAGATCCACACCGGAATAATTGACATCAATCCAATCAACGGTGACCACTTCAACGGTCCGACCCTTGGTTGTTTCGTAAATCACAAGGTCGTTTACGGCATTGACAAGATCAGCAGTGGTGATGATCACAAAATCATGGAGACCTCTTGAACCATTGCCTTCACCGTACCATTCGCGGCACTCTCGATAATTCAGGATAAAATCACATGCCCGGTTCTCGATACCCGGCGCAAGATCACTCAGAAGAGTCTCATCCACGTCTCCCTGACGGGTCGTAATCTCAATGACAGGTGAGGGATAATACTTCAACTCACCGGAAACAGGATTGTACTGAAAAGGGGTAACACGAACATTGATCAGGTTGTATCGGCGCAGGTGAGCGCTTCCTTCCAATCCGAATAATTCGGCCGGGTACCATGAATCGGTGTGATAAACGGTCTCATAGGTTTTCTGAAACGCGGTAAAATCGCGGGCGTAGTGAACAGGATTTTTCCCGGTGATGACCCGGGGAATGTCGACGGGTTGAATGTTGAAACGGCCCGGCACTGCAATGGCGGGACCGGTTCTGATCTCCAGAGTTTCAAGAGTCGTACCCGGCGGCAGGGCTACCGCATAGATCCGTGAAGGCAGTTCCGGCGCACCGGGATGATTCAGATAACCATATCCTTCAACAGACAATCGCTGAAAATCACCATCCCTGGAGACGGAAAATACCTGTTCTGGAACAGGAACCACAAGCGTATCCGCTGAAACTCCTGACAGTGCCGACAGGAAACAGATGGCAATAAATAAACCGGTTAATATCGTGTATATTCTATTCTTCATGACAAACCCCTCTCGTTGAACGTTACAGTCACCCGTGATAGGTGCAAAATGATTGCCATGAAGGCACACAATCCAAATTACACACTCCAGCCAACTCACTCGCATCGCAAAAACACCATCAGTAAAACGCATCTCAACCCTGGAACGTTTCATCAAAAGCAAAACCGACATGAGACTCCGCCGCTCCGGACTGGACTACCTCCTGAATGAACTGGATTCCCTGGTCACTCTAATCACCGACGAAGCCACGGCTGCAGCAAGATAAAACGAACGAACCACAATCCTCCTCGAGGACTTCGAGCAAGCCGCCGACACCGCCCTACGCCGCGGATCCGTCTCCCTCGAAAATCTACTGGCAACCATCGAAACGCTACCTGTCGTTGATATCGTCCACCTGGCCGACCAGGTCAACGAGCGAGCAGATGAAATCAGGAACGATTCATGATGAACTTCACCAAGCTCTCGATCCGGATCGCAGAAGAATTCAACCTCACCCGGGCCGAATCCGGAAGAATCGCCAAAACCATTTTCAATGAAATATCAAAAGACCTGACCATCGGGGAACGAGCCTAGTCTGCATTTTTCATGAGTGAATATGATCCATAAATATATGACGTAACCATATTGATTTATGCAATATTGGGTCAGGATTCAACCAATGAAAAATGGCCTTCATTAGCCCGGCAATTAATATGTGCAAACCCTTGATTTATAAATAATTTCTGGAATCATGCATATTCCTTCTTGAAAAACCGGGCTAATACCCGCAACTTCGGAGCATTCCACAAAATCACCCGACCCGCCAAAAAATACCGCAACATAAAAACCGGCCAAATCGAAACCAAACCCGAATACAACACCGTCGAATTCCGCCCCGCCACCCACCTGACCAAATTGATGCAA
>SWBY01001630.1_pt1 | contig 25323 bp, 28 predicted proteins | sample 4693071 | NCBI WGS metagenome assembly SWBY01 (sample SAMN10267273, study PRJNA491770) | bioreactor metagenome | isolation source: DHS bioreactor inoculated with marine methane seep sediment | place: Japan: Omine Ridge, Nankai Trough | collected 2006-05-06 | reverse complement strand
TTGCATTGAAACAGATCCGATTTTGTGTTTGAAGTAATTCAATTTCAGTTTCCTGATCCTGAACCAGGTTACTGTAGATCTTCAATTTCTTCCTGGCATTTGTTGAATGATAGATCACAGAACCTAAAATACTACCGATCAGAATATAAACAGCAGATGGTAGAATCGAAAGGACATCATTAATAATAGCACTCATAATTAACATCCTGAATCAAAGGCTGTTATTATCTCCTGAAGAATATCAGAATTATCAGAAGATTTAGAACTTTTAGTATCCGGTTGATTTTCAGATTCATGATCAAGGATCTTATCCATTTCAGAGCAAGCAGCAGATCGTGTAAGGAACACAACAAGTAAAGCTACAAAGAATCCAATTGAAAAACCTAAAGCTACATATAATGCTGGCATGATTTCTCCTTATCCGTTATTGGCTGCTAAGTGAAGTTTCAAATCGGGATCAATAGAAGGTAAAGGTTCCGGAATCAATGAACCGTCAGGATTATAACCAAGCGTTTCGATGATTTCTAATACTCTTTGATCAATAGACGGCATATTTCTACCATTTATATAATGTCTCATTGTTCCATGATTTAAATCGTATTTTTCACAGAACTCTTTTTGATCTTTGAAATGTCGTGTGATAATACACTTCAATTCAGTTTTGTTGATTTCAACCGAATCAAGCTTTTGTGTTATTCTTGACATGAAACCTCCCGACTCTAATTTTTTCTCGTTCACGTATGTGGACAAAGTAATTCGTTTCAGACGAGGCCGTCAAGATAAATCTCGTTTCAGACGACAAAAGGGGTGTGGTTGTATGACTGCTGGCAATCGTATTTCTCTAATTATTAAAGTGTTAGGGATAACGAAAAAAAAGTTTGCGGATTCTTTAGATATTTCATCTGGGAACTTGTCAGACTGGATAAATCCGTTACGGAAAAGCAATCCAACAGCACACTCTCTAACTCGTATAAACGAATTATATAATGTTGATATAACTTGGTTACTAACGGGTAAAGGTGAGATGTTTATAACCAATAGGGAAGATATCTCTACAGAAACCTGCCAAATCTTACATGTGGAATCTGATATCGCAGCTGGTGAACCAGTAGAAGCAACAGGGCAGAGGTTAGATTCTTTCAATATTGGGTATTCTTTCATCCAGAACGTGAACGATTATTATTGTTTCCGGGTTAATGGCCGATCGATGGAACCGGATATTAAAAATGAAGATCTTATAATAATTAAAAAAGATAATAACTGGAACGACAAGGATAATGTAGTTTGTGCAGTTCGTATAGATGGAGATATAACCTTAAAGCGAATTTCTCATGATCCAAAAAAGAAAATGATAATCTTATCATCCGATAATAAAGAATATACACCTATTGTTGTTGATCCTAAACATGCAGATGCATTCATGATTGGTTGTTTGTATCTGGTTGTAAGACGGGTGGAGTAACAAATGAAGAATGAAATGAATCTACTATTGATATTAATTACTATTTTTATTGTTAGTTGTAACTTCAATCCCTTTCAAACTAGCGAAGAGATATGGGAAAGTAAAGTATATACAATCGATGAATTATTCAATGCTGAATTAGCAGAAGATGGTGAAACATATATAATTGAAGGATATATTTATGAATTCAATTATTCACGAGAATATGAAGATTTTTTCTTGTATTCAGATGAAAGATACAAGCGAGATTTAACGTATAATCATTTGGATGTTTCAGTAGTAAAACACTTAAATTCCATCTTTAATAAAATTAATGAAGCATTTGAGAACACAGATGGGCATTGGATCAAGGTTAGAATTCAAGCAGAAGCCAAGGAAGTAATGATAGCAGGAAATGGTTGGTCTGATTATGTGTTTGTACTCGAAGCGGATGCATTGAAAATTGATGATTAATATTTAATAATTTATAGCCGAAACGCTTCAATGAGCGTCTTCCGGGAATAGCTTATCGGGACTGATGATGGCAGGCTGGATTTAGTATTGTTTTACATAGGAAATCTATAAATATGAGTAATGATCTCATTATTTTTAAAGGTGCACAGTAGCTTCAAAATCTGAGTTATTGTACACTTTTTTCTATATCTATAGTTTGTTATGTACACTTTTTTCTGGCGTGAGTACAGATATTAGCTGAAATTAAATTCAGGATTATAAGGTTGTAGGAATGAAAGAAAAAAACAAATTAAGAAGAATTAGAACTGCTTTTGTAAATGATGGAATTTCTTCTGGATTGTCATATATTACTGGTTTGCCAATACCTATTGGTCTTATTACTATGATTTTGAAAATAATTAAAGAAACATCTCCACAAAATTATGTTGATTGGAAACTTGAAAAATGGCCATTAATTTATAAAAATGAAATTGGGAAATGTGTTAAAGTACCCTTTAAGGGTAAGGATTGGCTTTTACCGCAAGTTTTAGTATTTAATAATAGTGAAGAAAACAAAAAGCTTTCTGAAATTGAATTTAATTTTAGTAATAAATCGTTTATTTTATGTGACGAAGTCAGAGCGTTAACAGAAATTCCATATAAGAAATTACTAAAACTACTTCGAAAAAAACGACGGTTTTCAAACGAACAAAACTTAAGATTGAATAAAATTTCTAAAAAAGGCAATAATATAATTTTAAATGTTCAACCAGTCGATTATAAGCTTTTTGTTCATACAAACCTAGTACTTGATGTGAAATTAAAAAATAAAAAGCAAACATTAAGAGAATTGTTACATTCAGATGGAAAACTTGAACAACTCAATAATAGTCTTCTTGCCAATCATTTAGGTATTGGTATTTTATTGTTTACAGCTGATGGTAGTATTATAATTCAGAAAAGATCAAAAAAAGTTGCTTTTCGAACTAACGAATTGTGTCCAACCGCTTCAGGTGCAATTTCTTCTACAGATCTACCCACAAACCTATCTCTTGAAAATATGGAAATCTTTAGAGAATCATTTGAAGAAATTGGAATAAATAAATCTGATATAATATTTGATAAAACAAAATTTTTAGGGATTACTAGAGAGTTAATTAGAGCTGGAAAACCAGAAATGTTTTTTATTGCAAAAACAAAATTATCTGAAAATGAAATTAAAGATAAATGGAGAGATGCGAAGGATAGATGGGAATCCAAAAAAATTATCTTTTTTAATTTTGGAGAATTAGCATTTAAAAAGCTTTGTTCGCAAAATGAAATGCATGAATTTCTTTCAAAAATTGATAGTTTCATCAATCAATATTCTGAACAATCATCTATACCACTTCTTACAGTTATTGCATTATGGACTCAAGAAAAAATGTTTTGTTATAAAAGTGGAAACTAAAATTCAGCTAACAAGCGTGTCGGCAGTAGGGCTGGTCAGTGGTTTTTTCCTGAACCTACCGGTTCAGGGGTTTGGTTGTTTGTTTTGGGCGTGATCGTTCCGATCCCGCCGCACACGCAGAACATTATGGGCTATTTTAGTTCCATAATAAGTAAGTGAGGTTATTATGGGTGATATTCTGAAAAACGGAATCCTGTCGACCATTAGAAGGACGAAAGAATTAATTAATTCAAACATTTTGTGGGACAGAAGATATAATCTTCTTAGACGTTCTGCCCTTATTGAAATTTTAATTTTACTTAATGATTTATTGATAAAATCAGATAAACATTTCAATAAAAGAATAAATTTTACTGATGATGTAAAAATTACTAATGACGTAAAAGATGTTACTGAATTAATCGCATATTTTCGTAATGCTTGTTGCCATGAGTTTTCTAAACTTAGAAAATTTAATGGTGGCGTTTTTGTATATAATGAATTTATTAAAACATCATTAGATGAAAAAGATGTAATTGAAGAAATAGGTTTTAATATGGGAGGGCAAGTTTTATATTTAAAGAAACACATTGAAAGAGCGTTTTCCGAAGTAGAATCCATTCTTAAACCCTATGTCTATCGTTCATAAAATCATAAATCAACAAGGAAACAATATGGGCATCATAATCAGACCAAGCTTGATCAATTATAATAAATATTTTTCTAACCAATTCAAACATACATTGTTCATCAATTTTGCATCTTTCTTTCCAAGTTGGTGGACATTGAAGTTTCCAATCACCATCAAACCACATTCTCAATTTATCTCTTGTTTCTTTATCCAAATCTTTTATACTTCTTTCTTTCATCTTAAACCTCCTTTAAAACAGCCCATAACAAACGTGTCATCGGCAAACCGCCGCACACGCCAAACATTATACGCAAATGTAGAGAAGGTGAATAATGAGTAGATTTGATAGAATCACGATTTTTCAAAATAGAAAAAGAGTTAATACACTTAAGCAATTAAATTCTTATGTTAATGATTACTTCAGTAATATTAAAAGATTAATGCTTGGAACAGAAATTAGCGAAAACGATGAAGCTAAAGCTGCTCGAAGTAAAATTAACTTAATACTAGCTAAAGCTTATGAATATATGTATTATTCTGGGACAAATACATCAATCCATTACACTCCACCAGCTACGACAGGAGGAACTGCCAGAAATATCGATTTGCTACAAAACGTATTTAATCTTCATTATTATCAGTTAGAAAAAGAACAATTAACTGATTTAATTGAAAGGTCAATTGGAACTTATGAAAATGATAAAAATAAATCTATAATACGAACTTTTAATCCATTCTTCTGGTTAAATAATTTAGTTGTATACATAGTAAGAATTCCTTTTAAAATAATAGGCAGAATTGGTTTTAACCAAGAAAAAATTGAGACTTCAGTTTTGGGTAGAATTGTAAAAGCTATTTTGTATGCTATTGTTGTGTTTTCAGCATTTCTGACAGCGTTAGAAAAGTTAAATTTATTAGATAGTTTTAGAAGTTTATTTTAAAAATGCGTATAACAGGCGTGTTGTCGGTAGAGTTGGTCAGTGCTCTTTGTTTGAATCTTCCGATTCAAGGTTTGGATTGTATGTTTTAGGTGTAATCCGGCTTCTACCGGATTCTCACAGTATACATCAAACATAAAGAGTTAAAATCTAAAATGGTTTTAAAATAGGAGAAAATGTGCAAAATTCAATTCAAACAATAGTAAATGATATTCCCAAAGGATACATTTTCGATAGTCATTTTATCATAAATGAACTAATAAAAAGGTTCTCAGACCAGTATTTTACTTTTATTAGTAAGTTTGCAAAACAGGATGAAATTAATACGTTTATCGTACATGGTCAAATAGGTATAGAAATCAATAAGTTAGATAGTATTAAACAAATTGGTAAAGCCTGGTCAGAGAATATACATAAAAAACCAAGCGAATGTACTTGCTGGGAGAAATTATAAAATGGAATAACAATCTTTCAAATAGGAAGAGTCATGGATTTCATACATAAATGTTTCCACATACTAGCTCCTATTGATTGACTTACTTTTCCACTGTGTCTGAATTGTACAATGCAAGTTTTGGATAGTTCAATTTTGGTCGGATCATTTCTATTCCACACGCAAGACATTGAAAGCAAAAGCTTAATCTACTTGACCTGAATATGTATATTTATTGTTTAGATAATTGAGTTAAAATATATAGAAGAAAAATAAATTTAAGGTGATTAATAATGAGTGAAAATATTTTCTTGAAAACAATTGAAAGAGGTGTAAAAGCAAATTTCATTTCTTTTGACAATAAAACTGACAGAGTTACATATCATTGCAAGCGTGATTACAGTACAACTTTCAAAAATCCTGAAGAAAAAGTAAGAGCATCGTATTTGACAGAATTAGTTTTAGACTATAAGTATCCAAAAAATAGAATTGATTTTGAAATAAAAACAAAACCTGATAAAGACAGGATTGATATCATTATTTATTCAGATGATGAATGTTTATCCCCATATTTAATTGTAGAAACAAAAAAAGATGGAATTTCTGACAATGAATTCCAAGAAGCAATTGAACAAGCATTTAGATACGCTAATTATAAGAGAGCACCATACGCAATTGTCGTTGCTGGGATCACAAGAACTGCATTTGACGCTTCTGGTTTCAAAGCAGATAAAAGACAAAAAAATGTTATCTCTGATATTCCTGTTAAATATGGGAAAGCTCCAAAGTACAAATTCAAAAAAGGAGATCCTAATAACGATTTGATAGTAGTCTATCGTGAAGACTTAATAAGCTCATTAAATAAAGCACAGAGCACAATCTGGCAAAGTGGAAAACTTGCACCTACAGCGGCTTTTGATGAAGTTTCTAAACTTCTATTCTGCAAACTCAAAGACGAAAGAGATACACCTAAGAATAAATATTATAAATTTCAAATAGGAACAAATGAAACCGAAGAAGAAGTTTTTGAAAGGATTTCAACGATTTATAAAGACGCAAAAAAAGATGATCCATTGGTTTTTAAGGAAGGAATTAATCTGGTTCCTTCTATTGTTTATAATGTCATTGAGCATTTGCAGCAATTATCTCTTAACAAAATTGATCTTGATACAAAAGGTGTTGCTTTCGAATTATTTATGAAAGATTTCTTCATTGGGAAAATGGGGCAGTATTTCACTCCGAGGCCAGTTGTTGAGTTTTGTACAACATTATTAAATCCTAAAAAATCTGACAATGTAGTTGATCCATCATGTGGCAGTGGAGGTTTTCTTTTATATGCAATGGACAATGTCAGAAAATATGCTGAGAAGAATTTCGATGGAAAAGAAATGTGGGGTCATTGGCATACATTCGCAAAAGATAATTTATATGGTATAGAAATAAATGATCAAATAGCTCGTGTTTGTAAAATGAATATGATAATACACGACGATGGCCACACTAATATAATTGGTAAAGATGCATTAGAAGATTATAGTGAATTACAAAAACTTAATACTGATTTTAAAGAAAATTATTTTGACTTAGTTTTTTCTAATCCTCCCTTTGGAGCAACAATAAAGCAGAAGGAAGTAAAATATCTTGATAACTTTGAATTAGCTAAAGATGCTAAAGGTAACACCAAAAAAACTCAAAAAACCGAGATCTTATTTATTGAACGCTGTATCAAACTATGTAAGGCTGGAACTGGTAGAATTGCAATTGTATTACCTGCTGGTGTGTTGACTAATACATCTCAGCAAAATGTAAGAAATTATATATTAGGCAATTGTCAACTGCTTGCTTCGTTCTCTCTTCCAGAGAGTGCGTTTAGTCATTTTGGTGCAGGAATAAAATCGTCAATTTTGTATCTTAGAAAATATGAAGATTCTGAAACACCGTTAGAAAACTATCCAATTTTCATGGCAGTTGCAAAACAAGTTGGAATAGATTCAACAGGAAGAAAAGAAAAAAATGACTTAGTTTATAGCAGTGATAATTCAATTCTGAATCAATATAAGATTTATGAAAAGGATAAAATCAATTATATCTCTACTAGGAATTGTTATAAAATCAATTTAGCTGATTTAAACGAAGAAGGTCCTTTCAATGCGACCAGATATATATGGAGACCAACATTCAAGAATGCAACTAGTAATATTACAGAAATTGCTAGCATTATTGATGAAAAAGAGAAACCGCAAAAAGAAGAAAATCTTTTTGAAACTTACGCCTTAATTAGAATGGATGAACTACCCAACAATCCAGTAGCTATTGATAGTATTATTTATTGTTTGGGTAGTGAGATTGAAGGGAATCTGAAAATCGTTAAAAAGGGTGATGTTTTATTAGCTAGATTAGGACCAAGTATGATGAACAGAAAAATTGTAGTTGTGCCTAAGATTGATAAGAAAGTAAAATGCATTCTAGCATCACCTGAATTTATTGTTATTAGACCTTTTTCAAAAGATGATGGTTTTTATATTACTGGTGTATTACGAACAGATTTAATGCTTAGATACATGTACTCAAAAACTAGGGGTGGAACTCCAAGCAGATATCGATTAAGTGAAGATGACTTTATAAATTTAGACTTTCCTATATCCAATAGAGAAGAAAGACAAGAAAAAGGTAGAATGTTTAAGAAATCGTTATTGGTTTATGATAAAACTATTAAAAAAGCGGAGAATAAATTAATAATGTCCCATAAAGATATTGAAAATGACTTATAGTGCATTTTTCATAATAACAACGTTAGAAACCAAATAAAAATAGGTATATGAAGAACATCTATACTCAACTTAGGAGATAAAATTGTCACTGTTTAAAATTGAGAATTTTTCATTAGATTTAATAAAAGAATTTCCCTTCAAGCTTGAAAAAGAGATTCAGGATTTAACTGAAAAGAATCTTAAACAAATATATGAATTGGAATTTGTTAAATCGGAATTTGCTTTAACTAATTTTAGGATTGATACATTAGCCTATGATCCAGCATCTACCTCGTTTGTGATTATTGAATACAAGAGAGATAAGAATTATAGCGTAATTGATCAAGGTTTCGCTTATCTTTCGTTAATGCTAAATAACAAAGCAGACTTCATCCTTGAATATAATGAAAATTGTACGAATACTCTTAAGAAAAATGATGTTGATTGGTCTCAATCAAGAGTAATGTTCATTTCACCTTCATTCACAAGTTATCAACGAGAAGCAATAAACTTTAAAGATCTTCCTATCGAGCTTTGGGAAATCAAAAGATATAGTAATAATACAGTAAATTATAATCAAATTCAAACATATGGTGTTCAAGAAAGTGTAAAAACAATTTCAGGAAAAGACGAACTAACTAAGCGTGTTAACAAAGAGATAAAAGTTTATACTGAAGAAGGCCATTTGCAGATTGCAAATCCTGAAGTTTTAGAGTTATATGAAAGTTTTAAAGCTTCAATTCTTAACTTTGAGGGAATTGAGATAAAGCCAAAGAAACTTTATTTAGCATTTGTTGGTAGAACTAATATTACAGATATCCACATTCAACGAAAATCATTAAAACTATGGATTAATCTTACAAAAGGAAATTTAGATGATCCCAAGAAGATTTGCAGGGATGTTTCAAATGTTGGTCATTGGGGTAATGGAGATTATGAGATCCAGGTAAAGAATAATGAGGACATAGAATATATAGTTTCATTGATTAAACAATCGTATAAGAAAAATCAACGTTAACATATTAAAACCTTAATTACTTAGAGATGAAATACCAACTTATCTTGAATAAAGGATAACTACAAATTATCATGAATACTGATTCTTGTTGAAAAATGATCAATTTATCAACGATCTAACTAAAATGAGGGGAATATAAATGCGTGTTATAATACTTATTATGCTGCTTTCATTATCATTGGTAATGTTTGGAGATGAGAATGTATTACCAACATCTAATGAAGAACGCATTCAGAAGAGAATCTTTTTGCTTAATGAAGTACCTAAATATTTAACAGAAAATCGTTTAACATTCAATGAAGATTTTAAGAAGAACTTGTTACAACTTATTGATGAATCAATAATTCAAGGGAAAGAATTACAATATGAGACTGAAGAAGGAACGATATATGAACCGATAATAAGTGTATTTAGAGGTGATGCAAGGATTTTGGAAATTTACTATCGACTAATTTTATTTGGTGATAATTTTGCAATTCGAACAGCATTAGATGGTATTACTTCTTGGTGGGATGTTCCTAATGACAATGATCATTTATGGTTGAGCGATGATGAATATGTTGTGAGTAAAGTTGATTCCGAATATATATCGAATCTAAAAGATATGTTTATTGATGAAATCCAAAAACTATTAAACCATAAATCAGCAGCAATACAAGTTTCTTCTGCAATTTGTTTAGTGAAATTGGGATTTACAAATGAGTGTGTATTAAATGTTCTAGAAAAATACTCTAATTCAGAAAATAGTTCGACATGGGATCTGACTGACACTGTAATCTATAGAACGGTTTCATTAAAATTTTATAGTAAACAAGAGAAAAATGAAAACGATAGGCGAATTGATTCAATTAATGAGATCTTGAAAAAAGCAAATGAAGGACTTAAACTATATAATCAAAGTATACGAAAATTCAACAAAGGCAACCTTATTAACAGTGATTTAAATCAAAATAGTTGACGATAATTCTTTGAACTTAATAAACTAATTCGGAGGATAAATGATGAAATCCAAACTACTAATGCCAATATTAATATTACTTTTTCTTTATACCTCTAATTCTTTTGCAGATAAAAGCAACCTTCATATCTTCCTTTCTGCTGGCCGTTCAATAACATATTCAGAAGATAATCCTGAGAACATATCAATTAATAATAAGAAGTATTATAATTCGGCAAATTACGGAATAAATTTGCAATGGAAACAGCATCTTCTTGATTTCAATTATAAATATTTTTTTAATAATACTGGATCTAGAACTTGTGAGATAAGTGATGAAGTAACCGGAAAGGAATTTCGAGTTATTTCTCTACATTATGGCAGACAACTGTATTCATATAACGACTTCTTTCTTAATGCATTTGCAGGATTTGGGTATATTGAACGAGTAGTAAATCATCAAAAAGCTGGGCCTTCCAGATCAACGAAAGATGAAATATTAACATTACCGTTGAAACTGACAATAAGTAGAGCAATAAACAAGAGATTTATCCTGAATGCATCGATATTCAGTAATCTGAATTTAAAAGAAATTATTGGAGGATTGGAAGCAAATCTTCAATTTAAAATTATGTAAGTTGAATTCAAGAAGAGGTAGATTTGAAACTAAAAAGAGTTAATTACCTTATCATTGTAGTCCTCTTAAGTATCACAAGCGTTATCTATGCAAATGATTATAGTTTTGAAGCAAACTACATCTATAAGAATCAAGTTGAGATAACCAGAATAGATTCATTTATTTTTAATAGTGATCACTCGTTAGAAGAAAAGGGGTTTGTTTCGCACAGTTTAATTCGATATAGTAGTAAAGAAGCCATTGAACTTCTTATCAAAATGCTAAATGATCCAAATCCTGCTCTTCAGAGTTTTTCTATTATGCCTTTGATCAATGCGGGAGAATTTGATATGGCTTTTAATAAATACAAAGAATTAATTCTGCAAAGCAATAGAGAAATGTTTTTTAATTTAGGTATTTCAAACCAAATAGAGGAATTCTCTATAAAAAAATCACAGATCTATAACAAAAACAAACATCATTTTATACCTTTCCTGCTAAAGGTTTGTGTTAATGATTCGGTGTCATATTTTATGAAATATCATTGTGCTAGAACATTATCCAACCTAGGTGAGAAAGAGATTTTGAGGCTGGTCAGTATTGAAATTTTAGCTAATGTTCCTGATCCTGAAAAATCTTCGACACTATCAGGCGATTACACATTAGATGACCAAAGGAATTGGCAACTAAGACATCAAGCAAAATCGACCTTAGAAAAATTTTATGGAGAGAAAGAATAAAGGGGACTTCCGTTCATTGAACAATAAGAAATTTATGAATCTTCTGTTTAGGAAGATTTAAATTATATTGACTGGGAGCTTAATTCGATATATTGAAAAGGAAAGAGTAATGAAACAAAAGTTTGTTACAATATTTATCATAGCAATAACCTCAATATTGTTTGCAAGACCACCGGGAGTAGAATTCAGATATCCGATAGATATTGAGTGCTCTACATCAAAAGAACTGGTAGAACTCGGGGATGTTATTGAAATAAATGTAAAAGCTAAAATTAATTTAGATCATGAAAATTATGATGAAAATTATCAGTACGTATTGATCAATCAAGAAAACGAACATGCGTATAACCTGATCAAGTGGAAAACACCTCCAAACGAAATGAAAAGAAATATGATATCTTTTAAAGAAAAATATCTAGCTAATTATAAATGGATCATAATTACTTCGGATGATGATACCATTATTAATCCCAACAATGAAATCATGGAGTACACCTTTTCCGTAAAAATTAGTAAGATTCCTAATTCAGAGCACATAAGATATCCAATTAGATTCTATAAATTCAATCAAACAGAAGATTATGGGGGATTTACCAATTACATAAATAGTAATAGTGAAGCAAAAGCTCAACACGATTACGATGCCTATTATTTAGATTTAAAAGTGTTAAATCCAAATTATACTACATTTGATAAACAAACACCATTTGAGGTAACTAGAGAGACACCTATTGATTTTAAAAAAGTAAAATCTGATTATCGAACACCATTTAAAGGTCATAAGCTGATTGGGGATGGATATTCTTCCCTTAGGGATACGATCTATCACAAGAAATCTTATCCACCACATAGCTCTATAATGCCACGCCCCGTTAAATCGGATGTTGATTACACTTCATTTGTAAATTTGGGTAATCGATACGCTAAGGATAAAGACAATATTTATTATCAAGGAGTTGTTATTCCTGAAGCTGATTTAAACAGTTTCGCTGTAATATCTGTCGATAATGAATTCCCTAATCTTCCTGATAAAACATCAAAATCTTCTGATCCCTTAAATAATTCAGATATGGATTTAGCTCCAATCTTATCATCAAATTATTTCAAAAATTTTGTAGTTCTTGAATTGGAATATTATTCAAAAGATAACTTCAATGTATATTATGGTAGTAGTGTAATACTTAATGCTGATCCTGGATCTTTCGAATTATTATCTCTTTTTTTTGCGAAGGATATAAACAGCGTGTATTTTTTGGGTCAACCAATTGAAGGTTCTGATCCAGGATCTTTTAAGTTAATAGCTGGTAGATTAGCTGAAGATAAAAACCATGTTTATTATAGTGCTGAAATAATTTCTACTAATCCAGAGTTCTTTATATTGATGGATGATAATTATGCGAAAGATGACAAAACGGTTTGGTTTTTTAGAAACTTGACTTTTTCTAGATTTGATACGCTTAATGTAGATTCACCTAAGGAGTTTAAAGTCATTGATTTCAGATATGCTTCTGATTCAGATAGAGTCTTTTTTCATGGTGCTCTAATTCATGATGTAGATCTAAAGTCATATCAGGTTTTAGGAAATAACTGGAGTAAGGATAATAAGAATATTTATTATAGATCTAAACTATGCGAAGAAGTTGATTATGATACTTTCGAAGTGACTATAGATGGTGCAAAAGATAAGAATCGTATTTATGATAAAAACTATCGACCAAGATATTAACCAGCATGCGATTGTAGTTTAACAAATTTCGGAAAATAAATTAAATAAAAAGAAGTAAATATGAAACAAAGGTTTATAGTATTGCTTGTCTTGGCAATGATCTCAATGTTATTTGCTAGACAACCAGAAGATAAGTTTCAATACCCAATTAATATCAATATTGAGACCTCTAAACAACAAATAGAAGTTGGTGATATTATTGATATTATTATAAACGCCGAGTTAGATGAAAATCACAAAAACTATTCAATCGAAGAGCAATATGTTTTTGTAAATATGAAAAATAGAATTGTATATGCTTTGAATGAGAGAAAGATACCTGCAGATGACTTAGAACGTAAGATTAAATGGCATTATGAGAAATATGAAAAAGATAATTTCTATGAGATAATCTCATCGGAAGATGATATTATCTTAAACTTAAACAATAGAGTACGAACTTTAACATTTCAGGTAAGGATTCTGAAACGTCCTAAAGGGAATTATATTGAAATTCCATTAACTATCTTTAAATTTGATACAATAGAAGACTATGGTGGTTATCCCAATTATATTTACAGTAAAAGTACTAACAGATATGGTCATGAGCGAAGTCCATATTCCATTAGACTTACCTTCTGCGATCTGGAACCTGAGAAATCAACTGGAAACAATATCAAAGATCATTCTCTAATATTAGAAGATAATTTATCTCAGAATTATAGTACTGTAGAATTTGGCCCAATCGACAGTTTAAGATTTGAGTATCGTCCAACTTATAAAGTGCTCATAAATACCACCATAGATATACCTCTTCCAGATAATGTAAGCAATGTCTCTTGTGATGCTAACATAGGTTCTGCTACTGGTTCTGGATCTATTATCACATTTATTGCTTCTGGAACTACTGGGGCAATAGGTGATATTGATTTCATAATGAATAATCAAAACTGTTCTATAAGTGTAGAACTTATAAGTTTTTATTGAAGGTCATTTCTATTATCAAGATACATGGAATACACGTCCTGCTTGGAGGTCAGTATTCTCAGCTGACGTTGTCCCCGAAAAGTGGTCCATTCTTAATGAGTAAAATTGTGTACAATTAGATGAGATCTGAATGCATGATAACAAATAGTTATGAGTCATTCAAAAAATCACTTATCGATAACAAATAGTTATCGTTTATTCGATCTTAATTTTTTGTTAAACTTAATGATTGTATTTAATAAGCTTCAATATCACAATATCCTTGCGGATCTTTTAAATACAAGGTGATTTTACTTGTATTGAATTCTTTAGTATTCTTGTTTGCTTTATCAATAGATAAATTGAGTTTACAGGTTGTATCAATAAGTTTAAATCCGTTTTTAATTTTAAATATCTTTGAAGTGTTCTTATCTGGTTTCCGATAACCATATTCTTTAGCTTCTCTCTCATTATCGAAAGTACTACTAACAATTGCAGGAAATGATATTCTCGTCTTTTCAATAATCATAAAGCGCATAATAGCTCCTAAATATAAAAAGAAATCCTAAATGACACAAAAACAATTTTCAAAAAAAAAGATGAACTAAATATTGATTTTGAATTCTAATTGTCAACCAATAACTAAAAAGTAAAGTTAACTAATTATCTTTATTCTCTTCATATATTAATGAAGAGCCATTTTTGCAATCTTGAAGTTTTTTTAGGAATTCTTCTTTTGAGATTTTAGGTATTCCATCAGGGCCTGGCTGCAGTTGAGCTCTTAACGATTCAGGCATTTTAGATATATCGAACTCAAAAACCTTTTTTGGGATCTTAGGTGCTGAACATATAATTAATTTACTATTTTGAACTATTATACTTAACTTAACACCACCCAAAACATTTTTACTGTTAAAAAAAGCGAAAAACAATTCATAGATTGCTTTTCCTTTTAGCAATAATTGGTAATTAACTATTCTTTCAATTTCAAGGTACTGTAATATTTTTTTTGTGTCTTGATCTATCAGGTATTCAGAAAAGATACTTACATCTTCATTTTCAAGATAGTTTTTTAATTTAATACAAAAGTTTTTAATATTCTCATGTAATTTTGTTCCTGGAACTGAAGGTGATCTTTTAGTATCTCTGATAATACGATGATAAAGTAGTATTTCTTGTTGAATTCTATAAATTTTATCACGAAAAGTATGATAGCTAAGACCATGTTTTTTACTAAGTTTTTTAAAATCGTATTGGTGGATTAGTACTTCTTTTAATAGTTGTTTCTTCTTGATTGGAACCACTTTGTTTGGAGTATTGTTTATAAGTTCTTCGAGTTCAATTGGTGTTAATTGATCTTCATCAATATGTGATTCAACTTTTTTCCCTACTAATGTCTTTTGTTTTGATTTGGATTTTATATAACTAAGAGACTTATTCTTAGCCACAGTGTATATCCATGAACTTAAACTATCAGATTGTAATTTTTCTGCATTTAGAAAGCATTCGATGGCTGTAAGCTGAGCTATGTCTTTAGCACTATCCTGATCATATAAATAATGTGATGCAACTTTAAAAGCCAAATATGTAACTTTACTATAGTCAATACTATTATCATTCATTTCAAAAACTCCAACTCTATATAAAATAACGAGATAGCTCCATATTCTCCGCAGAAACCTCTCTTAAGGACTAATCAAGCACAAAGAGAGGTGCATGATGAGAAAACTTAGATTACTCCTTATTGCCATTGTATTTTTTTCAGTTTCACTATTTAGTCAATACGATTATCCTGAAATTACTAGTGAAGAACTTGAGCAGGTTACTTATATAATTGTTCAAGAAGCTGATGATTTGATTGTAGTTGAAGTGGATGGAAAGCTATATGTTCTATTGTTCTAATGAAGTTACAGTATTTCAGAAGAATAGCTTTTAGGCTTCAATTCAATTGATAATAGTGAAGTATATAACTTAATGTGTTACACTTCTATTATATGAATTTGAAACTTAATTCAAAATCTAATCATGAAGTTCACTGCCAAACATGTAAGCATTTACCAAATTTCATCAATAGACTCATGTTAGGATTATTTTTTACATCTAATGATGCATTATTGGAAGCTCAGAAACAATATTCAAATGCTGAAAGTTGTAAATATTGTAGCAATTCTATTAATGATAATCCAGTGGAGCATTAATGAACATTTATCCATTTCAACTAGCGGAGAAGAATATAATTCAAAAAGTTTGGGAAAAAGGTAAAGTAGGGAATGGATATGATCCAGCAGTTTGGAGAAAAGATGTACTTGGATACTGGATGTACTTTGATGATCACGGTAATACTGCTTCTGACTTTGGTTGGGAAATTGATCACATCAAACCACTATCTAAAGGTGGATTAAACGATATTTCTAATCTCCAACCATTATTTTGGAAAAACAATCGATTTAAAGCTGATCTTTGGCCTTGGAAACCTAACAATGAGATTAGATAGAATAAATGATACCAGATCTATATTCCCAAAAGTTAATATTTAAAAGAATAGAAGAGATGAATACCATTAATGATTATTCAGCCTGCCAGCAGATGATCAGGTTTCTTCTCTTCTTTTTGATTATAAATTGAGAATTGGAGAGTTATTCAGTTTATCATCGAACAAGGTGTTTCCATAATTGTAAATAATGGAATCTTGTATATCATGTCTGATACTTAGTAATTTACAAAATTGGGAAACGCAAAACAAATTAAATGGAGAAGAAGATGAAAAAAACTATTATTGTGCTTTTAGCAATGAGTAGTTTTTGCTTTGCTTATCAGTGGATTACTGCCTCTGATGGTGAATCAGATGATTATTTTATTGTTGTTGTCGATCAATAGTATACATTTATTATAAATAGTATATGAAATCCATCAGGTTCAGTTTTAAATTCCCTTGACGAAACTACTTACCGCAACGTTCAAAGGTAAGTAGTATTATGTGTTGTGAACTACCTGTTGACTACCCAGAATACAGGGAACAATGAATAGGGAAATAAATATTGGAGTTCAAAATGAAAAAAATATTATTTATAGCAATACTGATAATGACATTTTCTTTATTATTAGCTGGTGGTGTTCCTACACCTAGAACAGGATTAATCCATTCACAATCCTGGAGTGATGGTGCTCAATCCGTTTATTTATATCGCGGAAATTATCATTTTTCATCTTCGGGTTATGTTACATGTAATCCTTTTGTATTTGGAAATTTATATATTCATGCTGGTGTAGTAAGTGGAGAAGAAAATTGGTGTGCATATGGTGAAGCTACAAGTGCTGTTACAAACTATTATGTCTATGATAGCTCTGATCAATTCACTATAGATACATCAGGTTATTACAATGTACAAGTAGGAGCTTATGCTCATTATGGCTGTACAATTTCAAATGATACTGGTTATTTATATTGTGACTATACTCCAGTTATCGTTAATGATGATTAGAATATAAATTATTAGGAGGGTTACTCCCTCCTAATTTATTAATTTTGAGAGGAAATATGAAACGAGTAATATTGCTTCTAATATTTGCCAGCCAAGCATTGTTTCTTGATTCCCTAAGTCAAGTAGGTCCACCTGGAGCTGATTTATGGCATATGACAGTTGATGATATAACTGGAATAATCTATACATCTTCCAATAAAGATCATCTTTACAAAATCATTGATGACGAATGGATAGAGCTAATTACACCAGAAAATGGAGAAGAAATTCACTCAATAGATGCACATAATGATACTTTATTTGTAGGTGTGAGTGACCATATATTGCGATCTGATGACGGTGGTTTATCTTGGGGATATTACGAATCAGGGATTTCTTCTATTTGGAAAGCAAGAAACCTGACGATATTAAATGATAATCCAAACATTGTTTTCGCTCATACAAATGGTAATACATGGTATAGGTCCGTTAATCATGGAAATTCCTGGTCCATATTACCTTTAATGGGAGCAGATGTTTATGATTTTAGCCAACAGACTAATAAACTATATCTTATTGTTTCCTTTGCTTTTTTTACTAGTGATGATCTAGGAGAAACTTGGGAAGAAATACCATTTACATATTTTAATGAGAATTTCTTTCCCCATAGTTTTGTTGCAATTGATGAAAGTACATACATTGCAGGAGGAGCACTTCCAAATGATCTTTGGGGAGAGAATAGTATATTTATAACCTATGATGGAGGAGTTTCTTGGAGTAATATCAATTACGGTTACAAATTTGGTTTTCCAACTAAATTATTGTCTTTTCAAGATGAAATCTATTTGAATTCTGTAAGAGTAAAATTAGAAATGGATGGTGGATTATTCAGATTAAACCAGGTTAGTGGATCTTGGGATATAATTGGACAAGGATTAGCAGCAGATGTAACAGGATTATCTATTGGAAGTTATGGAAACAATATAATTTTAGCAAGTTTGCACGAAGGAATATTTAAAACTAATATTCAGACCGGAATCTCTGAAAACTACAACCCAATTGATATATATCATCGAACTGTTCCATTATTTAAAAAAGGATCAGAAAACTTCTATCAAAACTCCGGATACTTGAATATTTCATATAATAACGGCTACAGTTGGTCAAGAATAGATTCTGCATATTATTTTCTGGATATTGATCATTTCGAAAATAATCCACAAAATATGATTTTAGCAAGAGCACAACATGGAATAATGTTATCGTATGATTATGGTGAATCCTGGACTACATCCAACAATGGAATTGATGATCAAGATAGAACATTCATTTATACAACTGATTATATTACTGAAGATATAATTCTTATAAGTGGATTCGTTCCTGAACCAGATCAATATACTTGTACTTTTCAATATAGATCAGTAGATGGTGGTTTAACGTGGACCAAAACATTAGAAGCAAATACAACATTAGGAGAAGGATGGGTTATAATTGAATCTGTTTATAATGTTGATGGAATACTATACGCTGCATTCAATGGTCAGGGAATTATGAAGAGTGAAGATTTTGGATTAACCTGGATTCCAGTCTTTCACCTTGATGACACAACTTTTTTTGAACTTGAATACGATCAAATTAGTAGCGTCTTCTATACTAAGACTGCGTATGCTTTTGAGATACCTGGTCGAACAGTTTTGTACAAATCACACAATGGTATTGATTGGGTGAACTGCTCACAGAGTTTTGACAATCAATATTGGATTGTCAATTCAACGCTTAATCCCAATATCCCTAATCAAATATTTTGTTCAGTTTGGAATCGTAGTAATGCCAGTTTGAGTGCTCCGCATTATATATATAGCTTAGATTCAGGTGAGACTTGGGATAGTGTCTATCTCCCTGATTTAGCACCTGAAGAATATATCTTACAGTCTCTTATCCAACCCAATAGTGATGAGATAATATTCTCTATTAATGAACGATCAATAATGTCTGAAAGTTTGAACTTTACTTCGGTAGAACAATCTGAAATATGCAAAATTAAAACGAAATTAACGAACTATCCAAACCCTTTCAATCCATCCACAACAATCCGATATGGTTTACCGGAAGATTCAAAAGTAAATCTTCAAGTTTATAATGTGAAAGGTCAGGTTGTTAAAATAATAGATTCAGGAATGAAGGAAGCGGGATATCATGAAGTGATCTGGAATGGAGATGACAGCAATGGTAAGTCAGTTTCCAGCGGGATCTATTTCTATAAATTGCAAACACAAGATTTCACAACCATGGATAGAATGATCTTACTGAAGTAATCAAAACAATATGCAACTAAAAGTCGGTAGGAAACTACCGACTTTTTTATTACAAATATCACGGTGAAATGAAAACTTTAATTATAAATTCTCACTGAAATGATAATATTTTCGCAATAATTATCAATTTCTCGCATTATATGATAATACATTTCGCAGTTATCTCAATGCTTTGATCGGGACTTCAAAATCTGCTATTAATACGCTTTTTTCATAACTCGGAAACGCTAAATCCGCTGTTCATGCACGTTACCTCAACTTGGTACAGCAGAAATCCTCTGTTTATGCACTTCTACACGGTTCTAATGGGAAAACCCGATTTTTATCGGGAATTATTCCCACAGCCAAAAAACACCATTTTCCGGTGTAAAATTCACGAATTAATAATCTGATCAAAACATGTAAATGAAGAACTGTTGGCACTTTTCACGATGTACACAAAAAAAAATGAAGAACTGTTGGCACTTTTTACAATGCAAAAAAAATGAAGAACCGATGGCACAAAAGTCCCAATGTTTCCCGGTTATTCCCAAACCTTCCCATTTGAATCGAAATCTTGTAAGTGTTTATTATATTAACGAATAAGTTGTAATTTAGTCAGTGAAGTCAAAATGCAAAACCACTTGACCCCCCATACCGATCTTAATTTTTCGAGGATTTAGCAGGAATTTGATCAGGAACTGTTCTTCTTTAGCTGTTATATCTCTTCCTTTTATCTTACTAGCAAGATATTGAGGAGCAAGGGCAGTGTAGTCCTTTCCATTATCCAAGTATATTTTAAGCCATGTTTGAAGTGTACGTGCTGAAAGTCTTCCTCGTTTCTCCAACAGATCAGGTGCTATTAATCCAAGATTATATGCTTCAGAAACTATCTTGTATACATCCACTTTATTCATTCCTGAATCGATTTTATTAAGAGCTTCTAAACAGACCATTGCCTTAAGACGGCCAATTTCTAAATAATCCTCTGGAAGATCGGAATGTGGAGCAAGATCTGGATGGTCGAAATGATCATTGGAATGTGTTCCGCTTGTATCATCAAAAATGACCGCACTGGAATCTTTTTCGGTGACCGCACTGACCGCACTGAAATTTGATTTTGACCGCACTGACTGCACTGAAGCAAATTTTTTTTGTGCTTCTTGTTGAAAATGACTGCACTGAATGACTGCACTGGATTTTTCCATTTTCAAAAAGACTGAACTGATATCGACATACATTATTGATTGTCCTCTTGAATTGGGTTCTAGTTTGCTTGATAATTTCTTTTGCCTGGCCCAACGTCTTATTGTCTCTACAGACTTACCAAGTCGTTTTGCAGCTTCATCGGTTCTTAACCACATGATAACTCCTTGTTAACCTAATGAAAATTAATCAAAATTTATCTGCTATCTAATTTTTTTATTGACTTGCACTTATAGCATATCCACTTTCGTGCTGATGGATATGTGGACAAAATAAATTCGTTTCAAGCGAACTGTCAAACCATTTTTCGTCTGAGACGTATATTTGAGATAATTTATGAGTGTTGGAAATAGGCTTTCATTATTGATTAAAGAATTGAAAATAAGTAAAAAAAGTTTTGCTGATGCTCTTAATATATCACCTGGTAACCTGTCCGATTGGATTAGTCCGAAAAGAAAAAGCAATCCCACAACAGAATCCTTAACTCGTATATACGAAATATACAATATTAACCTTCATTGGCTTTTAACTGGAGAAGGGGAGATGTTCGTGAACAAAGATAGCAATGCAGAATGTAATAAAGACGAGGTCCGTAATCTGAAGAAGAAATTAGCAGATTTGAGCAAGAAGTTGCAAAAAGAGTCAAAAGAAATCGATAAAATTGTTAAATAAGAGAATATTGCCGAAACGCAGATATGCGTCTCCTGGAGATTGCTACCCCGGGACTGATGATGGCAGGCTGAGTTACTCAACAAAAGAGAGAATTGTATGATTAATGTTTCGAATCTATTTATTACTGAGCTGTACAATAACTATTCGATTTGGAGTTATTATACAGTTATTCATGGTAACTATAGGTTAGTTATGTCTACCTTTATGGTGGGCGTGGATACACATGTTAGTGGCATTTAGTAGAAAAGGGAGATAGATTTGGGAGTTAAATGGAAACAGCTGCATATTAATAATGCTTGTGTTCCAGTTTGTGTCGCAATGTTGTTGAGCCAACATGATATTCAAAAAGAGGATTTCCAAATTATCAATGAATCAAAAAGGCCTTATCTTATTGAATTTAATAAATCACATAATTCATTCACAGCAGGAGTTCTAATTCAATCTTCAAAAATCATGAATATTGTACCCAATAATTATAATTTAGAATTGATTAATAATGAATTCGATGAGTTCAATAATTATCTCGAAAATGCAAAACTCTTATTAAAAAATAACATTCCGTTTTTAACAAGTTTAGCTCAAGGCTTCATACCTTCAATTGGCTACAAACAGAATAGAAGTAAAAGAGGACATGCTGTTGTAGTTTATAAATTTGAAAACGATAGATTCTATTTTTTCGATCCAGATGGTGGAATTAATAGAAATAAAGAAAATGACTTCGATAAAGTAAAAGATTTTGTCTCTTATAATATTCATGAAAATGAGGTTCAAAGGATTCTAGAAGTTCGTAATAAATTTGTCATCGGATTTTTAAAAGAACAGAAAAATCTCGAATCAAATATTCTGAATCTGTTAACAGAAAGTAAACTTGTTTTTGAAAAATACGCTGAAGTTTCTCGTGAACAAGCTGCTTCAATAATTAATAAAAACGGTAATATTAATTATGATGAATTTTACGATTACATTTTAAGAATAATTAAACCAATTGCTCTGGATTTAAAAAACGCTTTGTTAACAATTCCAAATCCATCCAATCAAGAACTAAATTTAATATCAAAACTTGATAAGCTTTTCAAAAATACATTAAAAATTCAAAAATTATTAAAAGAGAATCCAGATTTATTAATCAGAGATCATTTAAAAAGTTTGTCAGAAATGATTGATAAAATTCAACTTGTTGCAATAAAAGTTGTTAATAAAGTGATACAAAAATGCCACTAACAAGCGTGTCGGCAGTAGAGTTGGTCAGCGGCTTTTTCCTGAACCTTCCGGTTCAGGGTTTAGGCTGTTCGTCTTGGCGTGATCGTTCCGATCCCGCCGCACACGCCAAACATTATAGCCATAAATTTTATTATAAAAGAGGATTAAATGGTAAACAGGAAAAATTCAGGGAGTAACTATCTAGCTTCATTAGCGGTTTTTAGAGAACTGTATAATACACAGGCCGATATATATGGAGTAATAGCAGAATTTCTAAAATCAACGATTTCTACAAATTGCAAGCATGAGTTTTCTCTAACTGAAATTTCTGAATTATTAAACGACGAGTTTGGTTTCAAAATTCCTCAGGCAGTAATAAAAGCAGCTCTAAAAAGGATTGATTTTCTTAAAAAGAAAAATAAAAAATATTATGTTGAAAACTTAGCTCAATTCAGCAATGCTGTATCGAATAAAAGAAACCAAATTACTACAAACAATGAAACAATACTCAAGGATTTATTTAAATTTGTAGAAAGTCATCTTGAAGAAGAATTATCTGAATCTGAACAAAATAAAGTTGTAAACTCATTTAGCTCATTCTTACTTGATGATTCTAATGGTAAACAATATTCGGAATTTATTAGTGCATATTTCATAAAGAATAAAGAAGATCAAAATTTCTTAAGCCAAGTAAATCTGATTAAAGAAGGTGTAATAATATATTCAGGTTTAAAATATAATCCTGATATTAATGATTTTGGTGAATTCAGAACTGATTTAGTCATATTCATTGAAACTGAAATATTATTTCATCTCGCAGGTTATAATGGGGAACTTTTTAAAACGATCTCAATGGATTTTTTCAATTTTGTTAAGGAAATAAATCGAAAATCTAAAAATCACAAAATTATACTAAAATACTTTGAACAAACAGAACTAGAAATCAATGGATTCTTTAATAGTGCTGAATATATATTATCTGGTAAAGGTGATAATGATCCATCAAAAACAGCAATGGTATCAATTCTTGATGGATGCAAAAATCCTAGCGATATTGTAGAAAAAAAAGTGAAGTTTTTTGAAATATTAAAAAGACATCACATATCCAGAGATACATATGACGATTATTATAAAGAGAAAAACTTTGAGTATCTTTTGATTGATGAAAGTTCTAAAGATCAAATTTCAGAAGAATTAGATATTGAAAATATTAGTCAATATACCCTTCTTCTGAATAACGTAAATATTTTAAGAGGTGAAAAGAAAGAAAACAATTTCAATAATATAGGATATTTATTACTTTCTGGTAATTCTAAAACACTGAAAATTGCATGGCATAAATTAGTGAAAAAAAAAGGTGATGTTCCATTGGCTTCATCATTAAGTTTTTTAATTAATAAGTTTTGGTTTAAACTTAATAAGGGATTTGGTGGAAATGGAATTCCAATCACTTTTGATGTGATTTCTAAAGCTCAGATAATTTTATCTTCTTCGTTAAATAACTCAATTGCTTCAATATATGATGAGTTAAACAGTGAGTTAAAAGAAGGTCAGTTAACTAAAGAAGAAGCAATTGCAAGAATAGTTGAACTAAGGCAACAAGTAAAGAAACCTGAGGAAATCCTAATTGATGATCTGGAAAATGTACTTGATACAATTTCAGAAGAAAATATTGATAGATATATAGAAGAACAAGATTTCTTAAAAAGTAAAAATAAAAAGAAAGATGAAGAAAATCTGAAATTGAAAAAAGAAATAGAACAAAATAAACTACAATTAGCCAAGGAAGTAGAAGAAAGGAAAATCTCCGAACGTAGACTTGCTAAATCAAATCTCGATGCTCAGAAAGAGTTGCTTAAGGCTAAAACCAAAAATTTTAAAGAATTAGATAATCTTTTGAAGAGATGTAAAGAAGAAATCAGAATAGAATTTAACTGCTTTAAACTAAATATTGGTGGTGGTTTTTTTACATATTATTTACTATTGTTTTATGCTATATTGAAATTTGGTTGGAGCTTCTATGACTGGTTCTCAATAGTAATCACAGCATTACCAGTTATTTTTTCTCTCATTCATATCTTAAAAGCTGAAAGAAAATTTGATCTAGTTGCTTTCATCAAGTCAAAGAATGACAATTTAGCAGACCAGATATTTAAAAAGAATAATTTTAGCTTTGAGGAATATAATTCATTAAAAGAGAAAATTGATCAAATAGAAGCTAAAATTATTGAATTTCAAGAAATATTAGTTTGATATTAATTTATGGCTATAACAAGCGTGTCGGCTGTTCGGTCTTGCAGTGCTTTTGTCCTGAACCTACCGGTTCAGGGTTTAGCGGTTTGTACGGGCTGAATCATTCTGATTCCGCCGCACACGCAGAACATTATACGCCTTGTAGGTTAAATTATTATGGAGTTTAATTTGATAAAA
>SWBY01002498.1_pt1 | contig 25591 bp, 16 predicted proteins | sample 4693071 | NCBI WGS metagenome assembly SWBY01 (sample SAMN10267273, study PRJNA491770) | bioreactor metagenome | isolation source: DHS bioreactor inoculated with marine methane seep sediment | place: Japan: Omine Ridge, Nankai Trough | collected 2006-05-06 | reverse complement strand
ACGTGGTTTGTACCCCCGGTTGACCGCCTGGGAAAACATCCAGTATTTCGGTCGATTACACGGCCTCAACGGGAATTATCTGGAGAAAAAAATCGAAGAATTGGTGAAATTACTCGATATGAAGGAGTTTGCCCACCGGAAAACAAAAGGGTTTTCCACGGGACAACAACTGAAAGTCAATCTGGCCCGATCGCTGGTACATAATCCGCCGAACATCCTGTTGGATGAACCCACCAACGGACTGGATGTCATGAGCACTCGAATACTTCGAGATTTCATACGACGCCTCAGTGAAGAAGGGAAATGTGTGATCCTATCCACGCATATTATGCAGGAAGTCACTGCGCTCTGTGATGATATCATCATTATTGCCAATGGACAGGTCATGGCCGAAGGGAACCCGGATACACTGCTGAAACAATCCGGGAAATCCAATCTGGAAGACGCCTTTATCAGGATCATAGGATCCGGGGAAGGATTGATGTGATGAAAAGCCGAATCGGAGTTATTTTTAATAAAGAAGTTGTGGATAACCTGCGCGACCGAAGGGCACTCAGCACGTCCCTCATGTCCATCTTCATCGGACCACTCATGGCTCTGCTGATTATATACTTAATGGGCAGCCTGACCTCGAATAAAATGGATAAACCACTGGATCTACCGGTTTCCGGAGCTGAATTTGCGCCTTCTCTGATTCAATATCTGGAGCAGAATGATGTGAATCTAAAACCAGTGCCTGAAGATATTCACGCTGCCATCCGAAACGGTGAATCAGAAGTTGTGTTGATCATTCCGGAAACCTATCCGGAAGCATTTACCAACGGTATTCCGGCACCTCTGACCATCGTGATTGACAGCTCCAGGACCTCGGCCAAAACTTCCATAGGCAGGTTAAAAAGTCTGATTCACGGGTACTCCGGACAGATCGGAAATCTCCGGCTGTTTGCCCGGGGCGTGAATCCGCAAATGGTTTCAACGGTGACAATGGAAACAATGGATATGGCTACGCCCCAAAGTAAAGCCCTGCTGTTTTTAATTAGTTTGCCGATGTTCCTGGTACTCTCGCTGTTTATCGGCAGCATGGCCGTGATCATCGATGCCACAGCCGGTGAACGGGAGCGGGGTTCCCTTGAACCGCTCCTTATCAACCCTGCCTGGCGATGGGAGATTGTCCTGGGAAAATTACTGGCGGCTGTCAGTTTTACACTGGTATCCATTGTGCTTTCAATTGCCGCCTTTGCAGCTATTTTCAATTACGTCCCCATCGACAAGATCCTCGATATACCGGTCAGTGTCGATTGGACCACTTTTGTAATGATTTTCCTCACCGTACTCCCGCTGATCTTCTTTGTCTGCATCCTTCAAATGCTCATCGTTGCTTTCGCCAGATCTTACAAAGAAGCCCAGACGACCCTGGCATGGCTGCCCATCATACCGATGTTGCCCAGCATGGCCCTTGGATATATGACAATCCCTTCAGGACCCCAACTGATGTTCATCCCCACCATCAGCCAGCAGCTCCTGATCCTGCAATACCTTCGGGGGGAAACAATAACTGCCGCAAATCCCCTGATTGCCGCCGGTTTCACGATACTGGTTTCACTTGTTCTGTTGAGTATGACCATCCGGATGTACAACCGTGAAAAGCTGCTCTCCGAAAGTTGATCGAAAATGAAGGCACAGGCCGGTAAACAGAATTATATCATCTGTGTCCGCGGCATATTGGATCCGGGAAGAGCAAAGTGGTTCGGTGCCGTCAAACTGGAGCATACCCGGGAGGGTAATACTATTTTAAAAAAGGAATTCTGCGACCAGTCGGCACTATTTGGCATACTGGAAAAGATCAGTAACCTGGGAATAGAGTTATTATCCGTAAGACAATTGGACACGTGATCCCGTTACCGGGGGTTTCCGGCTGATCAGACCTTCATTAAAATTTCCGTTACGCAGGTGTTCGGCGCCTTAATGCAGCAAGAATAAGCAATGCCGAAACGGCAAACAGAATAAACCCGATCCCTCCCGGACTGGTCACCGGAATCGGTCTGGGTGTGGGCGTATTGGTGGCTGTGGGCGTGTTGGTGGGTGTGGACGTGGGTGTGGACGTGGGCGTGGACGTGGGGGTGGGTGTCGGTGTAGGCGTGGGAATATAGAGTTGGAACAATCTGAAACCGCTGTCTATGCATTGGTCGCCGGGCCAGTTGGTGGCACGGCTGGCGGATCTACCGTTCCGCGCGCTATCCAACCAGCTTCCGCCCCGGATCACCTTTGTGGTGCCGGTGAGAGGACCGATGGGATCAGTGACCGGACCGGTGGGATACGGTTCATAGTAATCCCAGCACCATTCCGAGATATTGCCATAGAGATCATATATACCCCAGTCGTTGAACTGAAGACCGGCCGCATCCTGTGAGCGGTAGCCTGCGGTATGATAATACCAGGCCATGGGATCGAGGACGGGATCGTAGTAACAGCCGGTGTTGTCATTACCGTCATAATAGGCAGTGTAGACCATGGTTCGGCATACGTACTCCCACTCCGATTCCGTAGGTAACCGGTACCCGTTCACACTCTGATCCCAATAAACATCGCCGGTATACACAGGGGGTGTGCCGTCAAAAACGGTCGTAAATCCCGGATCTTCATAATAGCATGGTGTGTAACCATCTATAATAGAAAACCGGTTACAGAAAATGACCGCATCATACCAGGTGACCTGCTCCACGGGACGATTGGGTCCCAGAAACAGTGATGGATTCACCGGAAACACGAGTTCCCACAGTGCCTGAGTGACCTCAGTGGTCTGACAGTAGAAAGCCGCTGTCAGAGTGACCTCATGCAAGGTTTCATCAGAATCCCTGCATATTTCAACATCCGGGGATCCCATATTAAAAATACCCGGATCGATATACATAAAATCAATGGGCCTCGGTGTGGGTGTTACCGTCGGTGTCGGTGTCATTGTTGCTGTGGGTGTCATGGTCGGCGAGGCCGTGCTTGTGGGCGTTGTGGTGGGCGTTTCCGTCCCCCTGGCCACACCCATCTCATCAATGTAAAAACTACGGACCCCCCGGGATTCCAATTGTTCATTAAAAAAGCTGTCATCGGCGCGAACCGAAATCGTATCACCGGCAAACATTATTCCTGCCATAAACAAACACATCAAGAAACCAATTTTTGTCTTCATAATTTTTTTCTCCTCTGCTGTCTAATATACAGGATGAAGGATATGACAGGATTTGGCAAGGGGTTTTTTTAATCTTTTCTTTTCATGGTTGATAAACCGAATGATGGGCTTACCAATACTCAGAGGAACCCAACGTCCTGTGTCGAACTGCTGATGATATAGCACCGTTCGATATTTGATTTAGGATCCGCCGGCACCATAAAAAAACCGGGTCGGTCGGGTCGGTAGGTCTGGGTGGTTCCCACCAAAACCTCACCATCCTTGAATGTAACACGTATCTTCCGGCCACTCGGGCGGCGTGATCTGTCGAAGGACTTCTTCTCGTTGTATTCGGAATCCCCAACGAAGTCCCGGACGAAAAAAAGCGCTTTCAGGTCCCGAGTCAGTATATCCAAAGGCTTGGTTCCTGCCGGGGTATCAACCGGTGTGATATGGAATAATTCCTTGCCGGGGAGGAAATCATTGGTCAATCCCTTGACCATGTGGCCATCTGAAAAACGGGCAACCACCCTGTTCATTCGAACTCTCCTCTGAAAACACTCATATTTCAATTTTTAAGGAAATCAACTGATAAAGTCAATGATTTCGGAAGTTGATATCAATTGCAGACCGTCTGCACCACTGACCAGTAGGGGAGCACTACGATTTGTTCCATCAACAGTTGAAGCGTGTATAACTCACGTAGAATCACAGTTTCATGATGTAAGCGAGTTTGTAGTACGGGGGCAGATGATCAGATGAACCAATCACCGTTTCGTGCCATTCGGTATAATCATCATGAGTTGAGGTGTGTTTATGGTTATTATAAATGCTCACTGTCGGATCACCTGTTTGCGCCTGTTTTACTTGTAATTCTCCCGTTAACTCAGTACGAAATCCGGTTTGATCGGTGTACAGAATGCCGTGTCGATGCAAAGGGACGGTGTGGGAGTGGGAAGTTAACCCGCCGGTGTCGCCAATTTCTGAACTAACCGTTGTTCCATAAATAAACCGGTCACTGAGATTCGGCGTACCAGAGGTGCCGTCACACAACGCCCAGCCCGAAGGAATGTTCGCTGTTGTCCCGGACCACATGACGATGATTCCGGATGGCATGGCTGAAGTTTGAGTTGTTCCGTCCGGGAATTTAATTCCACCGGAAGAACTGTGAATCGTGCCGGCGACTTCAAGTTTACTTGTGGGATAAGATGTTCCAATACCCACATCTCCATTCATGAGGGAGATCCGGGATGCGTATAACTTTAAACTGTCATCTAAATCCTCCTCAAGATAAGCATAATCTCCATCTCCAAAACTGATTCTTGCACCGAAACCATAAGTTCCATACGGTCCAATTAATCGCAGAGTATTAAAGGAAATGGAGGATTGAACAGTGAGTTTATGTGTTGGGTCGGTTACACCAACTCCCATATTGCCTGCATCAGTGATCACTATGTCTGTGGCATTCTCCGGATAGATATACGTGCCTGCATCAGCCCATATACCCATGCCGGCGATACCCGTGAGATTACTGCCGTCACCGTAATAAGTGGTTGCCTGAACCGGACCGATAACCGTGAGTTTCCGGGTTGGAAGTCCGGTTCCTATACCGACATATTCAGTTGAACTGTCGTACCACACATCCGCACCGGCTTCTACGCCATTGTTGTTATACAGAAGCTGATTGTCCTGTCCCCCCGGATATACAGACGCATCAACATATAATTTACTCACCGCATCATCATCGGAATTGGGTGCACCAATACCGCCTATTCTGCCACCGGCCATGTCCAATCTTTCAGTGGGGGCAGTTGTTCCCAATCCCATATTTCCGGTATCCGTCACGACGACTGTGGAAGCATTATTGGCGTTGATGTAGCTTCCGGCATCCGTCCATAAACCCGAAGAAATTCCGGTAAGATTCGAGCCGTTCCCATAGTAACTGTCCGCTTTCACACTCCCGTTTACATCCAATTTCATTTCCGGAGAAAATGTTCCAATACCCACATTCCCATTGTATTTCAAGATCAGTTGATTGAGATTCAAGTTTCCGGCATTCCTGGTATTAAATTCCATTGTAGAGGAATCATCTGCTGAATCCCGGTAAATATTAAAGTACCCAATGTTGTAGGAATCCCAATCGTTGTGCCCTAACAGGAACTCAAACCCGACCCCGAAATAATCCTGTAAAGTATTTCCATCGGTATATCGGTTATGAATAGCGATCTTGTTCGCCTGAAGAGCTGCATCAGTATCCTGCCGGATGGATAATTTGTAAAATGGAGAACTCGTTCCAATCCCGACATTTCCGTTCCCGGTGGGTGCGTAAAGGGTCTGGTTATTAATCGTGATGTTATCCGGAACCTCACCATCGTTATCCGGCGTATCATCATCCGTTCCGCCGATGGCGTGAAAATCATTTCCCGCCGCCGCCTGCAGGTCGGTCAGTGTCACATCATCATCACTCAGAGCGCCATCATTATCTGTGAAAACATTGACGACACCCACGAGTTGAGATTCCAGTTCGGATTCGGAATCCAACTCGGTTTCATACAACAGATCCGCTGAATCACTCAGATCAGAGGATGCCAATGTCACGGTGCTGGAAGTGTGGTCATGGCTGTCGTCTGCCACATTACCGGAAGCGTCCAGATCAACGGCCGCGCCAAAATCACCGGATTCCGGCACATCATCATCGGTACCGCCAATGTTATGAAAATCGGAAGCCAGGGCGCTCTGAATATTTGACTGGCTGGTGGGCCATGAACTGCTGTAATCATAGCCATCAACCTTATCTGAATCATCAGCTTTTATTGCAAAGCCTGCCGCTGTGATCTGCCGATCCGGTGTCAGCAATTGCAGACCGGCAGCAGAGCCATCATCGAACCAGACACGAAGATAGATATTATCATTATCAAACACCGATCCGGTTAAAGCAGTCATTCCCTGACCCAGAATGACATCAAACAACCCATCCGTCACAGCCAGTGAAATGTCGGTTGTGGGCGGAAAATTTCCATCATTTGACCAGTAAGTTGTCGTTCCTGTGCTGTCCACAATGGAAAAACGGAAATAACCGGTGCCGTCAAAGGCAGTGTCACCGGATTCAACCGTTCCCTGATAGTTGATTGACATGGGAATCGCGTGAGCGACCATTGTGATACCAAACATAGCAAGCAATAAAGCACAAAATTTAAACTTATTCATGAGAAACCCTCCGGAAAGTCGTGTTTGCAAAATTATATTCTTCAGAGAAACTTAATATAACTTTTCGGGAAAATGTGCAACACGATTCACCGGGTTGACTCACCGACGTGATCGTTCTATTTTACCGGAGTAACAGAGTGGAGGTGATCTCATGCAAACATATCTCATCGTCGGTGGTGCCGGCTATATCGGATCCCATGCAGTTAAAACACTTCTGGAGAAGAACCAGAACGTCCTCGTTCTGGATAATCTCATGAAAGGCCATCGTCAAGCCATTACCGGCGGCGTGTTCTTTGAAGGCGACCTGGGAGATCCGGAACTGCTCCATGATATCTTTACGCATCATACCGTGGATTGCGTGATGCACTTTGCCGCCTTCAGCCTTGTGGGTGAATCAGTACAAAAACCCCTGATGTACTACCGGAACAATGTTGCCCGCACCGCAAATCTCCTGAGTGCCATGGAAGAGCACGGGGTCCGGCGGTTCATTTTCTCCTCCACGGCAGCAGTGTATGGGGAACCGGACGCGATACCCATCCGGGAAGACGCCCTCACCGCGCCCACCAATCCATACGGCAGGACAAAACTCTGTGTTGAACAGATGCTCCGGGATTGTGATGAAGCATTTGGATTGAAAACCATCTGCCTGAGATATTTCAATGCGGCCGGCGCGGATCCATCCGGGACAATCGGTGAGGATCACTCACCGGAGACACACCTGATTCCCATTGTTCTGCAGGTTGCGTTGGGACAACGGGAGCACATCAAAATTTTCGGCACGGACTGGGATACTCCGGACGGCACCTGTATCCGGGACTACGTACATGTCAAGGACCTTGCGGATGCGCATGTTCTCGCCGCAGATAAACTCCGCGACGGTGGGGCGAGCGGAGCTTACAATCTGGGTTGCCAGACCGGATACTCCGTTAAGGAAATTATCGAAATCGCCCGAAAAGTCACGGGACACCCCATTCCGACGGTTGAAGCCCCACGGCGGGCCGGTGATCCCGCACGATTGATAGCAACATCGGAAAAAATCCAGTCTGAACTGGGCTGGCAGCCACGGTTCAATGACCCGGAAACAATGATTGCTACTGCCTGGAACTGGCACAAACATCACCCGGACGGGTACTGATAAGAATCGACGCAGTCCGCCATCCCCAAAACGGCCATAAAAATGAGTTGTGCATCCCCGGCAGTGACTTCTCCATCACCATTACAGTCAGCAGCACACCTTTCTTCTTCGGAGGGTTGGGTTGATCCCATGGCAATGTAAAATGCGATTTGTGCATCTTCAGATGTGAGTTCACCATCGAGATTGACGTCACCGTGATGGATGCATACCGGTGTTGGTGTACCGGTCGGTACCGGGGTCGGTGAAGGCGTAGGGGGCGATGAAGGTGTTGCGGTGGGTTCCGGCGTGGGTGTCGGCGTGATATTTTTTGATGGAACAACCTTTGATGTGCAATGTATGGCCCCGCCCCAGACAATGGGTTCCAACGAGTCGATACCCACAATGGTATAATCCGGCAGAGCATGCTGATAGATATCCAGAGCGGTTGAATCCAGAGGATCATTGTATATGGGAACAAACATATGCTGGTTCACACTCAAAGAGTTTGTATAAGTCAGGTATTCCGACGGTGTGCCTGCCATGGGAATGCGGACAACTTCATAGGGTCCGCCTGTTCCGGAGATCAGTGTTTCCACCAGTGCCGCGTTGTCCTCAAGAATCTGATATTCGGGATCACCGGGCTCATATTGAGCGATCATCATCGTGTCCACATCCAACAATCGGGCAAACATATCGATATGACCGGTGTAGTCCTGCAGATAATCCAGTACATACACGGTCTCACAACCACAGTAATTCTCCAGTTGAGCGATAACCTCCGTATAGGTCATTTCGGGATTGTTCTCAAAAAGAATGGACGTGGTAAAACAGGTTCCCAGACCGTCTGCAAAGAAATTTCCGCCTTCAATCCATAGTTCGGAAGTATGCCAGGGAATACTCCAGGCATCACCCAGCCTCTGAGGGAAAAGATCATCCTGCGGCCTGCCATAGAGTTGATCGATGATCTCCATATTGCCATCCACGGAAACAAAAAAAGGTGCGTAATCGATCATCCACACACTGTCCATATCGAAAATCAAAAACTCAACATTATCCAGAGATATGCCGGCGGCTGTCAGTGTGTTTCCGACTGAAATCTGTTGTGAGTATGATTCCACCACAATCCAGGATGTACCGACTTGAACGAACTGCTCCACAAGATCAGTCAGATAATCATCAAACCAAAACCAGGCAATGATCACACCTTCCGCCGGATACCATTCCGGATACGATTGAATATCACCACCCGGCGGATCATCTGTTTCACCACGTATGGTGTTGCCATACTGCTGTTTTTCCGCTTCCGTTATCCATTTCGGGAGCGGTTCCGTCCCTGATGCAAAACAATGAACGCCAATTGCAAGTAAACTGAAAATAAGAATGGTCACTGCCAGATTTCTTTTTATCGCCGGATTAATCCCATGCATTGATAAACCTCCACGTTCGAGTTGAGTAGCACGAGGTTAACGTATTTCTGCATTTAATAGCCAGCGAATTTTGGCAAATTCATAGACTCTTTGACAACGACCTATATTCAGACTATATTATAGTCAAGGAGATTATCGTGAAATTATCTGATTCTGTAAAATCTATCAGTTATCTCAAGACACACGCCTCAGAGATTATCCGAAATTTGTCCGAAGAGCACCAAACACTGATCATTACGCAAAATGGTGAAGCAAAGGCGATCGTTCAGGATATCACGATTTATGAACAGACCATGGAAAGTTTAGCGCTCCTGAAAATGCTGGCTCTGAGTTCCAAGAGTAAGAAATGCGGTCATTTCAAGCCGGTGGATCAGGCGTTTCTTGACCTGAAACAGCGAGTCAAAGAATCGGAATGAGCCGACAGGTTGTGATTATTCAGGAAGCTGAGGACGATCTGTATGATATCTACAGGTATATTCAATTAAAGGAATCGACGGATCGCGCAATTTTTGTTCTGAAAAAACTGCAGGCAACCTGTCTGAGTCTTGATGTTTTAGCAGGGCGAGGTCATATCGTCTCGGAGTTGGAACGAATCGGTGTCTCGGAATTTAAAGAAATCCATTTCAAACCATATCGTGTGATCTATGAATATGACGACGAGACCGTGTTCATTCACGCCGTACTGGACGGTCGTCGGGATATCAGGGATTTATTGGAGCGGCGGATTTTTCGATAACAGCGATTATAGTTAACGCAAATACGTGATGATACTTTGAGTATCAGATTCCTCAATCTTGACTGGCGGGAATTTTGTTTTGATGTGACTTTTGATTTATACTGCGGATCAGTCATGACTGAAAACACATATAGTTCAAAATCAGAATGGATTACAAATTGCATCGCACTTGTCGTTACGATCTGGTTTGTTTTTCAGAAACAGTTGGACACAAAAGATGTGGTCTGGGGTCTATGGGTATCGAGCTACACCGCTGGGTATTTTCTTTTTTTCGTCCAGCTTTTCTTTGCACCGGAATCGCCATTCAGGGATCCGGACTTCAGAAAAGAGCCATCGTCATTCCTTGCATGCGGCATCGTGTTCCTCTTCTTTCTGTTCATACACAATCTTATCCATCAGGCACTTTTGATGTTTTTCCTGGCATTTATGCCGTTTACTCTGGGTATTGAAGCACTTTCCCGGCAGGAAGGTGCAGCCGGAGAGATGTTTATCAGTCTTTACAGGACCTTCTGGCCAATCATCATTTTTACGTCAATATCCTGGATCCAGGCAACATATAAAGAAACCCGAGTGAAGGACCGGGGCAGTCTCCTGCTGCCCATGCCCACCGGCTATCTGATACGGCTGGTTTTTACCGTGTTTGTGCTGGGTATCTGCCGTGTCATATCCGAGACGGCATCCATTGATATCAGTGCCTATATCATTCTTCCGGTATTGGCCCTTATCTATCTGCCCATTGAAAAACTTGCAGGTGATTCATAAACTGGGAGTTAGTGGGTATTTCTGGAAAATCATCGCCACGGAAAAGAAACTGCAGGGTCTGTATGTTTCGGATGGTCATATTTGGCGTTTTGACAGGAGAGAATAAATGAGAATGGCACTTAAGAATTTCAAATTCATTCATATGTGTACCGTCATACTGACCGGTCTTCTCCTGACAGGTAGTTCAACATTCGTGTCAGCTTATCAGGAATCTCGGAGTGGAGAACAATTCCTGACGGTGATGGGCGGTCCAGGACTTGAAGGCGGAAATTCTATTCTTGAAATGCCTGATGGCGGATTCATTATCGCCGGAAGTGCAACAAGCTGGGGGGATGGTTCATACGATATATTCCTGGAAAAAATAGACTCGGCGGGGAATCCGGTCTGGGCACAGAGTATGGGTGGAGTTGGATTCGATGTCGGTAACAGCATTGATATCACTACGGATGGGGGGTTTGTGATTACCGGACAGACAGACAGTGTTGGTGCAGGAGATTACGACATCATTATCGCCAGGTATGATGCCGCCGGAACTTTCCAATGGGCCAGAACAGCCGGCGGAACAGGGAGTGATCAGGGTACGAAGATCCGTGGCACACCGGATGGCGGATGTATTGTTCTCGGAATTTCAGAGAGTTACAGCGCGGCCATGCAGATGATCCTTCTGAAGTTCGACAGCATGGGAAATTTGACATGGAGCCGCACGGCAACTGACGGGACAATGCTTTCAGGTGTCGGACTCACCACAACCGGCGATGGCGGATACGTGGCATACGGCAACAGCCATGGGTTCGCCACCGGTATGCTGGTGAAATTCAACGCTTCGGGGGTGATGAGCTGGGCACGATCCATTGCCGCCACCGTGCCTTCACGGGGTTCCGTTGAGGAAACATCGGATAACGGATTTATTGTCTGCGGATCCAATTGGGGAGCTGCCGGCGGAATGGATCTGTTTCTGTCCCGGCACGACAGCACGGGTGCTTCTTTGTGGGTGCGTTCAGCCGGCGGTACAGCAGATGATTACGGCTGGGGAGGTGCCGTTGAAACCATGGATGGCGGATTTATTGCATCTGGATCAACACCGAGTTTCCCGGTATCAGACATCGAAGCCTGGCTATTAAAATTTGATAGTGCCGGTACTTTTGACTGGGCTCGTACTTATAATGCCGGGACATATTCTGAGGAATTTTACCAGGTCACAACCACCACGAACGGCGGCCTTGCGGCTGTGGGCTGGACCACCAGTATCGGTCCCAATTGGGAAGTGTTCTTCCTGCGAACCGATGCCGACGGCACCATACCCGCCTGTACCAATATCACAACAGTGAATCCGGTCATTAATGCTGTGTCGGATACAGCACCACTGGTAGCTCTCACCACCGGTTCACCTGCTGTCACAGTAAATACGGTTTCACTTCCCATCACCATCGTTGATCCGATCATACAAACGGTCTGTTACAGCGCACATACGGCGACACCGACCATGTCACCAACAATGACGCCAACACAGTCGCCGACAGCGACGGCGACTTCCACGCCTACCATGTCACCAACAGCAACACCGACAATGTCACCGACCCCGACCGTCCCCACATCGACCCCGACATCAACACCCCTGCCGCTGCCCATCCCGGCATCCGGACCTCTGAGCTTGAGTCTTGTTATTTTATTGTTGAGCCTGATCCTCTGTCGTCCCGGGAAGAACCGATAGGGGGTCAAGGGAAAAGTAATACCGTGAGACCAAGTGGTTTATTGGGTCGTTACGACAGAAAAACGTAGAAATTATTGCCTATAACTCATTTACAAAATATAATACCTGTGTGTTGCAAAATGTTTGATCGAATCAAAAAGTGAATTTCCTTCGGGTTACAGATGCGATGTTCTTTAAAGAGGGGGAAACAAATGAATTCAACGTGGAACTTTATTATTTGTATTTGTGTATTGGTCGTCGGCATACCCTGCGTTGTCATGGGGGCGGACATCTGGATTCCGGATGATTATGGAACCATCGTCGCCGGCGTCAGTGCGGCCATAGACGGTGACACCGTCTGGGTCAGAGACGGTACCTACACGGGAGAAGGCAACAAGAACATTCTGACTTATGGTAAACGCATTACCATTCGATCCCAGAATGGTCCATTCAACTGCATTATCGATTGCGAAAACGCAGGTCGCGGTTTTGCATGTGCCACATCTGAGGAAAACGATACGGTCATCCAGGGGTTTACCGTCATGAACGGCAATCCCGGCACCTATGGGGGAGGAATGTATTTCAATGCGGCCTCTCCGACTGTCTCAGATTGCATACTTATGAATAACATCACACTCTCCGCCGGTGGGGGAATTTATTGTAATAATGCGGCACCCCGGATTATCAACTGCATGATAATGGAGAATGAGACTGGTGCCGGCGGCGGATTATATTGTGAGGGTTCGAACATAGAGACCATCGAAATTATCAACTGTACAATCGTGGGCAATAATGCCGGTAACCAGGGAGGTGGAATCGGCGCTTATATTGCCATGAGCAGTATTTCTGTGAAGAATTGTATCGTATGGAACAATAACAACAATCAGATCATAATGGATGCTCATACGTTCATCTCTGTCACTTACTCCGATATTCAAGGAGGCTGGAGCGGAACAGGAAATATAGATGACAATCCCCTGTTTGTCCTGGGTCGGTTCGGTGAGTATTATTTATCTCAATTTGCCGCGGGACAGGGTGCTGACAGTCCGTGCATCAATGCGGGCAGCGATCCGGCAGCCGATATCTGCTGGAATAGCAGCACCGTGTGCCTGGATGCATTCACAACGCGGACAGATAACTGGGAAGACATCGAGACAGTTGATATGGGATTTCATTACAGTCTGCCGGCATGTATCCGCGATGGAGATGTCACCCTTGATGATCAAATCACCGCAGGGGATGCGCAGGCCGCATTTTCTATCGTCATGGGCACACTCCAGCCATCACCTGAACAGGAATGCGCGGCGGATTGTAATGACGATGGGTCCATCACTGCCGGTGACGCCCAGATGATTTTCTCAAAAGCAATGGGCACTGGAGAATGTGCTGAACCCATCTTTACACCCACGCCGATTCCAACGACCACGCCGACACCAATGCCTACGACTACACCAACGCCACACCTGTAATCGTCCTGATAGCCGGGTCTAATCGCGTCTGGAAGTGATTTCTTTCTCAAGCTGTTCGATTCTTCGTTTGAGTGTTTCATTCTGCGCAGCCAGTTCCTTGATAGCCTCAATCAGATACGCATTGAAATCATGGGGGAAATGAATGGCCTTAGCCATTTCACCGGCCGGAATCAGATCTGCATCTTTACCTTTGGGTTCGATCTCCTCCACCCAATCCGGGAAGACGTCTTCCAGGTTCTGTGCGGTGACACCGGCAATGGTGCCCTCTGAATGTTCTTCCGGATTGATCCACTCATATGTGACACCCTGTAGTTGACCCAGTTTCTCAAGAGCATCCCGACCGTCAATGGATTGGATATTCTCTTTAAGCCGTGCATCAGACGAATCCGACCAGGAACCGCCACCGGGTTTACCCGCGGTGCCGGCAACCTCAAGCAGGAATCCGGGGGATGTTGTACCGATACCCACATTCCCGGATTGTTCCAGCCGCATAACCTCATCTTGGACCACTGAGAATGCAAGGACATCCTGACTGCCGGTTCGGAACATTCCGGTTCCGGTCGCGCCTGCGAAGGTGAAACCCGGGCCGGTTGCAGATCCTTCGGTTGCCGTATGTTGGTTGGATGAATTTATCGCTTGAAAATTACTGGGTCCGACGTTGTACCCTCCGGTAGAAAAAATACTGCCATATGTTTTAAAATATGTATACACAGTGTCTGAACCCGCAAGAACACCTCCACCAAACATAGTGCTTTCACCGGGAATCAGATGGATATTCCCTCCGTCACCTATGCCGGTATTATCCTGCGCTTTTAGAATAATATCAGCACTTGATATGGATGCAGAGGTTCCACCGTCCACATGGAGGGTGCCCGCAGGACTGGTGGTTCCGATTCCCACATTACCATCAGGTTGGAGTCGCATAACCTCACTTTCGGCAACAGAGAATGCCAGGATATCCTGATTCCCTGTCAGAAACATTCCGCCGGTTTCGATTCCTCCATTATTACTAAGACTATAACCCGGTTTATCTACTGATCCTGCGCGTGTATGAAAACGACCATCGTAACCGATAAAACCTGGTGTGCCGGAACCGACAAACACACCGTATTCTGCATATATGGCGCCAATAACATCCAAATCGAACTGGGGGTTTGTTGTGTTAATTCCGACGCCACCCCCATAATTAGGACCAGCACCGGGAAGAAGTACGATATTTCCGCCAAATCCCCACTCTTCGTTTGTATCCTGAGCTTCTAAAATAATATTGGTCCCGGGACCGGATTCAGTGACACCTCCGTAAACATGAAGTGTACCGGCCGGCGTGTTGGTCCCAATGCCGACAAAACCTGTACCGGAAGGTGCATACAATCTTCCGTTTTCCAAGGAAATATCATCGGGGATCTGAGCATCCGTTGCTGTATCGGTCAAATCAGAAAAACTCGTTGTCTTGGTATGATGGGCCGATGTATCCGCCGTATGGGCCGAAATGTCACCATCAATTTCGGCTGATTCTTCCAGATCTGCCGCCGGAATTCCACCCAGCGTATCGGCATCAGCCGCTTTGAACGCAAAACCGCTGGTCAGGATCTGCTGATCCGGAACCAGTATCTGATATCCGTTTGCGAGGTCATTGAACCATATCCGCAAATAGACATCCTCATTTTCAAATACCGATGCGGGGATTGGATCCATCCCGTTTGTATACCCGAGAATGACGTTAAAAAGACCGTTGTTTACAGTGATGGGAATATCGAAAACCGGGGGATCACTCCCATCATTGGACCAGTACTGAACAGTGCCGGTATCATCCATAATGGCAAACCGGAACAGGGCCATACCCTGGAATGCCGTATCGCCGGATGACACTGTTCCCTGATAATTGATCCGTTCCGGAACAGCCTGCACAACGGAAAATGTAAACAAGAGACTCACTGTAAATATCCAGATTGTCAGCTTTGTGTAAGACACATTTCTCATTAGAAAACTCCTCTCGAAATTTTATCAACACTGCATCAACTGTATCTGGTATTATTGTATGTCACGACCCATTTTCAGTCAATGCAAATATGAAATACAAAATTGCAGGTATTGTCTTCATCTGACGGATTTACAATTTTATCTTTTTAGAAATTTATACCGGATCTTTCTCCACCGGAATCACATTATTCTCACGATCCCGATCGATAAGGATAAGCCGGGGATCAATACCGGCTGACACTGGCTCTTTATCCACGCCTATCACAACTGTTTTTTCAGTACCATCGAACCGATGCATCTCAGAGTAAAGAACCTCTTCATTTTCACCAAAGATACTCACAGGAATATAATCCGACATGGACGCTGCTGTTTCTGCCCCGAATTCATCCGCATAATATTTGATGGAAGAAAGCTGAAGCGTCACTTTGAACTTATTATCCGGCAATTTTTCCGCGGATGCCGATATCACCCGGTTGTCATACAAGGTGATCTTTTCGAAAAGATCGGTAACCAGGTATTGGTATTTTTCCGGCGTAACCGACCTGAAAGCTTGGATCAGATCCATGGGTCCCGCAAAAACGTCTTCCCTGAATCCATATTCCTCAATAATGTGTTTCAATGCCATGTTAACGGCGTCTTCTCCGATATATTCTTTCAATGCATACATTGTCACTGTGCTTTTAGGGTAGTTCATGTAATCCTGTCCAGGCCATGACCGGCACATGGGTCTTTCACCATCCCTGTCCCGGCTCCTTCGCCGAAGATATGATTTCATTTCATCTTCCCGGTAATCCGACATAATTTCCTGGCCGTATTTTCGCTCCAGGCACATGGCGCTGGCGAATTGAGCCATTGTCTCAGTGAGCATAAATGCACCTTCTGATTTTGCCGGAGTGACAACGTAGCCCCACCATTGATGTGCCAGCTCATGCGCAGTAGTAAGAAACACCTGATCCGCTTCCTCCGGATCGTCGATACGGCTTAGAAAACCGCCATCTTCAGACCAGGAAAATATCGTGGGCTGGGCACGTGCCAGACCCCTGCGCATGGTGGGAACCTCAACAATCCTCAGAACATCATAGGGATATGGGCCGAAGCTTCTGTTGTAATAGGGCAGCGATTCATCCAGACTCTCAATCATACGATGGATATTGTAATGATGCTTTTTATCATACAGTATTTCAACAATTACACCGTGCAGCTCCGTTTTCTCGATCTCATATTCGGCGGACATCACCTCAATCATAAACGGCATCACGTGATCACTGCGATAATGGGAATACACTCTCTCTTGTTCCGTCCATTGTTTTATTTTTTTCCCATTGGTCACGGCTGTCTGACCTTCCGAAGTGCTGATGACCGCCTCATAAGAAATCAAGTGAATCGGCATCATGGGACGTCTCGGATCAAATGCCTCAAGTACAGGGAGTTTTGGTTTCGGATCAAGCCCAAACTGCTCTCGATCAAATTTGTCCAGTAATTCAAGGTAGGGATTATAGCCAATCCATGGGAAATATTTTGGCACATGCACGGAGTGTGAAAAATGCGTGCCGTTGGAAGCCAGTTCCGGCATGGGATCACTGTCAGTAAACCCTTTCGGCATAAACTCCAAGTCAAAATTCAATGATATCACTTCTGCCGGCAACAGGGGTGCTTCAAGATTGTAAATCCGGAATCCGAACTCCTCCGCATGAGATAGCAGCGTTGCCGGACGCGAAAATTCCAAGCGGTTTATTTTTGACACTGCTTGATCTGAGAATGTTATATACAATTGATCTATAATCTCACTGGATTTGTTTTCCAGGGCATATGATCCTTTCATTTTCATGGAACGTGTTTCCGGATAAATATCTATCTCAAGATCCATCCCTGTCATTGCCGGTTGGGGAACACCGTTGTACCGGCTGAATTTTTTCTCATAGTCCGATTGGATAACGTTTTTATGGTCCGGATTGATATACGCGTTGACGACATACCGGTTACAGGCAATAAATCCACCTGTCACCAGGCTCAAGAAGAATGTGAGGGCCAAAAACAGGCTGACCGGACGGGTTATTTTACCCGCCGCGATTCCCGCCCGGTGCCGGATGGAAATTTCGCTGCCCCGTCGCCATAAGAGCGACGTTAAACCCAATAGAAATCCCCCCATGAGCAACCATAGTATCTGATACCAGATAATAACCGGAACAGATGAACCGAACCCCTTGATATTTGAGTAAAGCACTTCCGGTACATACCCGTAACGAAGCAACGTGATGTCAAACTGCCAGATACTGAAAATCACCACATCAGCCAGAAAATATGCTGTTGAGTATACAATACCCAGTATTTTTGATGGGGAGAGCGTCTGTATCAGAAACACGATGACCGCCATGTGCCAGTAATTGAGCAGTTCCAGGCCAAACAACTGTTTTATGTATAACCCCAGTTCAATATCAGAAAAGCCGAATACCCAGAGTTGAGTGACAATACCGGTTAGCAGAGCGAGGGCCACATAACAGAACTGGACCAGAAACAATGATGAGAGTTTTGAAAGAAAACTCATCCAATCCGGGACCGGTAATGAGTCATATATCTCATCCACCTGATGATCCCGTTCCCGCCAGACAATCAGAGCGCCGAAAACAATTGTCAGAGGAATCATGAATCCCCAGATCATACCGGTATATTTCAGGTACCAGGATGTCACCGGGTAGACCTGGTGTCCATCCCCGCCCACACTGAAGACAAAATTGGTGTAAATATGTGACAGCGCAACCAATGTCAGAATGATAAATGCCGGATGAAACAGAACATATTTACTTTCGCGCCGGACAAGATGCAGGAATTTTCGCCATTGAAAGCCCAGGGAATGATTCACGCTTTGCGGCGGGACGGCATCCGAAACTTGCGGTAAAACCAATTCATGATGTAACGGTGCGGAAACAGCCTGCCTGCCCCGGCGTTCCGGCTGAGTGATGAACTTGAACCGTTTAAAGGTAATCACCATGACTACAAATGCAATTGCCAGGTAAATCATGCGATTTAATATGAAACTGAGATCCAGGGGCATCCGGAATGTGTTAATTTCAGCCACTGTCCAGTTTTGTGACAGGATTTTCAATCCGACCATACCGAATGGATCCGCCAAAATGCGAACTGTCTCGCTCTCAAGCGTGCTCAAGGCAAAAGGCAGACTGAGATAGAACGTCAGAAAAATAATGCCGGTGACGTAGGTCCAGACCATTTTCCGGCTAAGTGTGGCAAGAGCAAAAAATACGGCTGCAATCAGAAGTGTATTCGGAACCAGGACAGTGAGAAACGGCAGCAGAAAATGCTGAATACTGAAGGGGCCGCAGTATTGCGGATCCAGAGTTAAACAACCGACTATAAATCCGATAATGACACTGCTGAAAAGCAGAAGGTTTCCAGTGAACGCCCCGAGGAACCGTCCCCCCAGATAATCGAATTTCGTCAGAGGCAGTGTGAAGAAGAAATCATGGGTTCTGACCAGAAAGTCCTGTGTTACCGCCCGGCCCACCAGAATCATCGTAAATAAAATTCCAAATGCGCTGAGAATAGAAAAAACCCGAGCGATGATAATGGGCGCATTATGCCACTCTCTGCCCAGCACGAAAAATATTGATGTATTGGGATCGATATTGGCGGCAAATTTATATACGCCCCATGTTAAAATGATAAAAAATACCAAGAAGACCGGTTTGCAGATTGTCTGTTTCAGCTCTCGTAAATAAATCGTCCGAAACATGATATTCACATCCTCTCTGCTTCTCTCTGACTCAATTGATGAAAATAGACATCCTCGAGGCAGGGTTCAACAGGTTCAAATCCATTATCCGGATGCGTTTCGCTGTAGATGTGCAATATTGTCCGCCCGGCTTTTAGTTTTGATGAAATACAGGTGTAACGGTCACTATAATCCGGAAAATTGGATTTTCTGATGGTTTTTTTCCATATTTTCCCTGCTATGGCGCGGATGGTCTCTTCCGGATTCGCTTTCATGATGACAATTCCCTTGTCAATAATGGCCATATCCGTGCATAGATCACTGACGTCATCCACGATATGAGTGGATAAAATCACAATGATCTGTTCTCCGATTTCACTAAGCAGGTTGTGAAACCGGTTCCGCTCTCCGGGATCCAGCCCGGCGGTGGGTTCATCGACAATGATAATTCCGGGATCACCAAGTAAAGAGATTGCTATACCAAACCTCTGTTTCATACCCCCGGAATAGGTTCCGATTTTCTGGTTTCTGTTTTCCCAGAGGTTCACACGTTTCAATAATGTTTCAACCGTGTTCTTCCGGATTTTCCTGTCCGGGATACCTTTGAGGAACGCAAAATGTTCCAGCAGGTGGGCTGCTTTTTCTTTGGGATAAAACCCGAACTCCTGGGGCAGATAACCCAGTTGGCGTTTCAGCGCCTGCTTATCTTTCAAACAATCGATCTGTCCCATTCGCACACTTCCGCAATCCGGTTCCTGGAGTGTAGCAATGATCCGCATCAACGTGGACTTACCGGCGCCGTTGGGCCCCAGAAGACCGAACAGACCCGATCCTATCTCCAGGGATACCTTATCCAGAGCCTTTACCCCGTTTGAATATGTTTTCGACAGATTCTCGATGGTCAGCATCATAGTGTTCTCCTCCGTTGTAAAATAATCAGAATTCTACCCAGGAGTTGTACTACGTCTGGAATCAGATTATGGTTCGGTTCAGCAGATAAATAGACTAAAAGATATAATCCAATCCACCTCATGTGAGCAATTGTTTTCCTGTGTGATCTGGGTATTGATAAAAATGCAGGTTTAATCCACGAATTCCGCCAATATCTGCCTGATCTCCCGGATTTCCAACTCTAACGCCGCCACCTGCTGTTCCAGTTGAGTTACTCTGTCACCATCATCACTCACACTCATTGAAACCTCAGGCTCCCTTGTGGGTTCAACCGCTGGTTCCACATCGCCACTGAACAGATGGGCGAACCGGGATTCCCTTCGACCGGGTTCACGGGGAATTTTTGTGACATAAGGACCATCTTCTGCTTCCTTAAGTGCTCTAAGGGTGGTTTCAACCTCTTGTACATTACTGAACCGGCACAACCGGTTTGTCCGGGAACGCAACTCACCCGGCGTCTGGGGACCACGCAGAAACAGGACACAGATAATCCCGAGTTCCCGGTCAGAAAATTGCATACTGCCGAACGCCGTATTACAGAACCGGTGTTTGTATTTAACAACCCGGCTTCCGAAAGTGGAATCTTCCACCACAAGTTGTTTCCCCAGAAGATCATCCGCCACTTGCTGCACGGTATATTGATCAAGATCCAAAACAGGATCACGATTACTTTTCTGATTACAGGCATTGGTCAGGGCATTCAATGAAAGCGGGTACTGGTCAGGCGTGGTGATTTCTTTTTCAATGAGTGAACCCAGTACCCGGATCTCGTTTTGGGTCAGGTTAATTTTCAATGTCATGTACGTCTCCATCCCCCGATTATTCAAAAAACCATATCGCAGATGATTTTAAAGGGTTTATCAATCAACTTCAATGGAATTTTACAGATACACACAGCCATTGTTCAATAAACCGAACCACACAAAACTCATACGTCTCCCCATTGCGTGTTCCTGAGTCACATGCTATTCTATCCCGCGAATTGGGAAGGGTACATCAAGGGGGGTTGTCAGTCATGTTTGATAATGACTCTGCTGATTTAGAGCAGAAATGCCGGGAAGAGGTCTCTGAACTCACCAGACTGACCAATAAACTGAAATTGAGTGAGGAAAAATACAGAAACATTGTGAACACGGCCATGGAAGGTATCCTTCAAGTGGATCCCTACGGGAAAACAGCATTTGCCAACACGCGAATGGCGGATATGCTGGGGTATTCTTTGGAAGAATTGAAAGAAATGCCCTTCTTTAATCTCCTGGACCCCGGCAACAGTAAAGATACTTTGACTCGAAATCACGCGTTTTATGACAGTTCCCTGGATTTCAAGTTCCGCAGGAAAGACGGATCTTTTCTCAATGCGATCATCAGTCAAAGTCCCGTATACAACGATCAAGCCGCATGCATCGGCCTGCTGTTTATGGTGACGGACATCACCAAACGAAAAATGATGGAAGATCAACTGCGGGAGCATGAACAGATGCTCCAACAGAAAAATATTGCTCTGAAGGAAATGATTGCACAGGTGAATCTCGAAAAACAGCGTACGGAAGATAACATTTTGCAGAATATCGAAAAATTGCTGCTCCCCACCATCACTCGATTGAAAGAAGAAAACACAGGTATCGATCCGGCGGTACTTACATTACTTGAAAATAATATCCAAACCTTGACCTCCCCGTTTGCATCCGCCTTGACACAACAGGAGAAACCCCTTTCAAACCGGGAGTGGGAAATCTGCAATATGATCCGGAACGGTTTGTCTACAAAAGAAATCAGCCGGCTATTGTGTATATCCGGGAAAAGCGTTGAGAACCATCGGAATACGGTCCGGAAAAAACTGGGTATCAGCAGGAAAAACGTCAATTTGAAGACCTTTTTGAGTGATTTACAGTGAATATAGTCTTTATTATTCAATTCTTTAGACCCATAATACCTCTTTTTGATAGGTGTTTTTCAGGTGTTTTTCAGGTGTTGTAATATGCGCATTACGGCTCGATATTAACTGATAGTTGTAAGTCTGTTCGTTTTAATGGCTGATCGGAATTTGAGGGGGATGGGATGAACTTTTTTAAAATTTTCATATGGATATCATTGGTGATCATTTTCATGCCGAATCCTGTTACGGGTGAGGTTGATCTGGCTGCACAGAGGCAGGTTGAGTTGGAAGAAATCCGTGACAGAATAGCGGAAAATGGATTCACATTTACTGTGGATCACAACCCGGTATTCGATCTGCCGGATGAGGAGCGGCGCCTGTATATTGGTGGTGGACAAAGGTCCGAGGATCCGGGAATTACCCAATGGACCCCATCACGGGAAGAAATTGATGCCGCTCTGTCGCGGAGCGCTTTTGACTGGCGGGATCACTACGGACAGAACTGGATGACGCCGGTAAAGGACCAGTCAGGGTGCAATAATTGCTGGGCTTTTACATCCATCGGCGTCGCGGAAGCAAAAGAAAAAATTAATTCAGGGGTGTACTGGGTCGATCCGGATTACAGTGAGCAGTATATGACATCATGTATTGTGAACAGTTGTGACCCTCAAATATTGAGTGTTGCACTGGAAGCTCTCAGAGATAACGGTGTCACCGGTGAAAGGTGTATGCCCTGGGCACACTCACTCATCAACTGCGAAAGCAACCGCTGTTCGTACTATTTACCTGATCTGCATTTTATCAATGATTTTACGCGCGTGAGTCCATCCAACGAAACGAATATAAAAGCTGCCATTTTCAATAATGGTCCTGTGGCGGTATGGATGTCGGCTGGCGGAAGTTTAGGTGCATATTCCACGGGTGTTTTCAATGATTGTGTTGAGGTTCCCCTCAGTGGACATTTCGTTGTAATCACCGGTTGGGATGATGCGGACGATTGCTGGATTGTAAAAAACAGCTGGGGAGACACCTGGGGTGAAAACGGGTATTTCCGGATTGAAAAAGGCGAAGACTGCCGGGGTATCGAATCGTCAGTATATTGGATTGATGCTCAAGAATTTCCGGATGCTGAATCCGTACAGCCATCCAATTGGGATTATCCACTTGTCCCCAGACATTCACCGGATGCAACAGATACCTGGTGTCCGGTATCGTCAACGCTCCCCGGAAACACAAACAGCACATACCTGAATTTTGCAGCCTATAACGGCACATCACAACCCTCAACCTACTGTACCAATACATTTTATCTGGATAATGAACCCATTAAACCCACTGCCTGGGCTTCAATTGTTCCCGGGGAAACAAAACGGGAAATCAACCTCGGTCCGGTAACATGCACCGGAGGACGCCACACATTGATGATATCACTGGATGATCCTGATAATTTCTGGGAAGACAGTGAAACAAACAACACATTCAGCCGTCAGTTTGTCTGGAGTCCGGAATATTTGGCCATTGAAGCACCGGATGAAAAGCCAGGACCGCCGGACAGAGGTTCCCCGCCTTATAATTGCGACGGTTATTCTTTTTTGTCCGGCGGCCATTACTGGTGTGGTGTGGCCATTGTGCCCAAGGATTCAGCCGCAGATTACGATATCCAGATTTTTAACGATTACTCCGGCAGCCAATCAGGATTTGAAACGGCACTGGCGACATCAAACCTGTCGGCTGGATTGACGGATTACGTACTTTTTAATGGAAATCCCGATATCAACATGACACGTTATGCCGGTGTAAATAATTATAACGGGTCCTCCGCAAACTACTATATTCAGGCGGATGCTTCCCCCTCTAAATATTTCTCATCAGATTCTCCCATTACCGGCTGGGTGAATGCCGGCTATATTTTCGATGTGTTTACCATGGCGTTATACAGCGGTCATACCTATGGTTTTGATGTTGCCATGACATCGGGAGATGCGGATATCGGGATCAGTCTCTTTCCGGTCGCCGGTGTGGGCGGAACCATGCATTTCAGCCGGACAGGTTTCCTGGTATCCGCCGACAGCAACGGTCCCGGCGGTGATGAATCCTTTCAGATTTCCATAACTGAAGACGGATATTACGGATTCACCGTCTGGAAAAAGGGGTCATCCGATGTTGATAAGGATTGCAACTATAATATTGTCTTTGGATCTCCAACGCCATCCCCAACAAATACGCCCGTTCCCACTGCGACATATACACCCTCCAATACACCCACGAACACACCCACGCTTACACCCACTAATTCGCCCACCCATACACCGACAAATACGCCGGAGCCCAGTGTGATCCGTGTTCCATCACAGTACACAACGATCCAGGCGGGTATTGATGCGGCGGTGACAGGCGATACCGTGCTCGTAGCCAACGGTACCTATTCGGGTTCAGGCAACACTAATCTGTCATTGGACGGAAAAGAGATCACCCTGAGTTCCGAAAATGGTCCCATGACCTGTTTTATCGATGGAAGCGGATCCGGACGCATCTTCAATATCAGTGACTCGGAAACTCATGATACCCTTATCCATGGTTTCACGATTCAGAACGGTTCATCCACCGGGTTGAGTGGTACGGGCATGCTATGCAACGGCTCATCTCCTACGGTGACTTTCTGCATTTTCAGAAATAATGAATCGAGTCTGGGCGGGGCCGTGGCATCATTGTTCAGTGGAAATCCCTTGTTTATAAATTGTCTTTTTTACAACAATACCGCTGTTGATCACGGTGGGGCTGCCTATTGTTATGATGGCAATATCGATATGCGGAGTTGCACGTTTGCAGACAATACGACGGATTACGGAGGTGCTGTTTATCTGGACGATGCATCGGCAACGATAATAAGCTGCATCGTCTGGGGTAACACCGCTTCCGTCAATGGTGATTCACTCTATGGTGTAAGTTCAAGTTTCAATGTGAGTGACAGCGATGTGCAGCAAACATCCGGAGTATATCCCGGTGCCGGCAACATCAACGAAGATCCCTTATTTGTGACAGGATACGCGGGTGAGTATTATCTTGGTTTCGATCCGGAAAGCCCCTGCATAGACTCCGGTACTTTCAGCGCCGACCTCTTCTGTTTCCCGGGACTGAATGACTATATCTGCATGGAGGATCTGACGACTCGAACTGACCAGGTGACGGACAGTGGTGATACGGATATGGGATTTCACTATCCCATTGTGGACCCGCCCACAGCAACCCCGACACATACCACCACCCCGGAACCCACTCACACACCCACACCGAATCATACACCCACTCCGACACCCACCCCCGGAGAACTCACAGGTTCATGCGATTATTTCGACCGAACAGATTCCACTGATGTGGACAATTGGGTTGAATCGATCGGTGACTGGGGGTGGTTGTGGGAGAGAGTGAAATCGGCGGTCACAGTCCCAGAGGCACTGTCTGATTGGTGGACCCGCCCACAGCAACCCC
>SWBY01006886.1_pt1 | contig 25836 bp, 17 predicted proteins | sample 4693071 | NCBI WGS metagenome assembly SWBY01 (sample SAMN10267273, study PRJNA491770) | bioreactor metagenome | isolation source: DHS bioreactor inoculated with marine methane seep sediment | place: Japan: Omine Ridge, Nankai Trough | collected 2006-05-06 | reverse complement strand
GCACTGGGATCGGCGAACACGAGGTTCACCGGAGCATTCGCACATGGTAAAAATGCCGGGAACATTGTAGAATAATGGTACCTTATTCTCCACCTCGTACCCATGGGAGATTCAATGAGTGAGTTAAAAGAAATCCTGGCACAATGCAGCAATATACTTCCCGGTCATGGTACCGGAACAACCCTCAAGTCCATATTCCAGACGTTGGCGGATGCATGTGAATCGAATGCGTATTATGACAATTATGGTTCCGGCCATGGGATTGCCCGGTTGGAAGCCGACGTCGCGGCACAATTTGGAAAAGCGGATGCAGCCTTCTTCCCCACCGGGACCATGGCCCAGCAGGTTGCGTTACGCATCTGGTGTCAACGCCGCCGTAATTTTACGTTTGCGATGCACCCCACCGCTCATCCCAATTTTGCTGAGCACCTGGGATACAGCCACCTCCACCGTCTGGAACGGCTGCAGTTCGGAGCGCCTGAGTTTATAGCCGATCGGATGCTGACCGTCGGGGATTTCGCTGAACTTGGTCAGGAACCCGGCGCTATCCTCCTGGAGCTGCCGTACCGGCCTCTTGGCGGCGAACTGCCGGACTGGGACACGCTGAAAGAGATCAAAGCCTGGGCTTCAGAACGGGCCATTCCCATGCATCTCGACGGGGCGCGCATCTGGTCGTGCCGGCCATTCTATGGCAGGAGTTTTGCCGAGATCGCATCGTTTTTCGACAGCGTTTACGTCTCCTTCTACAAAGATCTTGGCGGGTTGGCCGGTGCGATGCTGTTGGGTTCGGAAGAATTTATTGCGGAGGCGCGGGTATGGCAGATCCGGCATGGCGGCAGGCTGCATACGTTTGCACCCTACACCGTTTCTGCGCATCTCGGATTGAATCGCGTCCTTCCGCAGATTGACGACTGGGTGAAGCGGACTCGCGAGATCGCAGCCATCCTCAGCCGGTTTGATCGGTTAAGTATACGCCCGGATCCGCCGCATACCAATATGTTCCAGCTCTTTGTCAGAGGTGACCATCAGGTTTTGACTGAGACGCTGATGGAGACTGCCCGGGATACCGGGACCTTCCTGTTTTACGGCTTTGAGCCCAGCGGTGTTCCCGGGATAGCGATGACGGAAGTATTTTGCTGGGAAAATGGTCTGGATTTTGACATCACTGCATTGGAACCATGTGTTCGCAACTGGCTGGACAGGGTGGAGAATCAAACTGCCTTTATGACCGCTCCCGCCTGATCAGCGATCCTCGATGTGTAATTTCAGGTTTTGGTTTCCGTACATATCCTTATTACTCCTCGTCGTCATTGTCAAAATAGCCACCATACCCAGTGATTTGGCCTTTATAAATAGTCTTTGTAGTAGTTAAGTCGGTAGCAAGCACTAACTCCTGGTCAACTAAAAAATCTTCATCAATCCAATTGCAATCGTATTCAGAACTATTACTATCATTTGGGATTGGATCACCATCGCAATACCCCCACCAGAAAATACATCTTGCGTTGTAATCGGGATACTTCGACAGCCATTTTCCAAGAATCTTTTTATTTGCTATCGATTTCGGGGCGAGTCCCAGGGAACAGATACCGTTGTCCGTAACATAATAAACCTGAATTTCACCCGAGTAATAATCAGCAGGAACTATTTCACCATTTACTAACACCCAATCAGGTCCATAGCTTTCAATCTCATCAAAATCAACATCATATTGAGCAAGACACATTCCGGGGACAAAAACACAAAAATAACCTATCAAGCAAATAATCATTCTTTTCATACCGCACTCCTTTTAAAGGGGGTTAAATTTTGCGTGCAGAGATATATTTATGAAATCCAAAAAGCGATGTCAATAAAAATCGATCAATGCCAATCGAAGATCGCGTAGGTGTGATCATCCACCTGCAACCACCTCACACCACAATATTCCGACTCTTTTTCCGAGGACACGCTTCCGATCTGACTGAAACCCACATGGAGACCGACGATGAGTTCATCCTGTGGCGTTGGGTTCGTAACAACACCGATTTGGAATATGTTGCTCAATGTTTTCAAGGGGTTACAGCCCATCAGGTTGTAACCTCTTTTCTTTCAGGTGTCGGTACTGTCCAAAAATCTTAAATTGGAAATCCTTTTTTTATCGTTTCATGAAGATCTTTATGGGAGGTTGATTACCTGTAACATTGACATCCGTTGAAACCAAGAAGTCTTCCTCACATAAACGCACAGCGAGTTTCCATACACCTTCTGGTATATAGGGAATAACAAAATATCCCTCTAAGTCGGAGTTTCCAGTTTTCAGCAGGCAATCAACATTCGGTGGTTCAGGATAAAGAACTTCAATTAACGCTCCATGGATTGGATCCGATTCGTCCTTACCAAAAATATACCCCTTCAGTTTGTGTCCGGGAACGCTAAATGTCATTTCGAGTGGCGAATTAACGGAATTCAACGTTGCAAATTTTTCTATTTTCGGAAAATATTGAAATAACTCAACATAGATTTTGATATCACCGAAGTCGACATTGGGGAAAGTGTATTTCCCGTCGAAATCGAATACTTCAGCATACCCTGAATCTAAGCCGTGGGACACAACAGGATCAGTAATTTCATAATTCGCACAGTATTTTGTTACTGGGAATCCAGTTGATTCTTCAATGACGCGAATCATCACAATCCCTGATTTATTCATATGTAAAACCAGATTTTCCGTTCCAGGTGTGACATTTTTTGCTGTTGCATATTCCCCGTGTCTTCCCGCTATTTTTGCCTGTATATAATAAATATCATGTTTGAGCTCATTGAATTCAAAAAAACCTTTTGAATCAGTTTTAGTTTTGGAGGTATCAAGACTGAATATCCTTTCATTCCATGCTGTCACTTCAGCATTTACAACAGGATATCCATTGGAATCTATTAGGTGACCTGAAATGGAAAGTCCTGGTTCCATGACAATATCCAGATTTCCTGAAATCGATTCAAAAAGATCTGGTTCCAGTTGCCTTGCAAAACGTGCCAGACCTTCCTTCTTTGCTACAATCCAGGTTTCGTATGTATAACTTTCGAGTACTTGAATTTTCTGTAGGAAATATTCACCCTTTGATCCGCTAGTAGTAGTATCAGTTATCTGCCCGAATTCTTGTGTGTAATCGTATTCTCCAGATCGTATGTGCAGTTCTACACCCTCTATTAGATTTCCATCATGATCCATTACTCTTCCACTTAAGGTCAACATTGCGTTTTCTAACCTGAAATCATCCTTGACGAAAAACGTTTCTTCAAGTGATTCGCTGTGATTTGTAGTAAATCCATGACTCTGGTACCAGAAGGATTCCGGTTCAGCCGGAAGAATAACCTGATCATGAAAAAAGGTGAAAGGATTCCAATGCATAAACACGATATCCTCAAATCTGAACAGTCCATTATTATCCGTAATCGTTCTGCGCGTGATTTCCTTTTGTTCTAAACTGTTCCAAACTTGGGCATCAATCCTGATATCAGACAGAGGGCTGCCGTTTTTGTATTTGAGTGTTCCTTGGATAGAGGCAGGTTTTTCAAGGTGGAAATCGAACTGTCCCCAGGATCTGTCACACGTGAACACCTGCTCTTGTTTGTGTATAAAACAGTCTTCTGCGTAAACAATCACCTGAGCAATGCAGCGTGGCACATCCTTAAAAAGATAAAAACCCGATTCATCTGTTGTGACAACAGCCTGGCCAGCCATAGTATTATTTTTTGGACGAATAACTATTTGAGCACCAGCTACCGGCAAACCGGAAGTCTCTTTATAAACGTTTCCGGATATTCTGATTAATGGATCAATATCCAATTGGATCGGACCGTATCGTTTGCCTTTATCGAGCTCTCTTATGAAATAGTACATACTGATACCTGAAGGCAACAATAGTTCAAGATGAAATTGTCTACCCGGAGTGATTCCCTCGATAACAAACTTTCCATCTTGATCAGTTTGTGTTTTTCGATTCCAGTCAGTCAGCGTTTCTTTCTTCAAAAGAATTGTTAGATTGGCTGCAGGTGAATTGTCTGAATAAATCGCTGATCCGTAGATTTCAGCATGAAGTGAATTCTGATAAGTTTTTTCATGATTAGCTTGTGTTTTTATTTGGGGTTTATGATTCACGCAGCGTGATATTCCCAAAAGCATAACTAAAATGCTTAGCCGAAGGAATATTTTGAAAAGTTTGAAAAGAATTATCTTACACATCGTTGATATTGTCTCAGAATAGACTGAGTAAGGCAAAATGATTAAGTTACTAAGTGGATGGAAATCTTTTCTCAAGATAAATCAAAGAACTCTAATCTAGCCGTCCCGAACAAGTAAACCTGTGTCCGATGATTACCGATTTGGTAGTGAACAGCACAGGTTTATTGGGACTGTCTTGGGACAATGTTGTACCGAAAAGACGAAAAGATGAGTGGACGAATAGACGGGTTTGATATTCCAAGCTTGCGAAGTAGATTCAATCGTCTGAGTGATGTATCTCTATTATCTGGCTTTGCGGCCTTATTCCTCTGGGCAGTCTGCACAGGGACTCTGATCCTCTCTATTCCTACTGTTTTTATGCACACTATTCTTTCGTTGAAAAAATCTTCCAAAAACGATCCAATCTGATGCTAGCCCGGAAATTTCTTCAAGGAGATCTCCTTACATCAGAAATCTGCTGAAATAACAATGTAATGGACTGAATTTTGCCGGCTTGCCAAGGCCACTTTTCATTGCTGAAAAGACGGAAATTTTTTTGAAGGGGATGCATCCTTCCCTCCGGATAGCGGCTTGTATAGTCTTGCTTCGATCGTTTTCCCGCTGATATACTGGGCTGGTAATTTTTTCGGTCTGGGTGGATTATTCTGCAGTTTCCTTGCCGGTGTCGTAATTTCTATTGTTGCGCTGTTTCATTTCATTTCTCATGTAGGAAGTTTACGATCGTGTCGAGGCCTCTTTTGCTTTCCTGCAGTCGGCAGAAGTGCCTCGTTGGGTTCCTCAACGCGGAAAGGGTGCTGCGGATTTTCCGCCACGAAGGCTTCCACGTCTTTGAAACGCTCCGGCAGTTTCGGTGCATCGGGATAACTGTGATAACTGAAGAATCGGAAACCGTACGCGTATAGTGATTGTACCTTACACCACTTTTCCAGATGGTCCTTTTTGGGTGCTTTGAATGACCTACCCATTGAGTACAATTTGCTGCCACAGTTAGGACAGACGAATACTTGTTCACGCTCCCGTGCTTTTTTGAAACTCTTGCGGCAGTCGAAGCAAGCATGGGCGACCAGGTAGTCAGGACCTTGTTGTGTCTCCACGTGCTTGGGGAGAGATCTTGAACCCACCTTTCGCCTGATCTCCATGCGGCGCTGTTTTTCATCTCTACTCGTCATCAATGGCCACCCAACATCTTCTTATCCAATGCAATCAGTCTCAAATATGGAACAGGGAGAAGATATTGTCAATGCGTGTAAACAAGGTTTGCATGTATCTCATCCAAGTTGTCATATCAAAAGAAATCCTGAAAAAACTGGATTAACGGGAAACACAGGAGCGGATTAAAATACCGCCGAGTATAACTTATGTGCGATCTCGCACGGTAAATCTTTGGGTGTCAGATCAGGCACTAATTAGATTGCAAGTACACATCCACCAAAGAAGCACTTTATTTAGGATTGTCGTAATTGTATACCTTACCTTCCCAGTTTCTCAATGTAATATATCCCTCCCCGGCAGACACCTGGTATTGTGGCGCCAGGGGTGTTTTTCCTAATCCGGAGGGTGTAATGATGTAACTGGGGATAGCCAGTCCGGATGTGAAACCCCGAAGGTTTTCCAGAATTTCAATCCCTTTTTCAACGGATGTTCTAAAGTGTTCGATGCCGATGGTTCCCTGGCAATGGTAGATGTAATAGGGTCGGACACGCACCTTCAGGAGTTCATGACTGAGCACTTTCATGACGACACTGTTGTCATTGATATTCCGGAGAAGAACCGACTGATTTGCAAGGGGAATTCCAATCCGTGTCAAGCGGTCGCATGCGGCTGCCATATCCGTGCAGATCTCCCGGGGATGATTGACCTGTATGTTCAGATAGAGGGGCTGATGTTTCTCCAGTACTGCACACAGTGCGTCATCGATCCGCTGGGGCAGTGTCACCGGCACTTTGCTGCCCAGACGTTTGATCTCCACGTGATCTATCTTACCCAGTTCCGTGAGCATCCAGTCCAGCTTTTCGTTGCTGAACAGTAACGGGTCACCTCCCGTAAACAAAACATCTCTTATTTCCTTGTTCTGTCGAATATAGTCAAACACGTTCATCAGTACTTTTTTCCCGGCCGCGACATCCACTTCCCCGATAAAACGGCGTCGCAGACAGTGCCTGCAAAAAGCCGCACATTCGTTGGTTGTATTGACCTGCACGCGGTCCGGATACCATCTTACAAGGTGAGGAACCGGAGATGTGAATTCCTCACCGGAAAAATCAGGGTTTCCGGTCATAGCCAGTTCATCGATTTTGGGGATCATCTGCAGGCGAACCGGGCAGTTGGAATCCTCGGGATCCATAAGACTGGCATAATGCGGTGTGAAACTCCACCGGAACTTCTCACCGACTTTGTCGATATTGACTTTATCCTCCGGGGACAAATCGAGAATTTTCGCCATGGTTTCAACATCGGATATCCGATTCCGCAAATGCCATCTATAATCATCCCAATCCGATTCCGAACTTCCGAGGACTTTGAGAATCCGCTTTTTGTTTTCCAGGATTTCCTTCCGCATTTTGAAACCCGTGGGTATCTTTTCCCGGGCAGCAAGAAATGCGTCTCCATGTTCTTTTAGAGCACGGGCTTTTTCAAGTGATGCCTGCCGTTTCTTTTCTTCAAGATTGTCCATCAAACTCTCCTTTCAGTGTTTCAAATTCACTGTTTCAGGAATCAGAAACCTGCTTTCAGGATTTTTTGTAGCGTCTGCCGAAAAATTGGTGATTTCACTGTGGTTACATGCATGTGAATCAAATTCTCCAATTCAATTAAAACACGGCTTTTGGCCGATATGCAAGGATTGATTTCCCGTCGGTACACGGAACCGGCAAATCACTGCTGACGTGAATCACCCGGTGGATGAGACCGGGTTTGGAAATTCGGGTTTGGTGTTCCAGGTTTGGAGTTATGATCCGCCTGATCTCACCTGTCCGTGATGACAACTTTCCGGGAAAGGAACTAATCTGGATCGGTATTAGAAATTTTGAAAATATTTAAGGAGGTTCCATTATGCCGAATCAATCTGTTGACAAGCATCTGGCCGGCACCGTTTCGATTGAAGCGTATGACGACTCAATCGCACCGCTTTTCAGTGAAGGTCTTGCGGTTCCTGTGAGGAAACACAGAAAGGTTGCCCCTTCACATGAAGATATCACAGCCATTGAAATTCATCTGGTTCAGGGTGGTTCATCCCTGGCATCCGAGAATACTTCGATCGGTAAATGGCAACTCAGCGGATTCCCTCCCGGTCCGGAAGAGGAAAAACGCATTGAAGAGATAGCATTTTGTGTGGATTCCCAGGGGCTGCTGACGATCAGATCTATTCCCGATGAGAATAGTCTGGATGTGCGTCTTTTGAGTGAAGGGTTACCGCAGGTTGATCTGAGGAAGTAAATGCTAACAGCAAGTCCCGCCGGATTCATCAGCGGCAGTCACAACGAGAGGAATGCCAAATAGTCCCGAAGGGACGCGACATACCAGCCCGGGACGGAGTCCTGGGGTTAAAATGTCACCAAAAACAAAGAGCCCTGAAGGGGCGAAACAAGAAGGACGGTGATCATGCCACAGTCGTTATCGAAGGTTATTCTCCATATCGTGTTCAGTACTAAAAACAGGGAAAAAACTATTCCGGAACATGTACAACACATGCTCTACGCCTATATTGCGGGCATTGCCAAATTGAACAGCAGTTACACGTTCAAGGTCGGTGGCACAACCGACCACGTTCATGTCGCCTGCACCCTGCCCCGCACCATGACAATTTCGGACCTGGTCCAGGAGATCAAACAATCATCGTCGAAATGGATCAAGGACAAACATCCGGTCTGCCGCACATTCGAATGGCAGAACGGATACGCGGTATTTTCCGTGGGTCAGCGTCAGGTGGACGGTTTGGTCCGGTATATCAACGAACAAAAACAACACCATCACCGACGACCATTCAAAGATGAATTACGGGATCTGCTGGAGCAATATGAGGTTGACTATGATGATCGGTATTTATGGGATTGATGATGGTCATGTTGCGCCCTTACAGGGTTTGGGAATGGTGCCGGGGACATCGATTCCCTGCGCCCTGGGCTAATATGTGTTGCCCTTTCAGGGCAAGATCAACTTCGATGGAAAGCTACGAGAATCAAGCCCTGCTGCCGCATTTTCCGGTAGGGACACCGCAGCAGTTCCGGCTTATCCGGCGTGTGAGTTCAGAGTGAGAGGAGCGGTGGCTTCCTGTTTTTCATTGGTACACCCGGTCGGTACAGAGGGGCTGATAACAGGGCAAGGCAAACCAGAAAGAAAACATAGCTGCTGACGATCAGATCTATTCCCGATGAGAATAGCCTGGATGTGCGTCTTTTGAGTGAAGGTAGGATATCGAATTAATTTAGTTCCTGGCCCCGTTGATAGTAATGATTCTGACCCCGTTCGGCGCTTACTCTTTTGACACTTTAGGAGTGAATTGGTAAATTACTCAGAGGAGGGATTCTGAGAGTAATACCTCTGTAGATCATAATTTTTTCATTGTCATTGAAGATTTCGTGGTATTTCAGAAACCCGGGCTATCTACTCACTAAGGGGTATCATATGAGATTATTTTGTCTGATTCTGGGATTGCTGCTTATAACGAATGTGCCGGTTGTTCTGGGGTCAGATGCAGATAACCCTTTAAACGATGAGGTTTATTCGACGGTATTGTCTGGTGGTCGACTGGCAAAATCCGCCTCAGGCACGTTCCAGTTCAACTGCTCCGGAAATTTCGATCTTACCGGTGAATTTCCATCCCCGTCCACCACGGTGATTCATGCTGTATATGTTTTTTTTCTGGCGCAGATTACCACAGCAGGGCCAACGCCAACTCCCGGCGAAACGGATGTTCCTGTTACCCTGTTGCTTGCTTCCACCAATTACGGCACTCAGATTCCGGCGCACAAGGATCAGGAATCGGGTCAGGATCATCACCAGATGCAGTATATCTGGTCATTACCCACATCTTCAATAGATCCAAGTACGGTCGTATACTCATATGGTTTCAGTGATTGCACGGCGTTTAACGATACTTACGGTGGGATGCTGCTGGTGGTTTATACCGATGATACGCAGACCACACCGGTTCGGGTGACGATTAATCAGGGTGCGGAATATGTCCGGGGTTCCTGGCTGTTTGGTGTATTCCCCGAAAGTTTGTTCAATCAGACGCTTTTTAGTGGGGATATGACTTTTGGAGTGTTTGTGGGGGATGACAACGTCGATCTCACGGATCAGGAACGGCTGTTGTTCGAAGGGACACCGGTTGCCGGTCCGGCGGATCTGTTTTCCGAGACAGACGGTCAATACTGTACGTGGTATGAGACAAACTTCACATATACCGGTGCATCGGGGACGAAGATCGGGTATTTGGATCCTACCGACGACCATTACGGTATATTGTGGGGGGTAGCCACGCTGATTTCACCGGCTGTAGCGCCGACACCGACGCCGTCGCCGGTTCCGCCGACCTGGACACCTTCACCGATACCACCCACGCCAACAAACACGCCCACACACACGCCGACAGCATCACCCACGAGTCCCTGTTTGGATTTCGGTGGGACGATTTTGAAGATAATGATGATTGGGGAGCCGGCGCCGGACATGGTGCCTGGAGTCAGAACCCCGGCGGGCTTTGTCAAGAGAGCAATATTGCGGGATCCAATCTTTTGGATCCCTCTTCAGATTACGCCGGCAGTTTAGTCGGGATTGCATGGGTGGGTAACCAGGTGGGTACCACCGGATTGGATACCATCACAGTATCATTTGAAAGTTATGCCAGGTCAATTCCCATAAATGCTGAATTGTTTTTTGAAGTGTCCTATGATTATGATCAGGGAGCGGGAACCGGTAGCTGGAATGTGGTATGGAGTATCGGGAATCACCGATGGATAGCCAGTAGCTTTGATATATCGGCATTTTCCGGTGGTTTATCGGATGATAACCCGAATTTCGGTATCCGATTTCGATTAGATGGTGTTCCTGGAGAACCGGTTCAAATTGATAATGTGATCATCAATGGATGCTCGGTGACACTGGCCATTGTATCTTCTTTCAACGCATATTCAGATCTGAGTGGTCAGGTTGTTTTGGAGTGGTCTACGGCGGCTGAAATCAACACGGTAGGTTTTTATCTGGATCGTCTGGATGATGAGACAGGGAAATATATTGCTCTAAGCGATATGCTGTTGCCGGGCTTGATAGCTGCGCCCCAGGGTGGTGTTTACCGATTCATTGACAAAACAGCGATTCCAGGCAAACCCTATACCTATAACCTGTTTGAAGTTGAAACGGATGGTCTTGAAAGAACTCTCGGACCCTTCACCGTCACGGTGGACATTGACGACCAGAAACTCACCAATAATCAGGGATCCGAAACAGTAATGGAATTATCCACCTCACGTTATTCCCAAAAGGCCCATCAAATCTCCACAGCAATGAAAGATCGTATCAAAACCAGAAAACATGCTTACGAAGCACACCTGGATTCGAAATCAAAACAATATGGATCAGTGGCAAAGATATCGATTGTGGATAGTGGTCTATATTTTGTGGATGCACTTGATATCGGTTCCATTTTGAATATTTATGACAGGAAAATCAGGTGGCTGATTGAAAGCAACGGGCTGAGCCTGACAAACCGAGACGAAAAAATCGCCTATTTACCCGCCGCTGATAATTCAGGGATTTATTTCTACGGTGAGGGTATCGACAGTATTTACACCCACGATAATGTGTACTGGCTCAAACAAGGTAAAGGATATCGAATGGATGTACTTGAGGGCGTCGGTCCTCAGTCTTCGACACCCTACCAAACATCCACTGAAACGATCCACGCCGAGGAAAACTACCTGGCTGCAACGGCTCTTTTTAATGATCCGGAAACGGATTACTGGTTCTGGGATTATATCATTGCTGACGAGGTCGGGAAATTGTTCTCGATTCGCACCCCTAATGATTCGGGTCACGGAATCGCCGAATTGAGTATTATGCTTCATGGCGCAACGGAAACAGATCACCATGTGGTTGCGATCCTGAATGGTGTGGAGGTGGGTGAAGCATTCTGGAGCGGAACACGTCCTTATACCATGATGATTTCTTTGGATTCCACCTTGCTGACCCAGCATGACAACACCTTGGAGGTGGCTGGGATTCTGGATACCGGTGTCCCATACAGTGTGTTTTTAGTTGATTCTATTGATCTAAGCTATGAACGTTTTTACTGGGCATTGAATGATACCCTGTTCTGTACGGGACAGAAGAATGATGTCATTACCATAGATGGTTTCACAACCAAAAATATATGTGTGTTTGATCTGACCTGGCCCGAAAATCCGATAATTGTCAATGCCATTACCGTCAATCAGACACCAAATGGGTATCAGGTGAATTTTGTTCCCACTGCTCCGGAAACACCGTATCTGGTCACAAAATTGGATTCGGCAGAAGTCCCTGCTTCCTTTACCGCCGATAAGCCGTCACACTTGAAGCAGAGATGGAACGGCACCGATTACCTCATAATCACAATTCCTGAATTACAAAATGCCGCCCGGGAACTCGCTCACTTTCGTGGTGGAGAAGTCGTCCTGCTGGAAGATATCTATGATGAATTCAATGACGGCATCGCATCGCCTCATGCCATCAGAAATTTCCTGGATTTCGCTTATAAAAAATGGCAGATCCCGCCGAAATATGTTGTCCTGGCAGGTGTCGGTTCTTTTGACTATAAAAACAACATGGGTTACAGCGACAATCTGCTGCCGGTTCTCATGACCCGTACACCCTATGGGCTTTTTGCCTCAGATAACCGGTTTGTGGATGTCAAAGGCGATGACGGTGTACCTGAAATGGCCATTGGCAGATTACCTGTTATGACGGAAGACGAGGTGACCGCTTTCATTGAAAAAATAGCCACCTATGAAAACAGCGCTAGTGATGCCTGGTCTGATAAAATTCTTATGTTGGCAGATAATCCGGATGGAAGTGGCAATTTTACCGTTGACAGCGATAACATGGCTGCACTTCTGCCGTCAGAATATTTAATCGAGAAAATTTATCTCTCTGATTATCCCGTGGCCGTAGCACGACAGTTTCTTATTGAGGGTATCAATAACGGTGCTCTTCTTATTAATTATCTCGGTCATTCAGGCATGGATCGTCTTGCCCAGGAAGGGTTGCTCCGCACCAGCGATCTTGAAGCCATTGATAACGGAGAAAAACTCCCTGTTATGACAGCCATGACCTGTCTTGTGGGACGGTTTGCAATTCCGGGATTCGATTCGCTGGGTGTTGAATTTCTATTGCATACTCCCGGTGGAGCGGTAGCGGTGTGGGCACCCACGGGTCTCTCGCACGAGGGGATGAACCTGATGCTGAATGAGGAATTATTCAAGGCTATTTTTATCGACGGGGAAAAGGTGTTGGGCCGGGCGATTACTAAGGCTTTGGAGGCCTGTCATGCCCGAGGCCTTTCACTTTACGGATTGGAAATCTACACGTTGCTTGGTGATCCGGCGCTGACGATAAAATCAGATCCACTTTGTTCTGATCAAAACTGATTCACTATATTAGTGGAATGGCTGGGAGTTAATCACTCTCCCTGCCAAACTCGAAGAACCAATCTACCCTAATCCATACTCCAACCGAGTTCCCATGTATCCATCGATCCCAGCAATTGTGTTATTTCGGGATCCGTCATTGCAGAGATGAACCGTGCGCCGCTTAACGACGGTACGGACATACGAAGGTACGACAGTACGGTATCTAAGATTCTGATCTGAAATCTACAACGTCCATCCGAACGTCACCATGTCCATTGACCCCTTGATTTCTGTGAAAGTTTCGCTAAGCAGCGCACCGTAGAAAATCATGCCCGAAGCAGCAGTGCCGGTTTCCGGCCAGGTGAATTCCAATAATTGGATGTCTTTTACTTCGATATCCAGTTCAAGTGATTCATAGGTAAACTGTTGTGTCCATGTGGGATGCCAGAAATAATTTCCATACACATCAAGTAGGATAACCAGAGGAATATCCGTGTAAGTCTCCGGTCCCGGATTAGAAACGAATGCTGTCAATGAGAAGAGATCCCCGGGGTGGAGGCTGTCATCGGATAAAACCAGATCCACTCCAAGGGGTGGCACCGATGACGTGGGTGTGGTTGTGGGTTCGGGAGTGTATGTCGGTTGAGGTGTGGCTGTGGGGGGCGGAGTCTGTGTTGGCGTATATGTCGGCTGCGGTGTAGATGTCGGTTCACCGCAGGGCGCAGTGAAGGAGACAACAACATCGTCGATATTCCATCCGCAGTATTGCCATCCCGTGTCCGTTGGTCCTATACCCCAGCGGATTTGAACATTGGCATATCCCGCTGCGATGGACGTGATGTCGAATTCCCAATATTCCCAAACACCGCCATCCAGTGAAGCGCTGCCGTTCTCCCAGATCGTAGTCCAGCTTGATCCGCCATTGTTGCTCACATCCAGATAAGCATTGTCGTATTCGTCCTGCTCAACGCCCAGCCAGGACCAGAAGTTGAGTTCTACGACCGTGGTGCCGGAACAGTCGAAACTCGATGTTGTCAAATACATGGTCTGAGACATATTGTTGGGATAATCGCCGCTCAAATTGTAGCCATACACGTTGCTGCCTGTGTATCCGCTTGTGGGATCGGGATCGCCATACTCACCGCCCTGTCCTGTGGGCTGCCCCCAGGCCCATAGGCCGGATGTGGTCCAATCGGGATCGGAATCCATGTTTTCACTAAGAAACACAACGCGTTCATTTGTGGTGAATACGTAGTGAGTTCCACCGTTATTGTCCAATGTAGTGTTGCCGGCAGCATCTTCAGCGCCCACGTCAAATACGTATGTGGTGCAATCCGTCAATCCTTCAACGACCAGAGAATGATTTGTAGTGGGAAAATCCGACTGTTCAGTCCATGAGGGTGAACCAATGCCATAGTTGACAATAGACTTTGAGAGTTCATCTGTAGTCCAGTCAATTCGCACCCATGTGTCTGAAATCGCCGCCACAGAAACATTGGAGATAACAGGCGGGTTGCAGTCAACGGCAGCATCAGCTGTAACAGTTTGTGATCCGGCACCCCCAAAATCAGCATCTTGATATGTAACGGTGATTGTATTTCCATGGGTAACCTGGAGTTGCCCATCAGCTGCCGGTGATCCGGTCACTGTGTTCATTGCACCCATAAACTCACCTGGTTCCCCCTCATAAAGCATGAGGGATTCAGGCGTTGATTCTGTATTACTTGTAAGTTGGACTGTTGCTGTTCCCGCACTTTCCAAATCAGAATCCTCAAGTGTCACGGTTATTGTTGAAGAACAACTGTAAAAACTGGAGTCGAGTTCAACTTTGCCCTCGGAACTGGGTCCTACATTGGGAGCCACGGCAGCGTAGGCGTCAATCTCACCCCAGCCATAGACATTATTGGGGGTTCCTCCGCCCGGTGTGCATGTCGTTGTATCGGTTGGGACAGCACTTTGCTCGATGATATATCGGGTGGTGGCGACATCGCCGATTAAGCTGTCATCGGCGCTCAATAACAGGGCAACAACACCACAGGCGTGGGGACCTGACATGGAGGTTCCACTCCACCCACCCTCATAACCGCCGCCGGGTACAGAGGATCTGATATTATCACCAGGGGCACAAATGTCGGGTTTATGAATAGAGGGATAGAGACTTGATGTTCCCCGGCTGGACGCATACCAGATATTTCCACCCTGAGATGTCGCACCCGTCGTAAAGGAGATCTCATAATCTCCGGGAGATCGAAGAGACGAACAATCGGAACCTTCATTCCCGGCAGACACCTCAACTACGATGCCGGCGGCAACAAGATTTTCTATATCAGTTTCAAATTGCGGATCCCCGCCGCCCCAGTATCCCCATGAATTATTAATGACATGGGGAGCCATGGCAGGATTCGGACTGGAGCCGGCAAGGTTTGTTGGTGCTAATGCCCATTGGAAAGTGTTGTGGAAGTAAGCGTCTTCGCCGTTACCGTCGTCGGTCATATTTTTTGCGGCAATCCATCTGGCTCCGGGAGCAACGCCGATCTGGTTGGTCCCACCATCATCACCAACCATGCTTCCTGTTGTATGAGTTCCATGTCCATGGCCATCTCCAGGAACATTGGGGTAGGTGCCTGTCGCATCGAACCAGTTGTAGTTGTGATCTGCCGAAGATCCATTCCAGCCACGGTATTTTTCCTTGAGAGCCGGATGGTCCCAATCGACGCCTGTATCCGCATCCATGACGACAATACCCTGACCCGTTACACCAAAATCGTTCCAGACCTGGTCAGCATTAATCTGTTGAACACTCCACTCAACACCACGGCTTTCAGGTGCCGACGTTGCATTTTTGCGTAATTCAGGATCAATGATCTGGTGGGTTTGATTGTGCCAAATCGCTGAAACATCTGATCGAGCCGCCATCTCCTCAAGAAGATCCTTATCTCCTGTAACTAAAACCATATTGGTGATCCAATACGGCTTGAATGTTCTGTTTCCTGCCTGGAGGACAGTCCGAATTTCCATTTGCGAATTTTCTGCAGTTTGAGTTAAAAGATCATAAACAAACCGCCCTTTTGCCTGTTTGGATTTCAGAAAACCAGCCTGGGAAACATCGGCCTGTTTCTCCATCACAACAAAAAATTCAGCTTCACCATTAAGGTCAATTGCTTTTTGAAGGCTATCAGGGATAGATGCGCCCAAAGCACTCACTGTTAATACAGCGATAGACACCACAAAAATTAATAATCTACATCTCGACATCATGTTTGAATTCCCCCCCCCTTGAGAATTGGATATACGGGTCGACTCTTATGAGTGAGAGCCAAGGCTGGTTTCGTTATTGCAACTTCCATTCTTTCTATCATTTCACAATTGATTCTTGATTGTGACGTTCAACCAAGTTCATCTCAGATGACAATCAGTGGCAAAAATTGTGCCACTACGCCAGTTTGTTGTTCATGGGGACCGCTTCAGGAATCACATGTGGATCCATATAAAATTTATCAGGGCATGCACGAAACTCTAAGCAGAATGACTCCTTGTCAAGTAAGGAGCTGCTTTGGTAAATTCCAACTAAGAGGATTTTGCAATGAAACTAATATACTCTATTTCCGTTTTATTAATGCTGATCACAACCGTTCATGGTCAGATTGTTCTGGAACCGGTTGTGAGGGGTACAGCGGAAAATGATCACGTGGATGTGACATGGTGCTGGCCGGGTTCGCCTGCCACGTATACAAATTGTACATGTTATACAGATCCCCAGCTGCATGAAAGGGTCAGGTCATCGGTGATGCATGCAGGTATTGGAATGCTGAACTATTCTTACGTACCGTGCGATCCCCCAAATTATTCATGCTGGTGCCAGGAAACTCATGGCCAGAGAAGTCTGCAAGCCTGTCTTGAATTCAATATTCTTTCAACAGTTTCCGGAGAGATTTTACCTACAGAACATATGACTGAATTCAACTGGAATGCCCTGTTAAACAACCTGATGATCACTCAGGTTAATGGAGCTGGAGAGACACAGGATCTCTTTCTATACGATATGCATGATGATTGTGAGGATGGACTTTTGGAAACGGTTGATTTTGCTTGTGTGACCGATATTAAAAGTCATCTTTACTCGACCATCCCTGAAAGTGGCACCGTTCTGACGGAGATTGATGTGACTGAAATGTTACGCAACGATCTGTTCGGTTCCGGTACCGGGCAAGATACAACCGGATTCGTGATGATTAGCTCCTCTCAGCCGGGAAAAGTCGGGTTCGAGAGGGCAGGTGTGACGTTGGAGATCCGAATGGTGACACCCACTCCATTGCCCACAGTAGCGCCGACCGTTACCCCTTCCCCAACACCCGTGACATGGCGTGGCGTAAAGATGATTCTGCCAGGCTCACCATTCACTGGTGGGGATTTGTTCAAATTAAGAGCACAATGCATGGGTGACTTCGAAATGGTTACAGCCAAGCTCTTTGTGATTCTTGATGTATACGGTTCATACTGGTTTCATCCGGGATGGAAGCAATCGTTGCAATTTGAAGTGATTACTCTTAATCCCACCAGACCGGTGGTTAGTTTTATCCTGGATTTTATCTGGCCGGAGAATATCAATGGATCGGCAGATGGTTTAGCTTTCTGGGGTGCCGTTACTGATCCGCAAACCTCTGATTTGATCGGGGATTTTGATCGGGTTGAGTTTGAATATTATTAGTGAAAATCGATTCCCTATATGAATTGTATATATTAAGCATGATTTCCAGCAAATATTTTACTTATTTCGCCTGCACAGAGGCAGGCGCCACCCTTCCTATTTTTTTAAAAAAAATAGGGGAAAGAGGGTGGCGCCGGCGTCTCTGCCGGTGAATTGGGAGGAGGCGAATTCCAAAGATACCTTTTCGGACAGCGGTACGACGTTTCGTTCTCAGCAGAGGGGTTGCTCAAATCGAATCCACACACGAGCCCAATCCGAGGACGGCGCCAAAAATGGATTGTGCATCTTCTGCGGTCACGCTGTCATTTCCGGTGCAGTCCGCGGCACATTCCTCCGCGAATGATGGAATCAGCGTTCCGATTACGATACTGAAAGCCAGTTGGGCGTCTTCTGCAGTGATCTGACCATTGAAATTGACGTCTCCGTGGTTCAGACAGGGCGTGCCGCTGATGATCAGGCGGAGAATATCCACGCCGCCTTGTTCAACCACACCAAAGAAGTCAACTATAAACCCTTCCGGCAGATAGTTCGTTGAGAACATAGCAGCAGTATCATCCAGAGCAGTGGAACTGGATGTGCCGATTAAATCGAAGGCATATGTTCCTGCCGGTGGCGTAAAATCAAATTCCGCTTCAATCTCACCCTCCAGCAACGCATCTCCAACGTTCATGGCGGAGTATGTTCCAGGATCGCCGATGGTTCCGTCTCCAACCCGGGCCAATCCATCCAGATGGAATGTCATGAGGCCGTCCCCGCCCAGATGGAAATTATTGGCATCTGCCATACTGGCGCCGTCCAGATCCAACATAGCCTGGAAGGATCCGGGCGTGTTGTCCAGTGTGACGCCGAACCGGACGGGCGCCGCTGAATAGAATCGTGAACGATTCAAGTTAAAATGCGTGGTCATGCTGTTGAAAACAGCCCCGCCGCCGCCGCTGACAACCGCGATGTCTGATGTGAAAGCGACGCTGTTTGCATTAAAAGTCGTGTCAATCAGATTAAATATCATGGCTGAGTTCACCTCGGAATTTCCCGATATGGTCACTTCATTAAAATTTGTTCGGCTTACGTCCACCAGGGATCGTTCAATGGTGAGAACACCGTCGAAATCCGTATTTCCCGGTACACCGCCCGTCGCGTTGGCAGCGCCGTTCAAGAGATCGAGATTTCCGATTACATTCAAATGCCCGATGTCCCGGAGCGTGACATTGAGGGTCGTATTGAACAGCGTCCCGGAATCCGCCACATCCGGTCCGATGTGAAATTCACCTGCGACGGATATGGCGTTCACGGTTTCAATCAGCACGGTCCCGTCTTGAATAGCTGAAGCGACTCCCATTCCACTCATGTTGCGGGTATATCCATCTAAAATGTCAAAATCCCCCCCGATATCGAGTATCTGTACATTTTCCATGACAAGCGTTGCATCCGCGAATGCCGTTCCGTTGTCGTACGCGGTGGCATTCCCCACATCAAAATCGCCGGTCACTGTCACCATTCCCACGTTCTGGATTGTTGCATTTCCGGTTCCGTTTGAGACGGCGCTTTCAGATGTATACGTATCTGCAATGTTAAACTCCATGCCCACGTCAATGGCTCCGGAATCAATAATGGTCAGTGTTCCTGAAGCGGTCGCTGTTGCCGTATATCCGGAATTCGCGTACCCGAGATCGATATCACTGAGTATTGAAACCGTTCCGGTTATTCTCTCGATGGTGAGAGAACCGGTCGCTTCAACTTCACTGGATCCTTGCGCATAGGCAGATCCTGCGTTGATATCATGGTTTACAGACAGATCAGCTGTATCTGTGATCAGAGCTGATCCGTCGATTCCGAGAAAAGACCCTGAATAGGGTTGGTTGGTCTGTGTGTTTCCTCCAATATCCAAATCAGAGTCGATGGAGATGTTCATGAACTGAGCGATAAACTCGCCCTGACCGATCTCATCCCCGACCACCAGATAGATCAGACCCATTTGTGTTGGATTACCCGGTTCATGACCGTCAGCCAGGCAGGTACCTCCATTGCGAATTAAAGCGGCATCATAGGATCCCGGCACACCTACCGGCAACCAATTCGCCGGCTCAAAAAAGTTTGCCGGACCCGGAACATTCCATTCATACGGCTGTGTGCGTGCGGTTAATTGTATCGGAACAACCATCAGAACGATACAAATGCAAATTGCTGATCTCATAAACCCCTCCCCTGTCTATAAACTGTGTTAACTGAACCCTGATTTAATTCTAATCAATGTTCAAAACATTGGCAAATGATGAACGGTATTTGTGGGATTGTCAGGGGATCTTTGTTTCCCAGGGCTTTGCCCCGGGCTGATATGTGTTGCCCTTTCAGGGCAGGTTGGGTGATAATTACATGCATCATCGTAGCAGTGTGATTGCAGAGTATCTAGCATTGGAGGGTGATAGTGTCCATCAAACGAAGAGATTTAATCTGCTTGACATAATCTGATTTCCATCAGAAAATCGGGAAGATGGATGAAATATTAATTCTTTGAGTTCTGCGTGAGGATGAACGAATGTTCGAGCAAACACTGAATACAGCGGCAATCACAATGAGAGGAATGCCAAAGAGTCCCGAAGGGACGAAACATATTAGCCCGGGACGGAGTCCTGGGATTAAAATGTCACCAAAAACAAAGAGCCCTGAAAGGGCGAAACAAAAAGGAGCCTGAACAATGGCGCAATCCCTGTCCAAGGTCATCCTCCACATCATATTCAGTACCAAAAACCGCGAACAGATCATCCCGGAGCATGTGCAACCGGAACTCCACGCATACCTTGCCGGTATATGCACAAAACAGGGCAGCCACACTTTCCGCGCCGGCGGCACATCCGATCATGTTCATATCGCCTGCCTGCTCCCCCGCACATTGACGATCTCGAATCTTTTACAGGAGATCAAACAATCCTCTTCGGTCTGGATCAAAGATAAGCATCCGGTGTGCCGATCATTTGAATGGCAAGGGGGATACGGTGTGTTTTCCATTGGGGAATCCCAGTTATCGGGATTGATCCGGTATATTGATAATCAGAATATTCACCATAGGGACCGATCTTTCAAGGATGAATTGCTTGCATTTTTTAACAAATACGATGTGGAATATGATGAACGGTATTTGTGGGATTGATACGGGATCATTGTTTCCCAGGGCTTTGCCCCGGGCTGATATGTGTTGCCCTTTCAGGGCAGGTTTGGTGATAATTGAAAATAACTGGATATCTCGGTTTCCGACAGTACAAAGTTGGTTGGCACTAGATTGATTATTGACATAAAATTACAATCTGATCATCATTGGTTTAGGTGAGAAACGCAAATTGGGAGCTTGAAATGAAAAAATTAATTCAATTCGTGATGATCACATTAACGGCATTAATAGTAATAGAATTTCCCAACGGTGTTCATGCCGGTTGGAACTGGATTAATCCGTTGCCGCAGGGCAATAATTTATACTCAGTCTGGGCAGCGAATTCCGACGATATTTATGCTGTTGGAGGTTATGGGATCATCATGCATTATGATGGAAATGGGTGGAATCGGATCGGGAGTGGGGTGACGGAAACCTTGATAGGTGTATGGGGTGAAACCGGAGGTAACATATTCGTTGTCGGTCAAGACGGGATAATCCTTCATTATCAAGGTGGTTCCTGGTCGACGATATGCATTGATGAGAATACAGAATTTCGGGGTGTATGGGGAACCGCTGAGGATGATGTATTTGTTGTGGGAAGCCGTGGATCGATATGGCATTATGATGGAACATCATGGATTGAAATGCAGAGTGGTATTGAAAACTCATTGCATGCGGTCTGGGGTACTTCCTCGGAGAATGTGTTTGCTGTTGGTACAAATGGTCAAATTCTTCACTATGACGGCAATGCGTGGACAACCATGCTGAGTGGTACGTCCCTCACCCTTTATACTGTTTGGGGTTTTGCTGAGGATGATGTGTTTGCCGCAGGGATGTACGGCACCATTCTTCACTATGACGGGCTCAACTGGGAAGAGATGGAAAGTGGAACGACTTTCCGTGTCTTTGGAATCTGGGGTAATGCTCCTGACAACGTATATGCTTCCGGTGAGGGTGGTTCCATTCTGCACTATAACGGCACGGATTGGTCCATGATCGGGGGAACGTCAATGCTCCACTTTCACGCCATATCGGGTACGCGTGCAGATGACATCCATGTTGTCGGCACGGGCGGGACGGCTTACCATTACCATGGAGACCAATGGGAACGGACCACAAGTGGTGAAGTTGTGGATCTAAGAGCCATATGGGGAGCTTCAGGAAATTGTATTTACGCAGCTGGTAGCTGGGAGATTTTAAGGTACGACGGTTTGCAATGGTCGCCGGTCATCGGTGTTGAAGGAAATTTTTTCACTGTGTCGGGGGTTGATGAAAATGATGTTTTTGCAGCCGGATATAGAGGAAAAATGGTTCACTATGACGGGAGTACCTGGTCGGAGATGGCAACGAATACCGAAAACAATCTGACCTGTATCTGGTGCGCAGATTCCGATAATGGTTTTGCCGTTGGCCAGGAAGGTACTATTATTCACTACGATGGTGATGCCTGGTCGGGAATGACCAGCGGAACAACCGTCCACTTCAAGGGGATTTGGGGTTCATCATGGGACAACGTTTTCGCGGTAGGCGACGGGACGGAGGTTTACCATTATGATGGCAGCACATGGACTCCCATGAACACGACTGCGCATTGGGGTCTTGATGCTGTTTGGGGCGCTGATGCCAACAATGTATTCGCTGTCGGGCGTGTTGGGATGATAATCCATTATGATGGCAGTACATGGACGCAGATGGACAGCGGAACATCGAAAATGCTTCTGAGTGTTTGGGGAACCGGTGAAAACAATGTGTTCGCAACCGGTTGGGATGGTATAACACTTCATTACGATGGGACATCGTGGTCGGAACTCAATGACAACACACTCAATTACCTGACCGGGATATGGGGTCCCGATGCAGATAATGTCTGGGCAGTGGGAAAGAGTGGGGCAATTCTTCTCTGGGACGAAAGCACCCATCCATCCCTGACTCCGTGTGCAACAATGACACCGACAGATACTCCCACTCCGGCAATAACTCCCACACAAACTCCGGATTGTGAACAACTGGGCGTCCGGATCTGGATGCCTTCCCACTATTTTGAACCAGGTGATCTGTGTTCCTGTAAGCTTTATATATGTAACCCGGGACCGGATTATTACTCGGATGTTCCACTTTTTGTACTTCTTGACGTTTATGGAACCTATTATTTTTCACCTTCTTATTCTGAGTATGATTATCTGACAATTTATCTCTCTAAAGGTTTAATGGAAGTGCAGGTTGTCCCGGAATTCATCTGGCCGGAAACCGGGGACATTGCCACAGGTATTACCTGGTATGCGGCCATGACTGATAAAGATACGACGAACCTTTTTGGTAACTGGGACTCCTGGGCGTTTCGTTGGGGTGAGTGATTCAAACAATCGTGAATCCAGATATCTTACAAACACATTGCCGCAAGTGATCCGGGGAACGTATTCTGAGATATTCGTGTTTGCCAATAATCATTTCGCAGGTCATGGTCCCGCCACAATCAGGGATTTGATGCAGCGAGTGTTGGGTGAGGAATACCAGGAACCACCGAAAACAGGGTTGTTCATATGAGCATGGTCAAACCCGATTTCATCGACCTGTCCCCTCGCAGCCTGCTTGATGAACGGTATTTATGGGATTGATCCGGGATCATTGTTTCCCAGGGCTTTGCCCCGGGCTGATATGTGTTGCCCTTTCAGGGCAGGTTTTTTATCAATGAAAACCATCAACATGGGTTTGATTAAATCTTTCTTATGAATTCCGTCTGTATTTCCGGTAGGTTCAGACAGGAAAACACCTGATATCAGGCGCTTACAGCGCAAAATGCTCCACTAAAGAACAAGTGACATTTAAATGAGTTTGTGTTTATATGATTTGTAGTTTTTAATGCATTAAACCCTGGTGTCATGTCAATGATGAAACCCGACAATCGCAAGGTCGTGCAATATTCGCCGGGTATGTCGATTTTCGACCGGACAACGTTAACCCGGCACCAGTACAGGAGATTAAGATGACAGATTTAAATGGTGCCTTGAAAATTACCAGAACAATCCTTTTCACTCTGTGCGTTCTATGTTGTTTCATAGCACCACAGTCAGCATTCGGACAGTACGTTTATTGGACAAGCGATAATGGTGATGTTATCGGACGCGTCAGCGTTTCCGGACCACCTTCAAGTCCCGCCTGGTTGATCGGGTGCTATCATCCAATCGGTGTGGCAGTGGACAGTAATTATATTTATTGGGCGAACAGAGATTTCGGACTCGGTACCATCGGACGCGACAATCTGAGTGGTTTTACCCCCGTTCATGATTGGACGGTTGCGCAACGCGCACCGCAAGGCGTTGCTGTGGACAATAATTACGTCTATTTTGCTAATTCTTATTACAATGCTATTGGGCGAGTGGATGTGAATGGCGGTGGCGGATCATTGATGTGGATCTCAGGCTGTAGCGCACCATACGGAGTTGCTGTGGATGAAAATTATGTGTATTGGACCAATACCGGTGATGATACGATTGGCCGGGCAAATTTGGATGGTTCCGGCGTCAATCAATTATGGATAACCGGGTCCTGTAACGATTCAAGAGGCATCACGGTTGATGAAAATTTTGTTTACTGGGCAAACTTTATTCATAATGATATCGGACGTGCTGACCTGGATGGCTCAAGTCCTGACGAACATTGGCTGGATACAGGAAATACTGCCTATGATGTGGCTGTTGATGACAATTACATCTATTGGACGGCATATTATCTTGCCACCATTGGACGTGCAGAAATAAACGGTACTAACCCCGACATCTACTGGGTGACTTCATGCGATGATTATCCAGCCGGCATCACCTGCAGCTCTGAAGCACCGCCAACTCCTCTACCGACAAATACGCCTGAACCCACCAGTACGCCGACTTGCATTCCGGGAGATATCACCATCAATGCAGCCGGAACCGGCGACTTTGGAACGATCCAGGAGGGAATCGACAGAATTTGCACCGGGAACACATTGTGGCTGGAAAACGGCACATATACAGGAGTTGGCAACAAGAATCTGGATTTCGGCGGCAGAAATTTCACTGTCCGCTCAGTGAGTGATAATCCCGGTCTTTGTATCATTGATTGTGAAGACAGCGGCCAGGGATTTTACTTCCACAACAACGAAACCACGAGTGCTGTTGTCCAGGGTCTTACTGTCCGGAACGGGTATGCCAGTGGTGGGTGGCCGCTGAATCATGGCGGTGGATTTTGCTGTGATGACGCATCACCACAGGTGATAAACTGTGTTATTGAGGGATGTGAAAGCAGTGTTGCAGGCGGTGGTGTCTACTTCTCAGGCGGTTCACCGGTTTTCGATAAATGTATTATCTATCAAAACCACGCGGGAACCCACGGCGGCGGATTTTATCTTGACGCTAACGCATCACCGGTAATTACAAACTGTCTGATCGTTGAAAACACATGTATCGAAAATGGCGCAGGGCTTCAATTCAGCAATTTACCTTCAGCAGATTTAATCAATTGCACGCTATCTGGAAATGTGGCGGGAGGAAATGGAGGTGGAATCAACTGCTATAATTCCATTGCATCCATTACAAACTGCATTTTCTGGGGTAATTCCGCTTCATCGACCAATGAAATCTACATCAATGCAGGCAGTACGGTGACGGTGAATTACTGTAATGTTGAGGGGGGATATGCCGATATCGGGAATATCGAAGATGACCCGTTGTTTGTCGGAGGCACTCTCTATGATTTTCACCTGACCGGATCGAGTCCGTGTATTGATACGGGAACAGACGATGATGTGACTTATTCAAACCTGCCGCCGGATGACTTCGACGGAGATATCCGGCCGATTGACAGCACCTATGACATTGGTTTCGATGAACGATTGTTTACCTCGCCCACACCGACGGCGGCGCCGTCAAATACACCGACGGTGACACCAACGCCGTCTAATACACCTCAGCCGGGATCACCCACACCGACATCAACACCTGCTCCCATACCCGCAACCGGTCCAGCAGGGATATGGATCATGCTGATCTTACTGAGTGGAGCGGTGACATTGAAATTCACGGGTCGACAATCGTAATCTCTCGCACTATCAGACGACATAGTTTGTCCATCCATCTGGAACATAGCGGAACTCCAAAATTTTAATTGCACCAGAATT
>SWBY01010145.1_pt1 | contig 26039 bp, 32 predicted proteins | sample 4693071 | NCBI WGS metagenome assembly SWBY01 (sample SAMN10267273, study PRJNA491770) | bioreactor metagenome | isolation source: DHS bioreactor inoculated with marine methane seep sediment | place: Japan: Omine Ridge, Nankai Trough | collected 2006-05-06 | reverse complement strand
TTGTAAAGGATGTGGTTGTAAAGGATGTGGTTGTAAAGGATGTGGTTGTAAAGGATGTGGTTGTAAGGGATGTGATTGATCCGTGGTATCAAATTCATTATTTGAATCAGAATCCGTATTTTCCAACCAGGGGTACAAACACGACCCCACCCTTTGCTTCTTTTTTTACGCCGTTTGATTTCGTGACCAGGTAAAGTTCCTGCATGTAACGGCCCACAGGTATCACCATCTTTCCACCTGCTTCCAGTTGTTCGACCAGGACCTCAGGCACTTCAGGCGCAGAACACGCCACAGATATCCTGTCAAAAGGAGCAAGTGCAGGCAATCCCTGGCTGCCGTCCTCGATTATGACAGTTACATCTTCATATCCCATTTCAGCCAGGTTTTTTCTTGCAAACGCGGCCAGTGATGGAATACGTTCAATTGTATATACATGTCCGCCCGGGCGGACCAGTTCGGCCATGACAGCAGCATGATATCCGCAACCTCCCCCCACTTCCAGCACTTTCTGCCCGGGCTCCAGATCCAGCAGGTTACACATTATGGCAACCATATGTGGTGCGGATATGGTCTGTCCCTCCCCGATCGAAAGCGGATTGTCCGCATATGCGAACCTCTGCTCACTTTCATGCATGAAACTGTGCCTGGGCACACGTGCCATTGCGTCAAGAACCCTATCCCGGATTTCCGGATATCTTGATCTTAATCCATTTATTAGTTGCCTTCTTTCCTTTTCAAGGTCCATGTTGATGGCCCCCGTGGTTTGATCAAAGGTCCGCCTGAGTAGGGTTTGCCAGGTCTTTTTTTACCGGTCTTTTTGTAATCCCTTAACCATTCCATCCGTTCTGAGGAGTCGGCAAAGATACGTTTGATGTATTTTGCCATAACACATTCCCCGTTCCTTTTGAAGAATTTCCCATCCCGCACCTTTATTTTTTTTATTACGAACCTGTCAGGCCCTGAAGATAACATTTCCCCGATTGTGAACTCCCGTTCACCAGGCACTTCCATTTCAATAGATTCTGTCTGCCAGCCTCGTGTGATGGATATCTTGGTCGTGACTGTATCCGTATGGCGGGTCCATATTGTATCGATCTCATCGGCCCTGGCACTATTTACCCGTTTATCGCCTGATTCAATTGATGTGACCAGCACAAAATTGGCTTCGCCTTCGGGTCCGCTTTCCACTATGAACTCATCATCCACGGATATGATCTCATCACTTTCCTGGACAATTGTGCTTGTAGTGGAGCTATCGCCTGCACTGATAACTACCCTGATATTTGTTTTCTTCTTTTTTTCTGAGTAATAAGGATGGATTGTACCACACAGTGTACATTTTATCAATATGTCAGGTTTTTCTTTCAATATATCGTGGGGCACAGGTTCATGTGGTGAACAATTGGGACACTGTGCCTGAATAATCTCATGTACCATTCTACTTTCATACCTCAAATTCTAATAGTGCTTAATGATAGTAAACACTTCGATAGCAACAAGAATATAAAAAAATAATCGTGCAGGTTAAAGATAGAAATTCTAACCCAACTGCACATATTTTAACTTTGTTTAAATCGTGTTAATTATCCGGTATACTCCGGACAAACACAAAGTGTATGACTATAAACTTCAGAATTAATATCTCTTCGGTCTATGGTTTTTATAGCACTCTCTGCAGTACACCGGTCTATCAGGATCGGGTACAAAAGGCACTTCGGTTTCTTGACCACAATCGGCACATGTAGCTTTATGCATCTCCCTTGGTCCAAAACCGCCTTTACTTTCAAAACCTCTTCGTTCCATTTATTCTCATCCATTGTTGTTTTAATCAACTAATACAGAAATCCCCTCATGAGAATACGTGAATCCTGATGAGGTTTAAAGATTAATTGACAAGGCTTCTTTACTATCTACTCGTTTATAGTACTATTGCTCAAGATTTTATTTACAGTACCATTACTCAACATTGTATAATCGCCAGACCCTAATCAACATCACAATGGTAGGACTGTACCGACCTGACATCGATCAGGTTTTCCCGTGCCGCTTTAATACCCCTTGCAGCAGCCAGGGCAGCAGCAGTGGTAGTATGGTACGGGATATTGTACTTGATAGCAGATTTTCGGATATAGCTGTCCTCGTAAACACCCTCCTTACCGATCGGGGTATTCAGTACGAACTGTATCTCCCGGTTATGCATCGCATCAACAATATTTGGCCGCCCCTCATGCATTTTCTTGATAACTTCACATTCGATCCCGTTTTCCTTAAAGAAACCGGCTGTGCCTTTCGTGGCAAGTATCGTAAATCCCATTGAAAACAGTTCCCTGCCCACAATAAGCGCACGCTGCCTGTCACTGGACGCTACTGTGATAAGTGCAGTGCCTTTAAGGGGTAATGAAGACCCGGCAGCAACCTGGGACTTGTAAAAAGCAGTCTCAAATGAATCTGCCATGCCCAGCACCTCACCTGTCGAGCGCATCTCAGGCCCGAGCACAGGGTCAACCTCAGGGAACATATTGAACGGGAATACAGTCTCTTTGACACCGAAATGCGGATAAGTACGCAGGTGGGTGTCCATATCTGCCAGTTTCGCACCAAGCATGACCTGGGTCGCAATTTGTGCCATTGATACGGCTGTAACTTTTGACACTAATGGCACAGTACGTGAAGCCCTCGGGTTCGCTTCCAGGATATAAACAACATTGTCCTTGATGGCATACTGGATATTCATAAGCCCTACAACCTTCAGTTTTGTGGCGATACGGCGCGTATATTCTTTAAGGGTCTCCATATGTTCCTCTGAGATACCTACAGGAGGCAATACACATGCACTATCACCCGAGTGGATTCCGGCAAGTTCGATGTGTTCCATGATCGACGGGATAAAAACATCAGTACCGTCGGATATCGCATCCACTTCACATTCCAGCGCATCCTCAAGGAACTTGTCTATTAGCATTGGTTTTTCTGGTGTTATCTCAATAGCCCCGGCAACGTATTTTTCAAGCATTTCATCGTCATATACGATCTCCATACCCCGCCCGCCAAGCACATACGAGGGGCGTACGATCAGTGGATAACCTATTCGCCCTGCAACATCCAGTGCTTCTTTTAGTGATGTGGCAGTACCGGGCTCCGGCATAGGTATCTCCAGATTCCTGATAATGTCTGCAAACCGCTCACGGTCTTCTGCCAGGTCAATGCTCCTGACCGACGTTCCCAGGATGTTCACGCCTGACGCTTCAAGTTCTGCAGCAATGTTCAATGGTGTCTGGCCGCCGAACTGTACGATTGCCCCGATTGGTTTTTCCTTGTCATAGATGCTCAGTACATCCTCTACGGTAACAGGTTCAAAGTACAGCTTATCAGAAGTGTCGTAGTCGGTAGACACTGTTTCAGGGTTGCAGTTGACCATAATGGACTCAAATCCAAGTTCGCGCAGTGTGAAAGCGGCGTGCACGCAGGTATAGTCGAACTCGATACCCTGTCCTATTCGATTGGGCCCGCCGCCGATGATCATAATCTTCTTCCTGTCAGATACAGGCACCTCATCGTTGGCATTGTAGGTAGAGTAGTAATAGGCCGCATCCTCTGCCCCACTCACGGGCACGATGTTCCATGCCTGGCGCAGGCCGAGGGATAAGCGCTGCTCGCGTATCTGTTGTTCTGGTACACCCAATATCCGGCCCAGGTACTTATCAGAAAAACCATCTTTCTTGGCCTGGATGAGCAGTTCATCCGGCAGCTTGCTGCCTTTGTACTTCAGGACATTTTCTTCCAGTTCCACCAGTTCCTTCATTTGCTCTAAGAACCAGTGCTTAATATGCGTTATCCTGAACAATTCATCCACAGGCATCCCTTTTCGAAGTGCTTCGTAAATGATGAACTGGCGTTCGGATGAAGGCTCTACCAGTAGTTTTTGCAACTCATCCAGTGATAGTTCGTTGAAGTTTTTGGCAAATCCCAGTCCGTAGCGCCCGGTCTCAAGGGAGCGGATGGCTTTCTGGAATGCTTCCTTGTAATTCTTGCCAATGCTCATGGCCTCGCCAACAGCACGCATCTGTGTACCAAGCTGGTCAATGGAGCCGGGGAATTTCTCGAAGGCCCAGCGTGCGAACTTTATAACCACATATTCACCGGACGGTGTGTACCTGTCCAGTGTGCCGTCGCGCCAGTATGGAATATCTTCCAGCAGCAGGCCGCCTGCCAGTTTTGCAGACACCAGTGCGATCGGGAACCCTGTGGCTTTGGAAGCCAGGGCAGATGAGCGTGATGTGCGTGGATTGATCTCGATCACGACTATACGGCCGGTCTCGGGGTCATGGGCGAACTGGATATTGGTGCCGCCTGTCACTCCGATCGCATCCACAATGCGGTACGAATAGTCCTGCAGCCTTTCCTGTAATGTTTCATCGATGGTGAGCATGGGTGCAGAGCAGAAGCTGTCGCCTGTATGCACGCCCATGGCATCGATGTTCTCAATAAAACAGACAGTTATTTTGTTACCGTTTGCATCCCTTACCACTTCAAGTTCCAGTTCCTCCCAGCCCAGTACAGATTCCTCCACAAGTATCTGCCCGATGAGGCTGGCCGATATGCCCCTGGCACCAATGGTGCGCAGTTCATCCACGTTATAGGCGAACCCCCCGCCTGTCCCGCCCATGGTGTAAGCAGGCCGGATGACCACAGGATAGCCGATATCTTTCGCTATCTTTTCAGCTCCTTCTATGCTGAAGGTGGTCTCACTGCGTGCAGTCTCCACACCAACACTGTCCATGGTTTCCTTGAAAATGGTGCGGTCCTCGCCACGCCTGATGGCGTCGGCCTGTACCCCTATGAGTTCGATGCCATATTTTTCAAGTATGCCCTTCTCATAAAGTTCAAAGGACAGGTTCAGCCCTTTCTGGCCGCCCAGGTTTGGCAGCAGGGCGTCAGGGCGCTCCTTGTCTATGATCTTCTCCAGGGTTTCGATATTCAGCGGCTCGATATAAGTAATATCAGCCATGCCGGGATCGGTCATGATAGTGGCAGGGTTGGAATTGACGAGCACGATCTTAAACCCAAGCTGGCGCAGCGCTTTACAGGCTTGGGTGCCAGAATAGTCAAATTCAGCGGCCTGGCCGATAACGATCGGTCCTGACCCTATAATTAGTACTTTGTGGATGTCCTCTCTTTTGGGCATATCTTCACCTTTTCCAGAAGGGACATTATGGCATAATACTCTTTTGTAGTATACCGATATTCTTTTTATTTCAAAGGTTAGTATCTACATAATGAATATCCAAATAATGGGCGGGTCGGTCAATATCACAGACCTGGACAGATTTCTCAAACAACTGTCAGATATCGGAAGCACTCACAATGTAACGGTGCAGGCATTGAACGCTGACCTGGTATCAGGCAGCCGGCACTTGATGTTTGCAGTAGGGAAGGCCATAAGGTCATTTGGATCGGGCAGGAACACTGCAAATAACCTTGGAATGGAGATAATGCTGTATGCTTCGGGTAACCTCCAGATAGGGCGGGCACTGGGCATGGGTGTAAAAACAGGGGATAACCGTGTAGCTGTGGTAGTGGCAGGTAACAACGGGGTGGACGGTGCTATTAATGAAGTAAATGAAGTGCTGGATACCGTTGACCCTGCAGTACTGGAATATTCAAAGGCCAAGCAGGACAGCTTACTGGAATTCTTTAATATAACTCGCGATGAACTGGATGCTGTAGGTGAGGGAAAGATACCTGAACTGGTGCTGGAGAGGGTGGCCCTGGTTGATGTGATCAAATAGAGTGAGTTGAGGTATCCACTTCAAAAAGTATGGTCAAATGCAAGATTAATGTAGACACTGATTTTCACAACCACTATCAATCTGTGTAATCAGTGTAATCTGTGTCTTAAAATTCAGAGCACTATGATCAATTACAATTACATTTTACAGGTCATACGATCTGCTGGAAGGCATAGTTAATTTTGTCGGGAGTACAATGTAGAACTCACAAAGATCATCCCCCCTCCCGATGGTCTTTTTGGATTTTATCACTGCATCGCCCTTGAATACGTAGTCAGTAGCACCTTTTAGCAAACTGTGGGTAATATTACATAGGTGAATATTGAATTTACCATGAGGGTGTACGAACTGGCATTTGGTGACCACATAATGCATCACATTAGGGTCGATCAGTTCCAGGTCTGATTCACGGGCAAGTTTTAAATCAATATCAGAGAATGCCGTTTTAAATGTTTCCAGATCCCACTCACCAATATCAAATTCCCTTTCATATTCCTTGATTATCTGTTCACCCATTCGTATTCCCAGTTTTTCAACTGTAGTACATATCTCCCTTTTATCCTTTATTCCGTCAAGGAAAATTAAAAAGGCCATCAGTTCATGGTCAAACCCGCCTCTTGAACTTATAAGGCTGTCCACCAGTTCAGAAATTCTTCCTTCAATCTCCTGCTTATGCTGCAGGACTATTAGACTTGAGACTTCAACAGCTTCATAATGATAACCGTTCATTTCCAGTATGTTCACCAGTGTTTCGGTTATGGATTCGATGACCTCCTTATTTGAGTATGAATGGAATATCGTGAGCTGGTCCTGGTCAATATCGATCCTGTCAACAATCCGTGAGGTCTCAAATACGGATTTTATCATTGGCAGGAGTGCCTGCAGGTTAATGTCCCGCCTGGGCAGTCCAGTATAGACCGAGAACAGGTCAGTATCATCAGTCGCCTGGCCGGACATCAGCTTCTCGTAATTCTTCCTGTGGATCGTAACCATCTGGTAGTTAGTATTAATATGGGTACCGACCAGGGTTTTCCAGAATTCTTGTTTTGATCGGATCTCTTGGATGGTTGTGCCCAGATCACCAAGATGTACCAGACAGTCCCTGTAAGCCTCACTGGCATTGTTTCTTTCAATGAAACTGATCCTGCTCTCAGAGTACCGGTTGGAAATGTGTTCAATACCGATATTATAATCAGCCATGAACAGGCAGATCAATTTCAGGATGAGCGCACGCTGCCCCTCGCTCCCACCTGAAAGGATATATGTTGAAGATGGCTCGAACCTTGTTTTTGTCCTCCACCCCAACCTGATACACAGGTCATTGACCTGTTCCACGAGATTATCAATATATGGGTAAGGTACTGGCTCAAAAAGCCCCTTAACAATGCCCTTTTCCGGAAGTATCCCCTGGCTGTTCCCAAGTAACCACTGCCAGATAAGTTTGTCAACTAAAACCCGCTGGTTCTCTATCTTCTCACTGGATACTGCATCATCGATGGCGTTCTCAAGGCTGCCATGGCTTTTGATCATCATGTCCGCGAACTCAATGATCTCCCTGATGCTTGCACTTATGTTCCCCTCGTTCTTTTCAAGGAGGGGAGATAGAATATCCAGATGCTTCTTTTCAAGCGTAATATTACGTCGTTCCATTTCTACCAGAATAATATATTTGAACTACTTCCTTATTAATGCTACGAAAGTAAACATTAATGTTCACTCGGGTTTTTTATAATGGCATTAGATTGATTTATCTAAATATAATTAATAGTGATAAATTACAGATGGGTGATATTGATATGAACAGTGAAAAAACCGCATCAGAGATCGCAGAGGCTGTAATAGATGGAAGTTCGGCCAATGCCCCTGGTTACCTGAATGGCAACCCAAGGAGGAAAGAAGCTGAAAAAGAGCGCCAGGACCTGAAAAAGAAAAAATTAGAGCAGGAGGCAGCATTTTTCGATGACCTCATTGACAATTTGCTGATCCCAAAGGGATTGGTGACTGAAAAGGAGAAAAGTTTTGTATTCATACAAGAAAAGGCTGCAGATTCTAAAAAGTTCTGGGAAGTATGGCTTGAAAACTATAACAAGTTGCAAGACATGGATGGTAAAATCCCATTAAAATCATATATAGATCATGAATTTGATGTGAAACCATCAATTCTATTAAAGGAAAAGATGTGCTCTGTACCTGATAATATCTTTGAGATGGATTTTTACTTTGAACGGCTTGCACGGTTTGCTGCTGATTTCCAGACAGAATGGAAAACACCTCATTTCTATATGAAAAAGAATCAGTCAGGGGCAAATGTCCTGAAAGAAGAATACGAAACCCCGAGAAATATTGAAGCTGAACAAATCGCCTTGAAAATTTGGGATTTGATAAGGGACTTCGACACTGTCAACACTTTGGTTATGGATTATTATAGTAAGGTGCTTAATGAATTGCCTGGAAAAACCATTGATACAGAAAATTCTAAACAAATATATATGGATATTTTCGGGAATGCCAGAACGGCAAAAGTATTTGAACAAAAAAGGTTTGGGTTGTTGAAAGAATATGCCCAGGTATTATTCCTGGTAAAGGATAACTGGGAAAAGCGACTGGAGAGGACGTACGACAATTTCACCAGTTTCGATGACGTCAGCGATTCTATTGATTCAATTCTGAATAATAAAATAGAACAGATCGATACGATGTTTACATAGCAAACTTATCAGTCAGCAGTCCACGGAGTCAAGCAGTCCATAGTATTCGTATCTCGGGATGCTCGTAAGATCAATCCCGGGGCGGGATGAATAACCTGATTGCATTTTCATTTTGGTCAATCCGGGGCCAGAATGAATAACCCGCATACACTTTCATATGGGTCGATCCAGTAATGGATTTCACACATATCCTCAGCAGGATCGTAGCGTAGGCATTCCACACATTTGTATTCCATAAGCTCATCCATTATAATCACCAATAGTTAATCTATAATGAATAATACTTATGTTATATTAGGTTTTCGAACTACTTCTTACGCTTGTTCAGGCGCAGAATAAAAATATCCGGTCTCGGCCGTTTGCCTGAAGTTGATGCAAAATCAGAATAGCAACGCGGACACAGGTTGCGCACGTTCACAGAAGCAATTTCCTGCGTGCCTGGGATTATCCTGGCAAATACAAAATTTGAAGGAGAACCTACGGCTTCAGATGTACTTTCCAGCAGTTTCAGGATATGTTCTTCGAATACCTCAAGGTCGTCCACCTGGAACCCCCTCATATTTGCGGTATATCCGGAACAACCGCATGGCAGGGCAAAAATGTCAAGTTCGATCACCATTACTGCGCGGCCGATCAGCCGCCTGATGCCGTCCTCCAGGTCGGCACGTGTCCTTAAAAGTTCTTCCGGCTTCATCAGGTCTCAATTCCTTTTTTTGTTATAGTGTTCCACTGTACCAGTTTCTCATCAGTAGTGCCCTTATGGTCATACACTTCTGCAATCTCCGATATCTTGCGCTGGCAGTAACCACATGTATGGCAGACCGTGCTGTGCTTTTTCCATTGCTCGATGGCCCCGTCCAGTGCTTTATTCGGGATATTGAACAGATCGATCAGGTCTTTTGGACAGTCCATCAGGTCCATCAGGTTTCCGTCGTAGCTCTCATCGGCATAAGCGTTGACACAGTTTAGTATCCAGTTAATGAAATGTGAGCGTCCGCCTATCTTGAACACATCTGTGATGTGGGCATATTCCTTTAGATCCTCAGGTCTGATGAAAGGTGATTTCAGGATCAGCGATGGGTCATTGATGCGCAGGGTCAGGCATTTGTGGTAATAATAGTCGTCCTGCACATTAGGCCGGGGAGGCGGGCCGTTGACGTGGGAGAAGAAGTTGAAATGGGCATACCGAAACGGGCACCGGTACAGGCAGCCTTCGTTCACAAGGAGTTTTAGTTCACAGTCCACTGCATCCCTGATGGCTTCAAGCACATCGAAATGACGGTTCACGTTGGAGTCCACCACAATGGACGAGGCTCCCAGTTGCTCGAAGAACTCTGCCTTCTGTGGGCTGTCAACAAATGCCAGTACGCTGACCACCACAGGGATGTTGAACTCGCTGGCGATCATCTCTATCAGGTACGGGTCTGCTACTACTACGGTATCCACGCCAATGTCCTCAAGGTTTGCGATGTACCAGTGTATGAGGTTATATCCTTCCGTAGTAAGCTGCTGGCCGCCCATGCATGAACTGTTCAGTACCATCTCGATCTTTACATCGTTACTGTGGCAGTATTCGGTATGCCTGGCGACTTCTTCCAGTCCGGCATGGCCCAGGTTGACCCTGCCCGTGCCTATGTAGTCGGGCGAACCTGCCATATAAATGGAATAGATATCATCTGAGCTTTCCAGCATTTGCTGGAGGCCGTCGAAGTGTCCGGGGTGGGGAACGTAGAGTTTTTTGTTCATGGTTGCTGAGAGGATTTATGTGGGGTGTGTGTGATAAAGGTTTTTATCGGGTCATAGATTGATTTCAAGTTCAAAATGGTCAGATCATATCCTGTAAAAACATATTTTATTACTCATGACATAGAAGGTTCCAATGCACACAAAGTCAGACATTACCAAGGACGATACCAAAGACGAGACTGCAGCATGTGAGATGATCATCACTGCCTTGTCAAAGAGTGTAAAAAAAAACCTTACACCCGATTGTGCAGTGTTATTTTCAGGAGGAGTGGATAGTTCACTGATAACAGCACTGGCTGCCAGGCATGTACCTGGTATAACACTTATTACAGTTGGCTTTTCAGGCTCAAATGATGTGAAATGGGCACCGGATGCTGCACAATTATTGGGTCTGGAGAACAATCTCATTCTTAAGATAATCGACCTTGATGATGTTGAATCGACAATTCCCCGAGTCATGGAGGCCCTGGAAACCGCAGACCCCATGGCTATCTCACTGGGTGTGCCACTGTATATTGGCAGCACTAAGGCTAAGAGCAGAAATATTAACCTGCTAATGGCCGGGCAGGGGGCTGACGAACTGTTCGGAGGGTATCACAGGTATAAGGAGATAATAAAAAAGAGCACGGACGCCCTGCATGAAGCCATTGTCGCAGACGTATCTCAACTGCCCCGCCGGGATATCCTGCGGGACAATACCGTGGCAGAGGCAGCGGGAATAAAACTGGCAGCCCCGTTTCTTGACCCTGATGTGGTTGAACTGGCCCTTTCCATTCCGGCTGTATTAAAGGTCAGGGAGTTTGATGGCGAACTGGTCGGCAAATACATCCTGCGCAGGGCCGCGGAAAGTGTGGTACCGGCCGAGATTGCATGGCGGGACAAAAAGGCCATGCAGTATGGCAGCGGGGTATGGGCAGCCCTTGGCAGACTTGCCAGGCAGGCAGGGTTCAAAAAGCAAGACAAAGGCTATATAAGAAAATATCTTTATTCGGTTGCAAAGGAAAACAGGATAAAACTGTATCCACTTCAAATCTAAGGGTGATTTAAAAATTATTAGACAGGATTAACAGGATCGACAGGATACACCGCAACGTCAACATCCTGTAAATCCTGTAAATCCGGTCAAAATACCATGCTTAATGAAGTGGATACATAAAACTGGATGTAACATCATGATAACAACCAAGGACGTGGAACATATTGGCTGGCTTGCCAGGTTGAAAATGGAAGAGGAGCAGCTTGAGGGATATGCGGACCAGTTGAACTCTGTACTTGATTATTTCGGGCAGCTGGATGAGGTGGACACAAAAGAAGTTGAGCCCACATACCATGTGCTGGAAATGAACAATGTGTTCAGGGATGACGAGGTCACTGATTGCCTCACCCAGGAAAAAGCCACTGGCAATGCACCCAGAACACAGGACGGCTACTTCAAGGCCCCAAGGATAATCTAAAGGTGTGGGAATGATTACTATATCACAGACCCTGGAGGATGTACGGGATTCGTCTGCCAAGGAAGTAGTTTCTAGTTGCCTTGAAAGAATCGGCTCAAGTAAATTGAACACGTTCATCACAATAGCAAATGAATCTGCCATTGAAGCTGCCCGGAAGACCGAAGGGCACATCGGCCCGCTGGCAGGCGTACCAATTGCCATCAAGGATAATATTTCGACAAAAGGTATTCAGACCACATGCGCATCCAGGATTCTGGGTGGCTATATACCACCCTATGATGCCCATGTAATTGAGCGCCTGAAAGAGGCGGGGGCTGTTATCGTGGGCAAGGTGAACATGGACGAATTCGCCATGGGGACATCTACAGAGACCAGTCATTACGGCCCTACACTTAATCCCTGGGACACTGAAACGGTGCCAGGCGGCTCATCAGGTGGCAGTGCGGCAACGATAGCAGCAGGTGAAGTGCCGCTGGCCCTTGGTTCTGATACGGGCGGGTCTGTCAGGTGCCCGGCATCATTTTGCGGCGTGGTGGGGCTAAAACCCACTTACGGTGTGATATCCAGGTACGGCTTGATCTCATATGCCAACAGCCTGGAGCAGATAGGACCCATTGCTTCCAATGTGGCAGATATGACACTGCTGTTCAATGTGATCGCTGGACATGACCAGCGGGATTCCACGTCCGTACCTGGCGAGAAGGATTATACAAAAGCACTGGTTGACGATGTGAAGGGACTTACCATTGGCGTACCAAAGGAATATTTCGGCGAGGGTATAGACCAGGCCGTGGAAAAGTCGGTCTGGGACGGCGTGCACAGGCTGGAAGACCTGGGAGCATCGTGGCAGGAAGTGGAGATGCCGCACACAAAGTACGCCCTGGCTGCTTATTATGTCATTGCCATGAGCGAGGCATCTTCAAACCTGGCCCGGTTCGACGGCATGCGCTACGGGCTGCGCCTGGAAAAGGACCACGACTGGCATACTACATACAGCGAGATACGGGCACAAGGGTTTGGCGAGGAAGTGAAACGGCGCATCCTCCTGGGTACATATGCCCTTTCGGCAGGGTACATGGACAAGTATTACCTGAAGGCCCTGAAGGTCAGGACACTTATCAAACAGGACTTCGAGCGGGCGCTGAAAAGTACGGATGTGCTTATCGCACCTACTATGCCCACACCCGCATTTAAACTGGGCGAGAAGATAAGCGACCCACTGACCCTTTATATGGCGGACGTGAACACTGTGCCTGTGAACCTCTCAGGCGTGCCGTCAATCTCACTGCCGTGTGGTTTCTCGAACGGGCTGCCGATCGGGTTACAGATAATGGGGAAGCACTTTGATGAAAAGACCATAATCAGGACCGCCTATACTTTCGAGCAGAATACTGATTTCCACACAAAAGCGCCGGAGGTGGTATAGATGCGGGAGGAAAGCCTGAAATTACGTCCATACCTGGATGAGACCGGTGTGATGATAGGGCTTGAGATACATGTGCAGTTGAACAAGCTCAATACCAAGATATTCTGCGGCTGCCCCCTGGACTACCACGACGACGAGCCCAACACCCATACCTGCCCGGTATGCCTGGGACTGCCAGGGTCGCTGCCAGTAATAAACCGTAAGGCTGTGGAATATTCCATAAAGGTGGGGCTGGCACTGAGTTGTTCCATTGAGGAGCATACCCAGTTCTACAGGAAGAATTACTACTATCCTGACCTGCCAAAAGGGTTCCAGATAACGCAGTACGATTACCCGATCGCCTCAAGCGGCTACATTAACATCGAGGGCGAGGATGGCGAGGTCCGCATCCGTATCAACCGGGCCCATATGGAAGAGGACCCGGGCCGGCTGGTTCATGAGGGCGGCAGTATCGAGCGCTCCAAGTATACGCTCATCGACTACAACCGCAGCGGGGTGGCACTGCTTGAGATTGTGACCGAGCCCGACATAAGGAGCCCGAAAGAGGCGCGCCGGTTCCTGGATAAGCTGCGCAATATTCTTGGATACCTGGATGTGGTAGATACCACACTTGAGGGCTCTATGAGGGTGGATGCCAATATCTCACTGGCCGGCGGCAGTCGCTCTGAGGTGAAGAATATCAGCAGCCACAAGGGTGCGGAGCGGGCGCTGCTGTTTGAGATAGTGCGGCAGAAGAACCTGCTGAGGCGGGGCGGTAAGGTGGTGCAGGAGACCAGGCACTTTGATGAGGCCAGGGGTGTAACTGTTAGCCTGAGGACCAAGGAGGAGGCGCATGATTATCGCTATTTCCCTGAGGCTGACCTGGTGTCGTTGAGGGTGGCTGACTGGGCGCCCGGGATTGCTAAGACCCTGCCCGAGCTGCCTGATGCCAGGCGGCAGAGGTTCGTGTCCCAGTACGGTGTTACTGATGACCATGCTAAGAGCCTGACCTCTGAGAAGCAGGTGGCAGATTTTTATGAGCAAGTGGCGGCAGAGGTTGACCCGAAACTGGCTGCCGTGTGGATTGCTGATGTACTAAAGGGTGAACTCAATTACAGGGACCTTGGCATAGATGCATTTTCCAGCGCAAATATGGTGCAACTGGTGAAACTGCTGGCCGGGGATAAGATCACAGAGCAAAGTGGTGTTGAGGTTATCCGTATGATACTGGATGAGGGCGGCACTCCTGATGAGGTTGTGGCGGCAAAGGGACTGTTGAAGGCCGGCAGCGACCTTGTGACAGCGGCGGTGGAAGAGGTCATATCCGAGAATCCCGATGCAGTGGAGGATTACCAGAATGGCAAGCATGAAGCTGTTAATTTCCTTATGGGGCAGGTGATGAAGAAGACCAAAGGCCGTGCCGATGCCAAAGAAGTGCGAAAGATGATAATACAGAGGATTTAAGTTAAATCATTTCAATAGAAATGGATGAGGCTGCAAAATATGAAAGAAGAACGCTGGGGCGATATAGGTTCCAAATACTCACACTTAACAAGCGTACATCCCTGTTACAACGAGAAGATGCACTTCAAGACCGCACGCATACACCTGCCTGTGGCACCCAAATGTAATATCCAGTGCGGATACTGTGTCCGCTCTATTGATAAATGCGAGCACAGGCCAGGGGTGAGCAGCAGTATCATGACGCCCCAGGAGGCACTGGAGCGGGTGGACAAGTATGTGAAGGAGATGGATAACCTGAAGGTGGTTGGTATTGCAGGTCCGGCTGAGTCCCTGGCAAATGATGCTACCTTTGAGACCCTGCGCATGGTGAATGAGAAGTACCCTGACCTTATCAAGTGTATTGCATCCAACGGTTTGCTGCTGAGCGAGAAGATTGATGAGTTGAAGGCTGTGGGTCTTAATAGTGTGACAGTGACTGTGAACGCTGTCAATCCCGAGACTGCTGCTAAGATATACAAATGGGTGCGGTACCACGATAAGACCTATAAGGGCCTGGAAGCTGCCGAACTTTTACTTGAGAAACAGTGGGAAGGTGTCAGGGCTGCTGCCGAGGCAGGGCTGGTGGTCAAGATCAATACGGTGCTGCTGCCTGATATTAATATGGATGAGATTGAGGATATTGCTAAAAAGGGGGCTGAGTACGGGGTTTATATTATGAATATTATCCCGCTGATTCCTTTATATGATTTCGAGGGCTCAGAGCCGCCGACCTGCGAGGACCTGAATCTGGTCAGGAAACTGGCTGGGGAGTACCTGCCCCAGTTCAGGCTGTGCCAGCAGTGCCGGGCCGATGCTGTGGGTGTACCTGGGGCCGAACCGTGCGGTTCGCCTGTGCAGAAGGCGGCGCAGGGCGAGTATTTCCATGGGTGAGATGACAGGGTAGTTTCACATTTTTTCACATATCAGGTTAAATTTTTCTTTGCGCTCTTTGCGAACTTTGCGGTTTTAAAAATGGAAATGTGAAGTTTGAAAAACAACAGCATTAGACTACTCTTTTACAATAATTCACCGCAAAGAACGCAAAGGACGCAAAGATTCGGTCAAATATTCTGGTTGTTTGCTGCGGAAACTCAGTAAGTTTATTTAATGATTAAATCATAATTATGGTGTAAGTTTCTTGGTAATAAATAATATAGGAAATCTATTAACTGCATATTCTTATTACTTTCAAACAAGGTCTGATAAAAATGTCATCTGAATATACCGAACCTGATCCTGAATTCACAGTCCAGGAAGAACGGCTACAATTCCGCAGTGATAAAAAGCGCCAGAAGGACACTGCCCGCCTCATCTGGGCGTCCAAGCCGCGCCGTGAACCTTCGCCCAAAGACCTTGAGTTCCAGACCATAGAGGAAGTGTATCTAAGGCGACCGACAATTTGAAGAGTTTCTTTAATTCTGGCGAGAATTTCAATTTTTCTCATGAGGTAAAGATTGGTGAACCCAGAGAATGGCAATACATTCTGATTCCACAGGATATTTTGGAAGAAATGGAAGGTTCAGGATTTAAAAGTCTCATTGAAAGGTGCGAAAGCAATTTAGCATTTTTAAAAATGAGTCAAGAATAGACTAAAATTCAAAGTAACAAAACATAAACCAATCTTTGCGTCCTTTGCGCTCTTTGCGGTGGGAAAAAAGTAATGTTTGTAGATGATATAGTTGAAAATTACATTTCACAAATCATTCGCAAACCTGAAAATCCCATCCTTCATCAACGGAACATTAAAATTCAACAACATACCCAATTTTAATCCAGATAATTTCAAGTAAGTCAGTAACTGTGCTTTATGTATAGGCCGTATCTCTGCCACTGATTTTAATTCAAGGATGACTTTTTCATAAACAATTATATCAGTACGATAACCACAATCCAGTTGAATCCCTTTATACACAACCGCCATTGGTGCCTGTCTTTTAAAAGGAATGTCATTTAAAGACAATTCATGACAAAGGCATTCCTCATAAGTAGATTCCAATAATCCAGGCCCCAACGATCTATGTACTTCTATCGCAGCCCCTATAATCCGGTTTGATAATTCATTCTCGTCCATTCTTTGCGTCCTTTGCGGTGTATTATTGTAAATCCTCAATAACTACTTTTCTAACTTTTTCTCCTTTACGTGTCCCCATGAAATAATCCTTGCGAAAGAATCCACTGCGGGTGCAGGGTGAGTATTTTCATGGGTGAATGAGGTTTTATCTGACCTGTAGGTTATTGGGGGATAATCCTGAAAATACTATACAGGCTCCGTTACAATTTGTAAAGGGTATACCGATGACCTAGAAGAGGATTGTAGTGTATACCGAGGTCGAAGTGGGTCGAAAGACTTAATGGAGAAGAAGGGAAGAGAGATATGTGACTAAACAGGCAGGATATGAGAAGTAAATTCGGATATGTAACATTACGCGACATTCGTTTTAGACATAAACAGGATAGGTGGTAAACAATGGCAGTTCAATTCATTCTTACTGACTATGTAAACTGGCTATTGGCACATGCTGTCTACGAAAAATTGGATGATGGCTCATATACCGGGCGAATTCCAGAATGCAAGGGAGTGATTGCATTTGGAACAACGTTACGTGAATGCGAAGATGAACTCCACTCCACTCTTGAAGATTGGATCTTATTAGGTCTTAAGCTGGGTCATCCATTGCCAGTGATTGCAGACATCAATCTGAATAAGGAGCCTGCATATGAGCCCGTGGAAGCAGTGTAAGCGACGAGATTTTATCAGAAAGCTCCGCAAGTTAGGTTTTAAAGGCCCATATTCTGGTACACGCCACAAATTTATAGTCATTGAAAATCATCGTCTGGCAATTCCTTCCAATGCTGAATATTCCATGCCACAGCTAACGGATAATGATTCAAGAGGTTGAAGAAATCCTGGATTGAAAGATCAATTTGAATGAATGGGAAAAGCTGTAATGACTAACATTGTCCGACCTCGGGTCTTCGGATGCCTCGGATGGGGGCTGTGCAGAAGCGGGCGCAAGGTAGCAGCCAACCGTGTGATTCCTTCAGACCGGGTCAGGACAGCAGAAAATGCAAGAATACAGCACCGGCCAGGAAATAGTATTTATTTATTGTAGAACAAATTTTCAACAAGGTCTTCCTTTGTAATTTTTAAATATGCTGCAATACCCTTTAAAATATTATTCAGCGTTCCCACCTTAATGGAACTATGGGCTGGAATTGTTATCGAATGCTCGTGCCCCATAAAATTGCTCATTAATTGAATGTGACTTCCTGTCTGGCGTGAGATTGTATAACCATATTTGCTCAAGACGGTGCATAAGTTTTTATGCGAAACATCCCTCGGTATTCTGGGCATACGTCAAAATCTCCTCTCTGACAAAATGAAGCCTGATCACATTGGGTATGTCTTGTGCATTATCAAAATGACATCTTAATGCATCCATGATATTTTCTTTTATTTCTTCTATAGTTTCGCCTTCAGTAAAAATAGAATACCCAAGTGCCTGAGCGTTATAACCCCCTTCAGGGTCATCTTCTATTAAAAACATGATTTCTTTCATGGTGCACATCCTTTAATGTCAATTACTTTTCTCCTACTTTAAGCTTTATCATGATTATTCCAGTTTTCATACACCTCGCCCTCACCAACAACATTCGGATTACCATCATAATGATTAACATCCGATAACTTTATAATAATACGAAACTAAATCATAATAAACATGTTTCGTAAATTTATCAACCGCACTGAAGAACTCACCTCCTTAAACAGCGATTACCAGAGCAAAGCCTTCTCATTCACAGTAATCTACGGCCGCCGCCGGGTCGGTAAAACAGAACTTATACACAATTTCCAGCTGGACAAGCCCCACATCTACTTCCTGGCAGACAGAAGGGGCACCAGGTCAAACCTCCACAGGTTCAGGAAAAAAGCCGCAGACTTTTTCGAGGACTTCGAACCCAGCCTGGAAACATTTGACGAGCTATTCAATTACATAAAGACAAAATGGACCCGCAAGGAAAAACTGGTAATAATTATCGATGAATTTTCCTACCTGGTCCAGCAGGACGGTTCAATTCCCTCAGTCTTCCAGTTGATAGTCGATGAAATCCTAAAAGACGGACCATTCCACCTCATACTGTGCGGTTCCTCCGTGTCCATGATGGAGAAAAGCACACTCGCATATTCAAGTCCACTGTATGGCAGAAGGACAGGCCAGATAAAAGTACAGCCAATCCTGTTTCGGCATATCCGCGAATTCTTCCCTGGATTATCCCAGGACGAACTGGTGAAAATATACGGTGCAACCGGAGGCGTTCCATTTTACCTGCAGTTCTTTGATCCGAATGACACATTCCAAAACAATCTCAGGCACAACCTGTTCGCAAAGGACGCCGTACTGTATGCAGAGGGCGAATTCCTGCTGCGCGAAGAACTCCGGGAGCCTGCCACTTTCATGAACATCCTCTTTGCCATATCAAAGGGCGCCACCAGGCCCGGGGAAATTGCCGACAGGTCGTTCATGGAGGCAAAGGACCTGCCATATTATCTGGACACCCTTATACGCTTGGGTTTTGTAAGAAAAGAGCATCCTGTTACAGAGAAAACCACAACAAAAAAGACCATCTACCGTATCCGGGACAATTTCCTGCGCTTCTGGTTCAGGTATGTGCTGCCGCATAAGGACTCATTGGAGCAGGGAGATTATATGCAGACAATTGATGATATTGGGAAAAATTACAACACATTTCTTAGCGAAACATTTGAGCAAATAAGCATAGAGATGTTGACACATCTTAATTCAGCTGGTGAACTTCCATTTAGTTTTCATAAAATAGGCAGGCAATGGGGAAAAATCCCGCTGGCAGCTAAGGGGCAGAATGACTATGAGATTGACATAGCGGCAGTGAACAACGATACATTGCAGATCCTGTGTTGTGAATGTAAATGGCAGGACAAGAAGGTCGGCATAGATATTTACCATAAAATCAAGGAAAAAGCCGGTTATGTGAAGTGGCTACCAGGTCGAAAGGAGTATTTCTGTCTTATAAGTAAATCCGGATTTACTGAAAATCTGAAAAATACAGCAAAAAAGGATGGGGTTTTACTGCTTACTCTTGACGATTATATGGGTGTGGATGTGTAATGCTGTGCCAGCAATACCGGGCCGATGCTGTGGGTGTGCCTGGAGCGAAGCCCAGCGGGTCACCTGTGCAGAAGCGGTCGCAGAGGGGGTATTATCACGGGTGGGATGATAGGGTTATTCTCATAAACGAGTTTGGTTGGGAATTCATAAGGATTTTAAATGAAGGTATATGTTTAGCTTCATAGAGATTACAAATCGGGAGGAAAACATGCCAGGATGGAGAGGAACTATACTAAGAATAGATCTCACGGCTGAAAAGATAACAAAGCAACCTCTTGACAGGTTGGTTGCCAAAAACTTCATTGGCGGAAGAGGCTTCAACTCGCTTACCCTGTTCAAAGAGGTGAAACCGGGCATCGACCCCCTGGGTCCGGAAAACGTCCTGTGTCTTGCTCCCGGTGCACTTACAGGCACCGGCCTGGCCCTTTCAAGCAGGATCGAGGTCAGTACTCTTTCCCCATACAGCGGGATATTAGGCGATGGGAATGCCGGTGGGGATTTTCCGACATTTCTGAAGCGTGCGGGCTATGACCAGATCGTGATAATCGGTAAGGCGAAAAATCCAGCTTATCTCTGGATAGATGATGAAAACGTCGAACTGCTGGATGCCTCTGAACTCCGGGGTAAAACAACCTGGGAAACCACCGATATCCTAAAAGAAATCCATGGCAAAGGCGTCAAGGTAGCCTGTATCGGTCAGGCAGGGGAAAACATGGTGCGGTTCGCAACTACCATGTTCGATAAGCATGCTTCGGCAGCTCGCGGCAGCGGGGCTGTCTGGGGTTCAAAGAACATAAAGGCGATAGCTGTTCGTGGAACAGGGAAGGTGGAACTGGCAAGGCCCGAGGACTTTAAACAACTTGCAACGGAGGACAGGCAGTTCTTCCTGAAGGACAAAGTGCAGCGTGAGGTCATTGCAGTATATGGTTCGCATATCGGTATGATGCACTGGAAACCTGGCAAGAGGTATTTCGAGAAATATCTTTCCGGTGATGAGGTTCCCAGAGCCTTAAGACCCGAGGCATGGAAGGAGTACGAAATCGGAAGATACGCATGCTACGGCTGCCCGGTCGGGTGTAAGAACACGTACCGGATCCCAAAAGGAGAATATGCCGGCGAAATCAATTCTGCCCTTGAGTTCGAGTGCATCCACTGCCTGGGGACCAATTGTGGAATCGAGGATCCCATAGCCATAATGGAGATGGAGAACTTAGCGGATAAGCATGGAATGTGTGTGATCGGTCTTGGTAATACTATAGCCTTTGTCAAAGAACTATACAACCGTGGGATCATAACCAGGAAGGATACTGGTGGGCTGTCGCTGACCTGGGAGGACAGGGATTCCCAGATCGAGCTGATACGCCAGATTGTATCGAGAGAAGGGTTCGGGGATCTGGTAGCTGAGGGAATGTACAGCTTTGCAAAGATCATCGGCAGAGGAGCGATGGATTACTGTTATCATGTCAAAGGACTCAGCTGCGGCCCCCATCCACCTGGAATTTTTTCACTTGCACATGCGACCAGTACAAGAGGCGCAGACCACCTTAGGGGAAGAGTCTGGGCAAGTGGCGAGAATGACCAGGGACTGGTACGAGAACCCGTGGATAGAGAGTTTATGCTAGGTGTACACGATGACCCTGTTCGAGCACTGACCATCGGTGAGAGGGTTGCAGAGATAGCGGATGCGATAGGACGGTGCAAAGGAGCGGTGATCAGCTGGGCCGCCACCGTGCCTCTCATCCGGCAATATCCGCTTTTTGAGGGTGTGGGCAAACTCCTGACCACAGCCACTGGTTTTGAATTTTCCGAAGCACAGCTGGAAGAAGCTGCTGAAAGGATATACATCATCGAAAGGGCTTTCAACATCAGGCAGGGTGTAACGAGGAAGCATGACCGTATGCCGCAAAGGGTCGAATTGATGGGAACTTCTCAGGGAGAAGAGGAGTTGAAGGAACATAACAGAATGCTCACTGAGTATTACCGGATGCATGGATACGACCTGAAAACCGGTATTCCTGCGAGAGAACGGCTGGAGAGTTTGGGTTTGAAGTTTGTGGCAGACGAACTTGAGGCGCATGGTCCTTATCCGGACTGGGATGGGGCACCCCTCTGGCATCCCCATGAATACCCGCATGGGAGGAAGCGTGCCTTTGTAAACGAACCCGAGGTGTGAGATGCAAAATACATACCATCTGGCTATCAATCAGAATCTTGTAAGCGATACTCAATGGTTGATCACATGTGGAGACCCAGGCAGAACCGATAAGATCGCATCTCATCTGGATAGTCCTGAGATGATCGGTAACAATCGCGAATACAGAACCTGGATTGGAACGTTGCAGAATACGAAGGTAGCAGTGATCTCACATGGAATAGGTGGACCAGGGCTTTCAATAATGCTGGACGAGGCATTCAAGAGTATGCCTGTGTTAAAAGGGGTGATTCGTGTTGGCACATGCGGCGGTTTGAGCAAGGAAGCATCTGCAGGGAAAGTCGCTATTTCAGAGGGTGCGGTGAACATGGAGATGGAATGCTCGTTGCTTTTTATAATGGGGAGACTGTTTGATATCCCCACAGCCTGTGTGGCAGGCATCATTGGTGAACGGCTGGACAGTAGCGATATTATTGTTGAGCAGATGTATGTGGCTGTGGAGAGGGCAATACGACTTGTTATAGAATATCTGAGGAGTACGGTGATGTTATGAGAACCGAGAGAGTCCTCTTTGTGGTAGATACGCATACCGGGGGAGAGCCGACCAGAATAGTCCTTGGAGAATTTCCTCCTGTAAATTGCGATAGCATGATCGAGAGATTGGAGTATATCAAGGATAAGATGGATTGAATTGAGGGACAACCTGTATAAAAGCCTGAAAGTCAGGTTTTATGCTGCTCCAGTATCCCCACAGCCATATCCAGACAGCCTTTAAGTATCTCCTGGACATCCCCCCCATCCACATCCAGCCCTGCAGCACCGTCATGTCCCCCGCCCGTACCGCCATACACCTTACTAACATCATGCATGATCTGGCCCATGTTCACACCATCCTCAATAGCAGTGCGTCTTGCCCGGCCACTGATCCTGATAACACCATCTTGCTTGGCACCAACAAAAGACACATCTGCACCGATATGGGTCAATATACCTGCCGCTGTACCGCCGAAAGAACTTATAGTACTAATAGCAATGATATGTTCACCTACCCGCTGGATCTGCGCTCTCATAGCCGCTTTCAGGATAGCTATCCTCATACTGATATCCTGGGGCGTGGAGGCTAATATATCCACTACTTCCCCATATTCCACTCCGCTGGTCTCTATGATCTCTGCCAGTGTCCTGAATGACTGGGGTGAAGCATATTTAAAATTACCTGTATCAGTGATAATACCGGTAATAAGGGACATGGCAGACTTCCTCATAACAGGAGCATCCATACTCTTGATTATTTCAAACACAATTTCTGCAGTAGAACTGGCACACCTGTGTATATAAAATTCAGCATCATCCTTTATTGAACAAGTAGAATGATGGTCCACGACAGCATATTTTGTTAACTTTGTATCATTAAGCTGCGCCTGTGTACTTGTATCCACAACTACAGTAAAATCATAATTTGAAGGATCAGGATCTACAACTACATTGATTTCAAGTGCATTGATCAACATCTTGCCAACACGGTTGCATCCATCCACCACACCAACGACTCCCCCCATAGCCTCAGCTAACGTATAGGCACTTCCTACTGCATCCGGGTCTGCATTCCGGTGACAGAGAAATAGGATATTTGAATAATCCAGGAGCCGGTTGTAAAAACCGAACTCATCGACTTCCATGGTCTGATACCTAAAAAAGCTGAAATTTATTCAGCATGCATTCCTGGTGAACCCACAGACGTCTTGAGTTGTTCCTGTAATTGTGTAAATCTCTTATGGATCCGTTCTTCCTGCCTGACAATTGTCTGAAGTCTAAGATCAAGGGTTTCTTTCTTTTCCTTTAAATCCTCAACAACAGTGCCTTTTTCGGCTTTTATCATCAAGTTGCCAATATTTTTAAAGACAGTTACATCCTCATCTATCTTTTCCAGTTCCCCGAGAGCCATGTCAGACTCTTTTACCATGATCTCTAGCTGGTTCTTTTGCTGCGCCAAAGCCTGTGCCTGTTGCTGTACCTGCTGCAATTGGGCAATCTGGTTCTGGACCTGTGGTGGTAATTCTCCGCTCATTAAAATTCACCTATTCATATATCAATTTGATTTCATTCATGCCACAATAGTACTTCTAACTTTCTATTGTCGCATTCATCTCAACCGCTATCCTTATAAGTCGCAGCCATCCGTTCAAGGCAGCCCTCATGGATACCATATCCTCAGAACATATCTTTAGGACCAGGGAGTTATCCTGTATCCCCAGTTCTGTGGCACTGCGTTGATGAGTAGCTTCCAGCTCAGGCTTGAGGGACCGGTACACTACCTGAACGTCTCCATCCATTTCAAAAACAAACTCAGATTTAATTTCCAGACCAAAAACCCCTTAATAGTCCTAAGAAGGTAAAAATAAAAAATGGAGAGTATCCCGTACCCTCCGCCAAATAACTTTACGTTAGACTGCTTCCACCCTTTTTACCAGGGTGGGTCTTTGTTTTATCAGTATGCGGTGTCCGCAATAAGGACATCGGATACCCATAGCCTCATAGTCGATCTCGACCAGACGCTTACAACGAGTGCAGAAATATACCATTTATCAGTTCACCTGTTAATATTTTACAATGTATCGTCTGCAATATCCGTATCTGTAGTATCTATTTTTGTTTCTACTTAAGTATCTATTTATTCATCCATTTCAACTTCAGCTTTTACATCAGTTGCAACTTCTGATACAGCATCTACTTCAGTTTCCACTTCCTCACCGGTCTCTTCAGCTTCAATGGTCCCGGGTGTGATATCTTTCAGTTCCTCAAAGACCATATCAGGTTCTGTTGCCTTCTTGACAGACCTTGCTGCAACAAGCCCAACAGATGTCTTTGGTACATATGTACCGCCTGCAAAGGTATAATCACATTTCTTACAGTTCCAGATACCAGTACCGGTACGGCGGATTGCAATAATACCGCACCTGGGGCATTTATATCCCTGTCTCATACGTTCTTCGATATCGGCAACCAGTTTCCGGTTCTTCCTACCGTAACGGACTCCGAACCTGCCTGCTGACCGGGTCTTGTGACCTTTACGGGTATATTTTTTCGCCATAATCCTAAATCTCCAGGAATTTTTCTCTTATATCCTGTGCCTTCTTACAGGCCACTTCTACTATGTGGTTGATCTGATCCGGTGATAATGATCCATTGCCGCTCTTCTGCATGCCGACAATTGCGCCTTCCTGATTTGGGATCACAGTTAATTTTGTGTTTGCGACCCTTTCCTCCTGAATAGATGGATCAAATAGAATTCCGCCGCCTATATCAACGGCAGTTACAGATACCGGTATATCTCTCAGTGGCAACGGTGCATCTTCACCCAGTCCATAACGCTCTGCCGGGATGGTGGCTGTAAGCAATGCAGCTATGGAACCAAGTGCAGCAGCATCCATTATATTACCGCCATCATCCAGCACATGTATGTCGATGAAAATCATCCAGACCTTTTCGCCCTCAATAATGCACAACTTCTTTAAATCTATTGCGCCGGATTCCCTGATGCCTCGATCAGTCACCCTTGCGAGTTCTACGGCTTTCTCCCGGGGAGGACCGGATTCGAATTCAGGGGATGCAAGAGGTATAAGTTCCAGGCTGGTAATTATCACGCCTACATCAGGTGTATCAGGAAAAGGCGTTCCTGGGCTGATCTTCACACCGGCAATTATTTTAGTATCGCCAATTTCCACACGGGCCGAACCTTCTGCCTTTTCTATTACACCGGTTTCAATCTTAATTTCCCTGGTTTCGTCAAACGCACGCCCGTCTGCACGCTCGCCCTTCAGCATCAGATTGTACAGTTGGTCCTTCTGGATAATTGAAACAATTTCCTTATTCATTTGAAATCTCCTCCTCACTTTCATCCATTTGACCGTCGGTCTCATCAGCGTTTTCCCCAGTGTCAGGAACCTCTTCGCCGGAATCCTCCAACTCCTCCACATCGCCTGCCTTGACGGTATCTTCAGTATCTCCGGGTTCTTTTGTACCTTCAGTTTCCTTGGTAACTCCGGTTTCGTTGGTATCGTCAATTTTGTCGGTATCTTCAGTATCTTCTAATACCTCGACCTGAGTGACATCTTCCGGTTCCTCCGGTGCATCT
>SWBY01004556.1_pt1 | contig 26126 bp, 18 predicted proteins | sample 4693071 | NCBI WGS metagenome assembly SWBY01 (sample SAMN10267273, study PRJNA491770) | bioreactor metagenome | isolation source: DHS bioreactor inoculated with marine methane seep sediment | place: Japan: Omine Ridge, Nankai Trough | collected 2006-05-06 | reverse complement strand
CCTCTTCTAGGCTCCTTCTTCACGTACAATCCACGCATGGATTTTGAGAGCAGCTGCCCACCCACCACGACGTTCCAGCGCATGAGGAGTACCTGAATCAGGAGCATAGAAGAGGCCAGCCAGAGAAATGCATTGGCCACTCGATCATTGAGTTTGAACAGTGCGGTGACTCCCAGCAGGATGAACGGTATCAGAGAAAATGTCAGGTACTGCATATAAATGTATGATACCAGCAGTTTAGAGGAGATCAGTTCACGGAGAATTTCCCATTCTTCCGTCTGTTTATATGCAACAGAGAGCAATTCCAGGAGTTCCAGAGAAACGGCCACCATCATAAATCCCCACAGGTATTTTCCCATGGAGCGGACACAGGCCTGATCGATTTTCCAGCCATTGAGCCAACTCACGGTCAGGTAATGGAATATCAGGACAGCGACTCCGGATACAATGGCGGAAAAGATAAAAATTACCAGCATCAGTGGTGTAGACCACCAGGGATTGGCTTTCAGAGCACCAAAGAGAAACCCGACATACCCATGGAGCAGACACGCCAGAGGAATACCCAGCCCGGCCAGAAAACGAATCATTTTCTCATCAGCCCTTCTGGATGCTTCACTCTCATTCAGGTTGAACAGAAGAATCCATCGACAGATCAGCGCAAACAATCCTTTTCCTTTCGCCCGTGAGATGAATTCACCGCGAAGAACAAACCATATTTCCAGGATAACCAGCGTTAAATAGGTCGTATAGATAAACCCGAACCCGGCCATGGCGGAATTGAAGTTGGGTGTTATCATGACATTTATTCCCCGAAAGGGGTTACCCAGATGAACCAGTAGAGGAAGGGGGGCAAAAAGCAGGAATACAAATGCAGAGGTGAGGGAGAAGCGAGCGACCGCTTTCAGTTCAGATCTGCCGAAAACGTGATACAATGAAGAAACGATAAATGCCCCGGCAACCAGTCCGGTTATGTACGGATACAGAACGATCATTACCGTCCATGTGACATTTGCTTCATTGGGAAATATGAAATTCATCAGATCACCTCCGAATCAAGACCGAGATAGTAGCATTTTGGATGGGTTCCCATTTCCGGTCGCAAAACTCTGTATCGGCGTTGTTTCAAAATCATCGAGATTTCGCTGGTGGGGTCATTGAGGTCACCGAAGATCCGTGAATGAGTCGGACAGACCGTGACGCAGGCCGGCTTCAAGCCCTGGTTAATCCGGTGATAGCAGAGAGTACATTTGTCGGCAAGGTGTGTTTCCGGATTGATAAATCGCGTCCCATATGGGCAGGCCTGAACGCAATATCCGCAGCCGATGCAGCGTTTATCATCCACCAGAACAACCCCGTCCTCTGTCATGAAAGCAGCGCCCACCGGACATACCTGATTACAGACGGATTTCTCACAGTGATTACAAATTTTCGGCACAAAATATGCCTTGATGGCATTGTTCTCACGCGGTGAAAAAGTGTAATTCGGTTTTTCGGGTAAATCGACGGTAACACCGCCACCGGCATCTACATGATAGCGTTCAATCCACGTGCGTTTGACTGATTCCGGGACTTTGTTTTCCGTCTGACACGCACGCATACAGGCGCAGCACCCAATGCACTTGGTGGTATCCACGGCATAACCCCAATACGGTTTATCCCGGTTTCGGGTGCTGCTGGAACCGGTCGCTGAAGGTATCACCAGAAGGAGTGGCGCTGATGCAATCAGTTTAAGAAATTTCCGTCGAGTTCTCACCCGTTTCGTTCTGTCCATTATTCCGATCCTCCATGGAGAATGTGAATATTCATCTGGTGACAATCTGTACAATGTTTTTTAAAATCTTCCGGTGACTCACTCACATCATCCCGATGTTCAGGCCAGGAAATACCGGGAGCGAACTCTCCTGTTTTGAAGGCTTCCATACGATGGCATAAAAGGCAGAACCTGGGATCCGCATCCCTAAGAATTCTTCCTGAGAAATCATTGAGCTTCATAAAAATATGACACGTTGTGCACGAGATTTCCTGATGATTCCGTTCCTGGAAATCGTTGACAATATCCTGATGACAGTAGTCACAAGTGAAGATTTCAGGATGATCAGAGGGTCTTTCCAGATCAGTTTCTGTCCGGGCAATGTGACAGTCCTGACAGCGGTGGATCAAAGGATGCAACCGTGATTCTCTGACATTCCTCTCCAGGAAAAGTGGTTCATGGGGTGAATGACATTGAACACATCGAGTTGTTTCATCCTCCACACCGAAGGATTGAAAGTGTTCCCGCCAGTCAATCTGGGGAAAAGCACCGGGACGGGCATTGAGACGATTATGACAGAGAAGGCATTGATCTTTTCCATCGGGAATGACCATGGCATTATCAGAATTTTTAATATGAGCCGTCCCTGGTCCATGACAGAGTTCACATTCAACCTGGGCATGGGTATCTTTTAAAATGTAAGTGAGTTCTTCCTCATGACATTCACCACAAGCGTCACGACCCGTATATGTCGGCAGCTTTTCAGTGGCTTCTTCCACTGCGTCTCCCCGGTAATTCCCAAATTGCCCATATGATGGCGGTACAAGGAATTCCCGGGCGATGAGACCCATAACGAGCAAGGCCAGCACAATTCCGAAGAGCGGATAGGCATGGCTGAAATCGCCGGTCGAATCATCTTCCCCCCGGGAGAGTTTCCGGTAAGATCGGAGAAAATTGACCCCGATTACAAGAGAGATGAACCCGATAAGACCAACAAACACAATGGTGGTCATGTGGGCAATACTCGAGGTTTCATGGGTGGCTTTAAAGAGGATAACCACCAGCAGGATCAAGAAAACAATCCCTGTGATCAAGAATCCCATGGCCTTCCATTTTTGATTCTGCTGCTTTGAATTACTCATAAAACATTATTTCCCATTTTCCTTTTTTAATTCTGCGTGGAACAATTTGATCACAGCCTCAACTTTTAGGACATCACCCCATTTGGATCGCTGCCCCAGGATTTTTTTGAAATATACCCGGGATCCGCCATCGAAAGTTTCCACAGCGACTTGGAATGCCTGTGCGGAGATAAAAAAGATGATGATCAGTCCGCCGATCATCATGAGGGAACCCAGCCAGATCAGGTCACTGCCGGGATCACGGGCGACTTGAATGCCCGTGGCGTACTCGGGATCGGCTTTCTGAAATACAACTTGAGTACCCTGGGGTGACGATAATGCATTCATTTCAGGATGATTGCTGAAAACCCATTTCTGCTGTGGAGCCTCGTCATTCGTCTGAATTTCCAGGAGAATCCCCGGATTATTCAGTTTTCCCGACTGGGTGCCTGCCTGGCCCTTTTGATCGAAATAAAAATCCGGTTCGAAACGTTTCACACGAATGGTAAATCGGGTGTCCGGATTGAGAGAGACCGATTTTTCAAAAGGAACCTCTTCCGTTGTTATCGCCAGGGATTCGGTTCCTGAAACCAGATTAAGGTGGATCGCTTTCGCGCCGAATTGCTGGTAACTGGACTGGAAAAATCGGAATCCCCGATATGACATGGGATGATTGACCAGAAGCGTGTGTTCACGTATCACGGAATCTTCATCACGCAGCGTAAGCTCAGACCTGAACTGATCCACCATGCCGTTATCGTAATAATCAATATCGAAATCTTCGCATTGGATGGTAAAACCCAGAGGAACATCAGTACCATCCTGGACCTGATAATGATCTGCGTGATCACCGGGAAGAAGCCAGATCATGCCCTCAAGACCAAACAGGCTGCTGATTGCTGCTCCCAGAATGATAATGAAAACACCCATATGTGAGACATAAAATCCAGATCGGGCAATTGTTCCCCGCCGGGCCAGCCAGGTGTGCGGCCCCCGTTCTTTCAACCGATAACCGGCATTCTTGAACATGGTGTGAATAACCGGTGTAAGCTCAGGTGGGGACTGGCTGGTATTCACCGATTTCACACCTTTGCTCGTTTTCATTGTTTCCGGTGTAAAATCTTCTGAGAGTTTTCTGTTTGTTTTTAGATCCCGTGGAATCCTGCGATAGGTGCAGGCAAACAGATTGATGGTGAGAATCAAAAGGGCGCCGACATAAAACGGGGAGTGATAAATATTGAAGAACCCGAGTTTGTTGAATATCTGGATGGTGGTCGCAGAATAGAGATCTTCAATATGACCGGCCTCGCTGGTACCTTCCTGAATGATGATTGTTCCCATTATGGAAAGAATCCCCAGCAGGATGAACAAAAAAATAGTTAGCCGGGTGGAACTCAGGAAATGAATCACTGAATCATTGTTTTTAACTTTTGTGGTCAATTTTAATTATTCCAATTCTGGAGGAAAATGTTTGTGGGGAGACTGGTTAGAAATTATTAATTACAGAGATGGTACGGATGATTTTACCAGCGTCTGCCATGATAGTGGCAAGAAAAACAGTTAGCTTTAGACGTTCCCATGGAATTTGTATGGCACGTATTACACCATTCATAGCCGTTGATCGGTCTATTAACTACGTTGTTATCGGTCATTTCGTAAATCAATCCCGCACCATCACTGGGAATATTGGTAGTTCCATCCTTCGATTTCACCAGATCCACGCCCTGGAACAGATTCCATGACGTTGTGGAGGCGTCTGGGTGCTGATGGTGACAGGCTTCACAGGGTACATTATCACCACTTCCCCAGCCGTAACCGGATTTCAATGATGCATTTCCCGAACCGTTACCCATCGCATCACCTGCAATGGTTCCCGAAACATCAATCAATGCGATAGTTGGTGCTGTTACAGATGGTGGAAAACTGCCGTCATGACAGTCCAGACACCATTCTGACCGGGTCGTGGGCGTGTTTCCGTCATTTGGATCCGGATCGGCAACAAGAGGATCTGCACTTGTGGCGGTATGGGGATTGTGGCAATCGGTACACTCGATTATTGCCCCACTATCAACCTGGGCGGCATACTGAACATCATGGCGATCATTAAGATCTTTCATCGTTTTGTTGATTGGTCCTGTCGCCCAGCGAATGGGCTGATTATAGAATGCCGCAATATCAGAGGCTGCCGGACCATCTGAATCGTGACAATTGAAACAGAACCCTTCCTCTTCCTCTTCATTTTCCGGGGAGGTGGGGGCTGTTTCAAACGGCGCCAGCAGTTTTTGTTTTTTAGAACCGTGGCCACTGCTGTGACATCCGAATACGCCGTCACCGTAACAGGTCAGCGGGTAATTATTATGGGAACTTCCGGTCCATTGTGTGAGATCAATATCAACGGGTGTACTGCCATTTGTGAAGGGGGCAGATCCGTTGGCGCCATCGGAATCATGACATGCCAGGCAGAAATCCGTTAGTTTTGCCGCCTCAGTCGCATCGGAGGCGGGATCACCGGTAAGCGTGGCGACCAGGGTGGTGGTATCCACGTCCAATAATCGCACATATCCGGCCTGATGCTGGGTCATCTCGTGGCATACCGAACAGTCGCTGTCATCCAGGGGGAGTCCCTGAAGGTGATGACTGGCATAGGACAGTTCACCCACAATCGCTCGGCGGCCTGTCTGCCAGGATGGGATTCCGTCCCCATTGTCCTGTGCAGATCCATGACAATCCATGCAGCTGCCGCCGGACCCGGCAAATCCATCACCGTGTGGATGGCAGGAGACGCAATCGGCGGAACCATGCCCGGTGTTGTCACCGGTATTGGTGTGATAGGACGTGGCAGTATGACATGTCTGACAGATGCCGTTGAAGGGTGTTGTTGTATAAGCGAAATCATCGGGATCGGTGTGAAACACAGACGGTTCAAGGGCGTCAGGCCAGTACGTAGCCGTGTCATCACGAATCAGACTCAGGTTTGTCGTCGTTGTATCGGTATGCGAATTATATGATTCACTGGGGGAATGCGGATCATGACAACTTCCGCAATCCACGATCACAGTATCACTCAGAACAGAATGGAGAGCGACATCACTCATGTCGGGCGCCTGTCCCGAAGGGTTATGGCATGTTTTACACAGTGTTTCCTGCTCGCTGTCCCTGAGGATCAACCCAAATCCATGGAGGGAGTGACAGGATTCACATCCGATGGGGGGCGTTGCAGATGCATCATGAGGGGGTGCAAGCGCAAGCACACTGCTTCCCACCATAACAGCGATGAACAATGAAACCCCTGTAACATGCCTAAACATCCGAAACATAATCACGCCCCTTTTCAATATTACGGAATTAAGTAAATATTTTCCACTCGTCTGTTTCCGGAATTGGTAATGACTGCTTCCCTGTCCAGTGTAATCACCAGATCCAGCGGAAGATTCATCTCAGCAGTTGCTGTTCCATACGTGCCGTAAGCACTGATGAATGTGCCCGCGATTCCGTCGAAAATTTGAACCTGGTTCTGATAACAATCCAGGGCATGCAAGGTTGTGTTGTCGATAATTGCAAGACTCTGCACCCGGGAGAATTTCCCTTCCCAGTTGGAGGAAAAAGCCTGGGTGGGCTCACCAAAGCTGCGGAGGTATGTGCCGTCCAGAAGGAAAACCTGGATTTTGCCATGACCCTGATCAGCAATATAAATTTCTGCGATTTCGCTATCCCCATCCGGGCGATATGCGATACAGAGTGAAGCCGGGAATTTCAGTTCACCGGGACCATCCCCGGAACTGCCGATATTGCGAAGATGATTTCCCTGATTATCAAACACCATGATGGTATCACTGAGACTGTCCACGACATAGGCGTTGTTCTCTCGGTCAAATGCCATATCGCCGGGCATCTGTAATCCGGAGTTTTCTATACGGAACAATTGCGCTCCCGTCTCACAGAAGACATGGATTGAATCTGACCCGTCGTCTCCAACCCAGATGTTGCCCCTGCGATCCACTCCCACACTCAGGGGTTGATTGAATCCTCTCAATTCGCCTGTTAACTGAAGATCTGAATTGTAAATAAATACGGATCCGGCATTCGTGTCACTCACATAAAATATGCCGTCATCGGCCTGTGCAATCCGGACCGGATAGTTGTTGGCTTTCTGAAGTGTGGTACTACCGGCAGGTTCACTGACTGTGACGCGCATTGACAAAGGATTCAATCGATAAATTTGATCATCCGGCTGAAGTTCCTTATCCGGCACCAGTACAGCAGATATCTTACCGCTGAATATTCCCGGATCAGCTTCCTGAGCTCTGTTTATCATCACACGGATGGTATATGTCTGATTCAGGGATACCTGAGAAATAACAGCCGGATCAATGCTTACAAAACTTGCCAGATGATCGGACACCGATAAAATCAGACGTTTATCAAATGGGGTTTCCGGAATGCCGTTACTGGAAATACTCAGGGAGATCTCCGTTGTCCTGATGGACCCATGACATACAAATGATTCCAAAAGACTGCTGGACCAGTCCATGGTATAGGATATCGGGACATTTTCGTTTATGTAATCCTCATGAACAAGAGAACCTTTGTCGATTTCTCCAGCAGAAACCGGGATCATAAACACTGTCAGAAGCGTTACTGTTAAACACAGATGATAAATGGTCCTCACGATTATCTCCTTACGTTAAAATATGGCATCAATGCAGCTTTCTCACGAGGAAGAATTCACCCTTCCACCGTAAACAAAACTGCAATAATTATACCAACGATATTTCAATCTGAAAAGGTACGGTTTGATAAGTTCAAATTTACCGGTTTGAGACTTTTCGGTTACTCCACTGATATATTCCGTGAGCTTACCAATTACAGACACCAACCGGTGACAATGGCTTCAGTAAGAATGATCCTCTCGATAATGTATCATAATGATTATGCGACATACTTGTTTCTGAAACAGTTTTGGGTCTGGGAATTATTAATTCTTATTCTTGTTCAATTTTCAATTCGACATCTTCAAGAATGAGGGCATACTGATAGCCGTGTCCAAAATCTTTATCCATTACAAGAATCCCGGTTGCGATAATAATACTGCCGGTTTCGGCGGTTGCGGCAGAGGTAACGGTGAGATCATTATTGCCTTCAAAATCGGAACCGTCCCGGAGGTGGAGCCAGTTTTTGCCCATGATCCCGTTGTTCACTTTCACGACTTTTCCCCGGACAGAAACGTTTTTACCCGCCAGTGACTGTTTGGATTTGTAGAGTTCCGCTACGGTATATCCATTTTCAATCTTCTCGATGCCTGTAAGATCCAGGTCAGGGGCGGTTGAATCCTGTGCGGATCCATGGTGCGGGGCGACCTCTTCCTGCTGGGAAGCCGGTTCCCCGGGTTTTCCCACAAAAATTGCCGGTACGAAATAAATGAGTTCAAATGTGCGATCCAGGCTGTTGCTGTGGAAATTTTGCATGGGCATGCCCGGTGCAAGAGAAACGGTGTCACCGACATTTACTTTTACCTTCGGACCGGCAGCCCAGATTTTTTCTTTCCCGGTATCCAGCTGAACATAGGTATAGCTTTCGACATCAAAGGTTTCGATGATTTTGCCGGTAACTGCCGGGACTGATCCGGAATCGGTACTTTCAGCAGCCGGCGGCATGGCCTGAACGATTCCATGTGTCAGACATGTCACAATTGTAATGGCCGCAAAGATAACAAGATATTTTGTGAAAACTTTCATATGTTTTTTCCTTGTTTTGTGTGTTGTTTTATTTCAGGAGAACGCTTCCCCCGGAAGATCCGGAACAGTGGTATCCTAATTAACGGATCATCTCAAATCAAATTTCTCCCGTGAATCCCTAATCCGCCAGATAAGGTTCAGATAGCCGATGGGGTAACATTAATTTTTCAAGATCCGGCCCCGTCAGGTTTTTGCCCGGCACAGGACAAAGTGTGCTGTCGATGGGAGGTGTCACACCCCAGTCGTTACCCCCCCATGCCTGGCCATGTCCGTGGCAGGTCTGACAGCCGTTACACATCGAGTGCCAGGAATACGAAGCCAGCCAATCGACGTGGCATTTGATGCACAAACTCTGGGAACTTCCCCAATCGACAGCAATCCCGGAAATCGAGACAGTGACATCTCCGGCAGTGCCGTAAATATCCCAGGGTGGTCCGTTGAATCCCAGGGGGCGTCCCCCGTCATCGACAAACATGGTGCCATCGACGTAATCCCGGATCATATAGGGGTTACCGGCCAGGTTGGTTGGTGTAACCGATCCGTGAGGATCATGACAGTCCTTGCAGTCCATCACATAAGACTGTGCGCCGGAATAGCCATCCCATCCCCGTTTCGAATCCAGGCCGTGAGCTACATGTGCCCAATCATATTCCACATGCCATGGTTCCACCGTATATTCGCACGACCCGATACCCCTCAATGCAATGGTTGGACCCGTCACATCCGGTGGGAACCCGGGATCAGCCGGAGAAACCCCGCCGCTATGGCATGCCAGGCAGAAATCATTATCTTCACCTGAAAAAGGTGAATTTGTATTGAAAGGATCAGCCATTGGTTGAGACGCGGCGGAAATGTGAGCGCCGTGGCAGTTGAGACATTCCAGTCGGGCGCCACTGAACGCCTGATCGGCATCACTGATATCATGATGGCTGTTGACGCCCCTGAGCGTTCCCTCACTACCGAAACAGACATCACCATACCACTCGTTCCACTGTAGTGTTCCGGCGAATGCCTCGGCAACGGCCGGAGCAGCGTTACCGTTTCCAAATGGATCAAGAGGTGTTGCCAGCCGGGTCGCGCCATCACTGTCATGGCAGCCGGCGCAGAAATCAGACACATCGGGATCTGACGCCAGATCACCGGGATATATGAACCGGTAAATACTGCCGTCATCGGGATCGACGAGTTCAACGTATCCGTCCATGTGGGTGCCATTGCTGTGACAGACAAGGCAAGCGTCTTCGTTGACTTCTGTTCCGTAATGCGCATGGGTGGTACCAAGAGGAAATTCATCCACAATTGCCCGGCGACCGGATGCCGGCACGCCATCGCCATTATTCTGAGCACTGGCATGGCATGTTGTGCATGAAAAATCTCCCGTGGGCAGAAACCCATTCTCATGAGGATGACAACCGATACAATCCTCCGTGGAAAAATGGCCTGTGCCCGCACCGGTATTGGTATGGTGATTTGTGGCGGTGTGACAGGTCTGGCAGATTCCGATGAAGGGTGCGGTTGTAAAACTGTAGTGATCCGGACGATTCTGGAAAATAGCCGGTGGTACAGCACCGTCAACATATTGATAGGTATCAGAGCGAATCAGACTCAAATTGGGATTCGTCAAACCGGAATGCGGATCCGTGGGATAACTCACCAGGTGAGGATTATGGCAGGAGCCGCAGTCCACGATTGTTGCACCGCCATCCACGATATGATTGGCGACATTCACCATTGCCGGCGCCTGTCCCGCGGGATTGTGACAGGTTTTGCACAGAGTTTCCTGTTCCGCGTCATAGGGAATGGTTACCCAGCCCGGCAGCCAGGAATGACAACTGTCACAGGTTATGATTGGATCCGCGGTCTCATTATGCGGCGGGTCCTGTGCCAGGCCAATGGAAGTCAAACAAATTAAAACAAATATCAAACTGGACAGGCTCTGAAATTTTTGTTTACCCATTCTCATCCCCACTTTATTAATTTATTTGTCGTGGCAGGTCATGCAAAGTGCACTGCCGTTGTTAGACATTCTCAAAGAAAGCGTCCCGTTGCCCCCGAAATGACAGCCGGTACAGGTTCCCGCTGTATTGCGTGACACATGAACATCATGACATGAACTGCATTCCAGCAGATTGCCGAATAACAGATCATCAGAAATCGTCCCACCAAGTCCGGTTGCCGTGACTGCCGGATCGTGGAGTTCCCCATCATTTGTCGAAAGTGTTGTGTCGTAAGAAAAGGAGATGGGATGGTGAGGGGCGAGATCGGTGCCGAAATACCCGAAACGGGAGGCATCCAGAAATGCGGTACCCGCAGTGCCGCCATAGCTGTCTATCGCAACGGTGCCGTCGTGGCAGGAGAGGCACAGTTTGGAATGACCGTTGGGCTGCAGAACACTTGCATCCATGGTCGTGCTGGAATAAACCGTGTAGGCCGCTGCGGTACTCTCATGATCCCATAACGGCGCATCCGTGATGAGTATATCCGCATTGTGGGGTGTGTGGCATACGTTGCAGATCTCTCCATCACTCCAGCCGGCACCCCGGAAATCATGATGCGAGTTTTGTATCAACCCAAATATAGCAGGTAGAAAACATAAACTTAAACCCAAAATCAGAACAACTGACAAGATTGTCTTCTTCATTAAAAAATCTCCTGACTAACTAAAAAAAATAAACCCTTGTGATCCTTATCGCAAGATTTATGCCAACCCCAGAAAAAATGTGATTGCCAGTAAAATCAGACAGAAAACCCCGATTTTCCGGGACTCCGGCGGTCATCTGTGACGCGAGGAGGTAATCTACCGGTAAAATGAATTATGAGACATCCTCCCTGCGTAAAAAATCGGAATTATGGGACAGTTTACAGAATCAGAAATACCGGTCTGATTTTCCGTATCCTCAATATTTGTGACATAGCTGGCACAGTTGCATATATCCGGGTGCTTTCATCAGTTTTTTACCGATTCCGGCATGGGGATTGTGACAGGATGCACAGGTCAGTTTTTTACCGGGTCTGAGTGTATCTTCGACATCCTGTACCGGATGTTTATTCACGGGATGTCTCAAATTGACATAGATACTGCTGTCATGACAGTCAAAACAGAGATCATTTACGGGTTTGCTTAACAGGAATTCGTATTTCCCGCTGTGAGCGCCGTGGCACACCATGCAGCCCTCTCCTTCAATGGCATCATGCACGGATGCGCCCTCTTTTTCCATGGCGGATTTCACGTCGCTGTGGCAGTTCAGGCAAAGATCCGGTTCATCATTGATGAGCAGGTTATTAAGGTCAGACCCGTGAGGATCGTGGCAGACCGTGCATTGGCCTGCACCCAGAGGGCCGTGGAGAAATGGAGTTTCCTCGGAAGCTGTCGGGATCTCATGACAGTCTTCACAGAGTGCGGCTTCAGACCGTTCAGTTAGAAATTTTGTAATTGTTTCCCCGGCTTTTTCCTGATGGCACGACAGGCATTCGAAAGATTCCAGAGCACTGTGGATGTTTTTCTGATTAAATTTCACCTGATGACAGACATAGCAAATGGATTTAGTTTTATCTTCGGGACTCCGGGTCGCATCGTTTATATCAAGGGAATGGCAGGTGACACACTGTTTTTCCCGGTCGGATCTGTGGAAAACACCCGCTTGATCACCGGGTTTCCGCGCTTTTCGGTATTGGGAGTACTTTAAATGGATTTCTTTAATTTTCTTCCCTGATTTGACGGTGAGATGATTATCCCCGTTTTTCAATTCCAGCCGGCCATGAGCCACGGATTTATATCCCGGGTTCCTGGAAAAAGGTTTGATGGCTGTTCCATTGAGCGTAACGATTGTTCCGGGGTGGTTCGGTGTCATGATAAGCGCAATGGATTTATCGTGATAAACGGCTTTATCCACGGGAGTAAAAACGTCCAGCGCACCCGTTCCCACGGGGATAAAACACAGAATAAAAAGCCACACTGTAAAAGTTCTGGTCATGGAATCACCTGTTTTTCCGAAAAAATTTCCGTGGCTTGAGACAGTGACTTGACTGCCTCATCCAGTTTATTTTGTTCCTGGTAAATTTTACCTTCCAGGGCAAGGGCTTCCGCCCGGATACGATCGCTGCCCCGAATCTCCTCAATCATTTCCAACGCATCCGCGTTCTGATTCAGTCCATGATACGCCTGAGCTGATATCAAACGGCTGTACCGATTATCCGGATGAATTTTCAGGACATCGCCGGCCAGTGCCAGTGCTTTATCCCATTCACTTTGCATAATGTATATTTTTGCTTTGAGCAAACGGGCTTTTTCATGGGTTGGATCTGTACCGATGATGGTGTCCAGTTTTTCCATCGCTTTCTCGTAACGCGATTTTTCAAACAACCGGACCGCCAGTTTGTAATTTCGTTTTATGGCCTTTGCTTCCGGATTCGGTGTGTCAGGTGGTGCATCAACAGTCGATGAACGAAGTCCAAGCATTGTCTCAACAGACGTTGTGATTTTAGATGTGATCCTGGAGGTGTACCCGATCATCTCCCGGACATTAAACTCGGGGTCGATAACCACTGCCGTCGGTACGATATAGAGACCGTAAAGGGAATAAACGGAATTATCGAGATCCGGTAACAGGTTAAACCCGGCAGTGTCTGTTGCTTTGATGAGCCTTTCGGATGGATCGCCACTGGCGGAGACCTTGACGGTAATCACCTGCAGTTTCTGATCAGCAAATGTTTTTTCCAGGGATTTGCAGTCAGACAGTAATTTCACGGAATTTTCGATCATTACCGGACTCTTATCGCTCAGAAACACCAGGAGAATCGGGTTGCCTTTGCCGGTCGCCAGAGAAATTGCTTTTCCCGAACTGTCATTCAATGTGAATTCAGGTGCAGGTTTTCCAATCAGGTCGAGGCGGGACGCCCGGGCACATGTTCCATGGATCGACAGGGTGAGGAACACCGCTGTAAGTACGAGTATGTACTTGGAAACCCTGGATTTGACATTTCTGATCATATTTGAGGCTCCTAATACTTGACTGGTTTCACCCGGTCGTAATCAAATGGCTTGTGGCATCCCACTGTACATCCGCCGCCGGTTTCCGTCCGTCTGAATTCGATGGGATAACTCCACATTTCCCCAAAGGGAACTTCATCCCGGATATGTTTTTCCTGAGGACCGGCATGCATCTCATGACAGGCCTTACAGCTTCTGCCTTTCGTGGTTTTATTCACATGAAGGTAATGCAGGTTCCGGCTGCCGTTTCTGAAATTGGTCAACTCGGTGGTCGTGGCTTCCCGGGCGATATCATCATTATGGCACTCGAAACAGAGTGCATAGTGAGTTTCCTTATATCCGACGTAAAATTCATCGGGAAAATACGTATTCAGAATTTTCGGATTTGCAGAGCCGTGGGGATCATGGCAGGCGATGCAATCCGAATCCATCACGGGACCATGTTTGAACTTACTGTCCCTCACCTGGCTTTTAAAATCTTTATGACAATTAAAACAGAGTGATTCACCGGATGACTTCAACAGTTTGGCCGAAGCACTGCCATGGGGTGCATGGCACGCCGAGCATTCCCATTTTGACACCGGTTCATGAATCACCGTCACGGCGTTTAGCGCTTCCATAAATTCGGGCGTGGCATCACTGTGGCATTCACCGCAAACCGTTTCCTGGGATCCCGTAAGCAAACCACTGTGATCTGATGAATGAACCACATGACAAGACAGGCAGTCATCACCCACGGGATCATGCTGGTGAGCCAGATCCAAATCCCCTTTCTTGTCCTCGTGGCATTCAAAACAGAGATCATTTCCCTGCTGGGAGAGGAGGTTGGCGCCGTCTGCCGCGTGTGCATTATGACAGAGCGTACATTCCAGTTCCTCAAGCGGTGCATGCACGGTGGATCCGCCAAGATAACTGTCCCGGTCGTGACAGTTGAAGCATAACTCACCCGTAGATACCGCCCGAAGCTGGAATTGTGCTTCGGATTCGTGAGGTGTATGACAACTCAGGCAATCCCCTTCTTCAACGGGAGAATGCTGATGTGATTTTGTGAAAAAATCATTAGAATCGGTGTGACAAACGGTACAAAGTTCTTTTCCTGTTCGGGACATCAGGGGAGTATCGAAGGAACCATGCGGGTTGTGACAGTGGATACATGTTCCGGCACCCACCGGACCATGAACAAATTTACCCTGCCCCAGATCCTCATGACAACCGCCGGTCTGACAGGTCCGGGCGGGTTTCAACCGTTTGTAATTAACTTTTTTATCGCCGGTTCGGTGGCAGTCGCTGCACGTTTCCAGGGATAACGTTTCCTCGTGATAAAAAAATTTGCGATACTCCTCCGGTGATTCACCTGATTTTCCCGGGACGGCAACATCCACTTTTACTGCATCGCCACCGGTGGCCGGCATGACCTTTATCCGTGACTTACCGGATTTCAGCGTGACCGGCAGAAAAAACGCGCCGTGAGTCACCGCAACGGTTTTCTCACCTTTGAGTGAACTGTTTGTTGCCGATATTTTCACCTGATCGACATCAGAAGGGACTAAGCCGATTATTTCGATCCGTCCATCTGAAAGGGCCGCATTATCCGGGGGGAATACGAGCGTAATAATCCCTGTTCCCAGAACAGGTTGAATAAAAAGACATGTCATACAGAAAATCGCAATAAATAATGGTTTCATAATAACCTTCCCGTTCTGAAAAATAACTGAGTCTTAGCTTTAAATTCTAATTTGGTGTCCCTCAAGGGAAATATATGGTAAGAATATTGCATGAAACCCTTCCGGTGCGCAAGGAGTTTAAAATGAAACTAAGCAAAATCTGTTCCACATTATTTCTCATCACCACGATATTTTTGATTTCCGGCTGTGCTCAGAAAGAGATCCGTCCGGAAGCCATTTACTATCCCCCCTTACCTGCAGAACCGAAATTACAGTTCCTGACGTCCTACAACCGGGCGGAGGATGTGATGCCGGAAGCCGGCGGGTTCAACAAACTGGTATTCGGGGAGGATAAAGAGACGCTGGATTTTATAAAACCCTACGGCCTGGCGGTTCATGAAAACAAGATCTATATCTGTGATATCCGGGGACAGATGGTCCATGTCCTGGATCCGGTGAATCAGGTCTACAAACCCCTGACGGATCAGAAGATTCTGAAAAAACCGACGGATATCTGTTTTGATGATGATTCAAACGCCTATGTGGCGGATGCGAAACTGGCCCAGGTGGTAGTCTTTGACAAAGATGGGAATTTTCTCAGGTTTATGGGTGATCCCCTGACAATGAAACCGGTGGATGTGGCGATCCGGGGCCGGGAATTGTACGTGTGTGATATCAAAAATCACACGGTCCTGGTATGGGACAAGGATTCCGGTGAAGAGATCCGCAGATTTGGCAAGCCGGGAAGCGAACCTGGTGATCTGTTTCACCCCAGCAACATCCTGGTGGACAGTGACGGTAATCTCTACGTCTCCGATACCACAAATTGCAGGGTGCAGAAATTCGATCCTGAAGGCAATGTTGCGTATGTCCGGGGAAAAATCGGCGCGACCTCCGGATCATTTGTCCGTCCCAAAGGGATTGCATTGGACCGCGATGAGAACCTTTACGTTGTGGATGCCGCTTTCGAAAACGTCCAAATTTTCGACAAAGACGGCCGTTTGTTACTGTTTTTCGGCAATTCAGGTATAAATTCCGGGGATATCAATCTTCCGGCGGATGTTATCGTTTCTTATGATCTCCTTGATTACTACCAGACATTTGCAGAGCCCGGGTTTAAACTGGAATATCTCGTTTTGATCTCAAGCAACTTCGGACGGAACAAAGTGAACGTATATGGTTTTGGAAAATCGCCGGGTGCAGCGCAGTAAACACATCGGATTACTGGCCCTGTGCTTTTTTGTTTTTTTCCCACAGATGGTCTGTGCCAATAATATCAGATTGTTTGCCATTGATGACTGGTATGGCTGGATCGGGTTTGAATTTATCAATGATTTTGAAGAAAGGGAAAATGAGGGTTCCTCGGATATATACTCTAGAGAGGGCAGTTATTTCTTTGAAACTATCCATTTGGGTGCCCGGGGATCCATCTATCACCCCCGGTTGCTGGCCTGGGCATTTACCGGTGAGTTCGGTCTGACTCAGAACTACTACGAAGATTCCCTCAGAACTGAATTCTCTCATGTAACAAATAAATGGAATACGGATGATAATATCTACGACTACCGGATTGATCTATACTTTTTAAGGGAACATCCGTTTTCTTTTAATTTGTTTATGTCTTCCCGGAACCTGGTGATCAACCGGCAACTCAGAGAACGGTTCGTCCTGGAGGATGAATCTGCCGGCGGTTCAATGATGTTCCGGATACCCGGCTTTAAATCAGAGGCCGGATTCACGGTGAGGGAATCCATAGGAAATCGATTGGGACAGATCGTGGATGAGACCTATGACATCGGAAAGTTTAATATGGAGAGTAAGTTGGGTCCATTCAGCATGGAGCTGGATTACCGGTACGACCGTTACCAGGAATCCAATATGGCTCTTGATGAGACTGTCCATGACGCTTTTCTGGAGTTGAACATAGATCTTCCCGGTGATTCACGCAACGGATCCTGGTTCTTCGCCCGGTACAACAAACAGGAAGGGGATTATAATTCTCAGTCGATCATGGCGCACGAGTTGTTCCGATACGCCATTCACCCCAAACTGAAATTAAAGGTCGACATCGAGATCAATGAGGATGAATACGAAGGAATTGACAGCTCCAGGAATGAATATCAACTGGAACTTATCTCACCGTTGTCAGAAACCCTGCGAATCCTGTCTCTCACGGATTTTTCAGAGATTGAATATGGTGATAACCAGCGAAAGGAGTGGAGTCAGGAGATCGGCGCCGATTATAAATATGAGACGGAAGCGTATCGGTTTACAGCCGCCGGCAGATACCGGTTTCGGTCGACCCGTTCTGAATCGAAATCCGGTCTGAACACCGTGAGCAATGAACGGCACCGGTTTGATTCTTTCGATCGGGTCACGTTGTATGAGGATCGGATACGGGAGTCGTCCCTGGTTGTTCGGGACGAGATCGGCACGTTTATTTATGAGAAGGACAGGGATTATCTCGTCCAACAGTTGAATGAACGGACGGTGCTGATCCGTCTGGCAGGTGGTTTGATTCCCGAGGAGAGTGTCATCAAAGTGAGTTATCAATATGAAATTCCGGGTACCCTGGAATATGATACACACCTTGCACGTTTCAGCACCGGATTCTCTCTGGGGAACGCATTTCTGGTCTACTACAATTTATGGATTTCCGAACATGATCCAAAGACAGGTGCTGCCGAGAATGTTCTTGAGGATTATGTCCATCATCAGGTTGGTCTGGATTACCATTGGAAGCTGTTCAGTGTCAGGGGCCAATATGAGGATAAGGATTCCAGGCTTTACCCCATGAAAGGATACTCCCTTGATCTGAGTGCATCCCATGATATCAACCGGAGTTTCAAGGTGGGCGGCGATGTGGGATACCAGCATTACCGATATGACTGGAGTGACAACGACGTAAAGACGATGTATTTGATATTCAGATCCTCCGGACGAATTTCAAATCACACCCGTCTGGTCTTTACCAGTTCATGGCGGCAGGATAGAAGCAATACCGTCCATCTGAAGAACTGGGAAAACCAACTGGATTTCAACTGGAGTTACCGGGCGTTGTTCTTTGAGACTGGTGTTCTCTACCGCCGGTTCTGGAAAAATGGGGATCTCAGAACGGATCGCCTGATCCAGATGGAATTGCGGCGGATGTTTTAATTATGATGATAAGAAGGTGGTTTTTAAAATATTTGGTTTTATCGGCAACAGTCCTGGGAATGTGCCATTGTGCCTCAACACCCGTATCGATGGACGGTTTATTATCATCCCGGGAAACCCTGGACTGGATGGAAATCGACGGTCTTTCACTGACATACCTGGGTGCGTTCAGCAGTCCCCAGGATCTGGGTATTTTTCCGGGGGCCGGAGAAAAATTCATGGCGTTGATTTGGGGCTCCCGGGTCCATCCCATGGGTACACCGGCGGCAGTCTGTACATGGGATGATCGAGTCCTTGCCGTGGTGGATCGGTACTGGAACGGTGTCCATTTTTACGATATTGAAACCGGGAAATATCATTTTGGACAGGGCGCGAAGGCATGCCGGTTGATTTCACCGGTGGATGCAGTGTTTGACACTGATGGGATTCTTTATGTGACGGATTCGGAAGCAAATACCATCATTAAATTCGACCCATTGGGACGTTGCCTGGGATTTCTGCCGGTACAACCGGTTCTCCAGCAGCCCACAGGGATTTGTTTCAATGAAATTTCCGGTGAATTATATGTTGCGGAGACAGGCGCTCACCGGATTGCCCGGCTTTCACTCAGGGGTGAACGAATCGCGGTTTTCGGGGAACGGGGAATTGAACCCGGGCAGTTTAATTATCCGGTACACCTGGCCATGGGTTCCGATGAGACCCTGTACATCTGTGATGCCATGAATTTCCGGATACAGGTCACCCGGGATTTCAAGAATTTTCGTGTCATGGGATTTCCCGGGGATCAGCCCGGTGCACTGGCCAAACCAAAAGGTCTGGCTGTGGATGGTCATGGACGTATTGTGGTGGCGGATGCCTATCTGGATATCATCCAGTTTTTTTCCCCGTCCGGGGAGACCCTGGGGATGGCCGGGCGACCCGGGAATGGTCCCGGAGAATTCTGTTCACCCTCAGACGTCTGGATTTCCGGGAACCACAGGTTATACATTGCCGATGCCTATAATCAGCGTATTCAGGTGTTTCAGATAGGAGATTGAAATGGTGGGTTCACCAGGGAGATACAGCGTGTTTATCGTTACGGGGCTGCTGCTTTTACTGCCCCCGGTTTCCGGACGAATCGTGGACAGCCTTCATAATCTGTCCGTGAGTGGTCCCGGCACATACAAATCCCTGTCAGAAGACGAGATCTGTATTTTTTGTCATATCACGCATTCAGCCGATTCTGGCACGGTTCTATGGAACCGGCCCTGGCAAGGTGAATCCGAATATATTCCGTACAATAGCACCACCATGGACGCCCGACCCGGTGTTCCCAACGGCACGTCAAAACTGTGCCTGACCTGCCATGATGGTACCATAGCACGGCGCACCCATGGATTCGGGATGCCAAATCTCGATGGCCGGTTCACCGGTTCACCGGATCTGGGAACCGATCTGTCAGATGATCACCCCATCTCTTTTGCCTATTCCGGGAGTGTTGCTGCCGGTGAGGTCGAGCTGGCAGCACCGGAGAATATCGCATCTCCGGTCTCCCTGGATTTTAATGGTTTCGTGCAATGCACGTCCTGCCATGATCCCCACCAGAACCGGTTCGGTCATTTCCTGGTGATGGATAATTATCAGAGCCGTCTCTGTACTGCCTGCCACCGGTTGGAAGATTGGAATCAGAGTCCCCACAGGAACTCAACAGCAGCCTGGAATGGCAGATCTCCTGATCCCTGGCCCGAATCAAAGTACGATTCAGTGGCCGGCAACGGATGTCTGAACTGCCATGATAATCACGGTGCGGATACACCGCAATGGCTTCTGAAGGATGAGAACGAAAGTGATCTCTGTTTCCGGTGCCACAACGGGAATGTGGCATCACATAATATCCTGCCGGATTTTAATGCGTTTTCCACTCATCCCCTGGCCATGTCTGTTCAGGAAGAACCGCGCCGGGAGTGGACAGGATCATTCCCGCTGAGTGTACATTGCAGGGATTGCCATAACCCCCACGGAGGAGATGAAAATGGGGTGGATGCATTCCGTGTTGCCGGAACCGTTGATCCGGGAAAACGGCTTCAGCACGAGAGTTGCTATGGCTGTCACGGGGATCCCGCGGAAACACTCTCACCGGAACTGCCCAGGCAGATTTCCCAGAGTAATGTCCGTTTGGAGTTCAGCCGGGACAATCCATCCTTTCATCCGGTGGAAACATCGGGAAAAAATCCGGATGTCCCGAGCCTGCTGGATCCCTGGACAACAGCCAGCCAGATGACCTGCACGGATTGCCATGCCTCTGATAGAATGACGGATGACGGGAATATCAGTACGGTTCCCCATGGATCCCGGTTCCCGCCTATCCTCAACCGGCAGTACGAAACCGGGGATAATCTCATGGAATCACCTAATATTTACGCCCTCTGCTACCACTGTCACAGCCGGGATATTCTGCTATCTGATCAATCGGCGTTTCCCGAGCATTACCGGCATGTTTCGCAGGTGAAAACATCCTGTGCCACCTGTCACGACGCTCATGGGATCAGTGCCACCCAGGGTAACCGGATCAATAACAGTCATCTCATCAATTTTAAGATTGATGTGGTCCATCCGTCATACCGGGGAAAACTGGAATTTCGGGACCAGGGCCGGGGTCAGGGAAACTGCACCCTGGAATGTCACGGACACAATCATGAAAGAAAACCCTACGGTGGACTCAGTTCCCGGGATTCCCTGACCGGCAGACACGAATAATACTGTCTCATAATACAAAAGATGTCCAATCCATTAATGAGACAACTTGATCGCGCCGTGAGTGCCTTGTAAGTTATTGTGAATACTCATGTTCTGTCACTTGCTGCCATCTGATATTGCCGGAAAATATGTCAGAATACACACTTTTTGGGTTTCTGTGACGGGATTGAATTTAATTCAAGACGGAGTTACTTCAAGTGCCTGTCACGAAAGTGTCATAGATTCGGGAGGCTTAAGGCGATGTTTCTGTTATTTTTTAAATAACGTTCAAGGTTGGCAAGCGAATTGCATCAAATACGATCGAGTTTGTTTTAACCTTATTCCTGAAGGAGGAATTTTTTTTATGAACCGATTGACAACAATTGTATTAACGTTTGCATTGGTAGCGTTAGTGGGAACCGGTGCTCAGGCACTTATCGCGAATTCTGCTCATGATTTTTCATTATTAGGGTGGAATAGTGGCGGTGAAATCTGTCAGCCATGCCACACACCACATAACGCTGTTACTTTAGCTGATGCCCCATTATGGAACCATGATGTGACCGGGGCTGCCTTTACACCTTACACCAGTAGTACTATGAATGCCGTAACGGGAGCTCCATCAGGCGTGTCATTACTCTGCCTCAGCTGCCATGATGGAACTGTTGCCCTGGATAGCTTCGGTGGTGCAACGGGAACAAACTTTATAGCTGGTACAGCCCTTGTTGATAGCGATCTCAGTAATGACCACCCGATTTCCTTCACTTACAATGCGGCTCTGGCCACAGCTGATGGTGAGCTTTTCGATCCGAGTTCTGCCCTCTCTGGTCTTCCCGGTGGCGGCACGATCGATGCCGATCTGCTGTTTGGTGGTTCAATGGAATGTGCGTCATGCCACGATGTTCACAACACCATTGTTGGTATTAATCCCTTTCTGTTACACATAGACAACGACGCCAGTGTTCTCTGCCTGACCTGCCACAACAAATAATCTGATTCGATAAAAATAAGTGGTTTGCCGAAAGGCGAACCACTTTTTTAATGTACGCAGAAACGTGGAATCGGGCAAAATGGTATTTAATTAATTGGTTTCGTTAAGAAGACGGTAGAGTGTAGCGCGGCTCACGCCCAGTAATTTCGCGGCTTTCACTTTGTTGCCGCCGGATTTTTCCAGTGCGTCCGCAACGGTTTCCGGATCCAGCAGCCGGGGTCGTCCGGGCCGTTTCCCGTGATTGGCTTGCTCCGTGATTTCCTGAATATTATCGGGCAGATGTTTGGTATCCAGGATTTCGCCTCGGCTTTTAATCACGGAAAATTGGATGGTATTCTGCAGTTCCCGGATATTACCGGGCCATTGATGCCTTTGAAGCATGGTCATGAATCCATCGGTGTAACGCTTCCGGGGTCCATTGCTTTCCAGAAATTTGTCAAGGTAGTGCTCTGTCAACAGCATGATGTCCATATCCCGATCCTTCAGTGGCGGGACCAGAATCGGGAAACCGCAAAGCCTGTAATACAGGTCTTCACGGAACAGCCGTTTCCGGATGAGATCAGAAATATCCCGGTTGGTGGCGCTGATCACCCGAACATCCACTTGGAGGGTTGTGACACCGCCGACACGATCAAAACTGCCGTCCTGGAGTACCCGCAGAATTTTTACTTGAGTCATGGGACTCAATTCCGCAATTTCATCCAGAAAAATGGTACCACCGTCCGCCACTTCAAACCGGCCTTTTTTATCACGAATCGCACCGGTAAAAGACCCTTTGACGTGACCAAAGAGTTCACTTTCCAGAAGTCCTTCCGGTAATGCGCCGCAGTTGACTACGACAAACGGTTTTGTGGCTCGCCGGCTGATCCGGTGAAGGGATTCGGCAACCAGTTCCTTTCCGGTGCCGCTGTCCCCTTGAATCATCACCGAAACATCGGTGGGACCGGCATCCTGAATCGATTCAAACACGTGGGATATGGCCGCTGAATCCCCGATAAATCCGATATCTTTCTGGATATGTTTAAACCGGTTTCGAATCTGGATCCGGTAGGTCAGATCGTGAAAATAGACTATGGCGCCCTGAATTGTGCCCATACTGTCCAGCACCGGCGCGGTTGTCATCTCCACGTGACGAATCTCTCCGGATCGGCGAATCAGACTCCGGGTGAACCAGTCCGGGATATTACTGACTCTTTCTGGATTGCAGAATCCACAATTGGCGTTGCAGAATGACCAGGGATACAGATCATGGCAATCTTTACCCAGGACATCCCGTTTTTTGTAACCGGTGATTTCCTGGGCTTTCTGATTAAAGTAAGTGATATGGCGATTCCGATCATGGACCATAACGGCCATGTTCAAACTTTCGAAATGCCGAATCCATTTTTTCCGGCAGGATGCGTAATGATTGATTTTATCCCGGGTCAGCACTTTCTGAATATTTAATTTCATAAATTCAATAGACCGGCCATATTCCGCCAAAAGTTCTGCATTGTTCTCCAAACCGATTTCCATGGGATTCGGCAGGAACCAGTGAAGAAATGACGGTGCTCCCGGCAGGGGAGACCACAACCGCGGAATGTCCGCATCAAAACTGATGATCAAATCGATTGTATTTAAATCTCCGGCGCTTATTACGGGTAGTGAGGCCGGTAATTCATCGGGAATGTCGAATTTTTTCAATACTTGTTTCAGTAGCGAGTCCGGATGTTTTTCATCCGAAACCATGGCTCTGATTTCGATTCCGGCAAGGTTCTCCTTTTCAGTGATCTGCTGAGCAAGATAACTGAATCCACTACTCCCATCGGATACAAAGACGACCAAGTGTTTTCGATGCTGCGCCATAACCCCTCATGCATTTACCGGAACATTCTGTTTTTAATCTGTAACGGTTAATATTCATTACAGAAACGCCAAAAACGAGCCTAGCACAGAATGAAAACCTCGACAACAGGTTAGCTTTAAATAGATTTAAAAGTTATTCCGGCAGAAAACGATACAGTGTCGCCCGGCTCACACCCAGTAAACGGGCAGCTTTTGCTTTGTTTCCACCGGTTTTTGATAGTGCGAGTTCGACACTTGTCCGGTTGATTTTCTTTGGCCGTCCCGGTCCCCGGGCTTTACGCACCGCGCCGGAAGCCGTCAGAATGTATGGCGGTAGATGCTCCGGTTCCAGAACCTGATGCCGGCTTTTTATGACTGCGAACTGAATGACATTCTGGAGTTCTCTTACATTACCGGGCCAGGAGTACCGGCAGAGAAGTTCAATAAATTCATCGGAACAATCCGCTTTCTTTCCCAGGGAGAAAAGCAACTTATCCAGATAAAACCGGGCAATGAGAGGGATATCTTCCTCACGGTCGCGAAGTGCCGGGAGAACAATGGGGAATCCGCTGAGGCGATAAAACAGGTCATCCCGGAACACGCGTTTATTGACGAGATCCATCAGATTACGATTTGTGGCGCTGATCACACGGACATCCACCGAGATGGTTTTCTCGCCACCAACGCGCTCAAAGGTACCATTCTGAAGAACGCGAAGAAGTTTAACCTGAGTCATGGGACTCAATTCCCCCACTTCATCCAGAAATATTGTACCCCCATTGGCCAGGTCAAACCGGCCCTTTTTATCACTCACCGCGCCGGTAAAAGCACCTTTGATATGTCCAAAAAGTTCACTTTCCAGAAGTCCTTCAGGTAAGGCGCCGCAATTCACGGCGATAAATGGCCGGGACGTCCGCCGACTGACCTTATGAAGTGCATCAGCCACCAACTCTTTTCCCGTGCCGCTTTCCCCCTGGATTAAAACAGAAACATCTGTGGGGCCCGCATCCTGAATGGCTTCAAAGACCTGCTGCATCGGTTCGGATTGACCAATAATTCCCATGAACTGCCGGGTGTCTTTCACTGTCCGGTCTGCTATTCGGCGCCCGCTCCGATCATGAAAACAGACCATGGCGCCCAAATTTTTCCCTGCATCGTTGAACATCGGGATGATGGTCATCTCCACATTTCGGAGTTCCCCGTTTTTCCGCTGAATATTCATGTGATACCAGAAATTCCGGTGATGCATTTCTTTATCATTGCAGAAGGAACATCGGGATCCGCACAACCGCCAGGAAAAAAGAAGATGACAATCCTTACCCATGATTTCATCCCGGGAATAACCCAGCATGCGGCGTGCCGCCGGATTACAATACGTAAACCGACGCATTTTATCGTGAACCATGACGCCGATATTGATATTTTCAAAATATTTTATCCAGCGGATATGGCACAGGATCAGGTGAGGCAGGGTGGCGTCATCAATTAACCCCTCGAAACGATTCCGAATGTCCGCGCTGATCAGTTTCAGGCGGTTTGACTCACTTTGGTCATCATCACTGTCCGGCTTGCCAATCTTCCAATGCTGAATATGAGGGACACCGGGCAACCCGTCCCAGAGAGATTTGATCTTCGGATCAAATGAGATGATCAAATCACTTTCATGGAGCATCGCCGGACCCAGTCTCGCCGGTTCAGGGAGTGGTGTTCTGTTATCAAATTCGTGACAATACTCTAAAATACCAGGTGATGGCGCCTCATCATCCAGAACGGCAGATTTCACTTCAATATCGGGACTGACAACTGATTGAACCGCATGAGTGGCTAGGCGGCTGAAACCGGACTTTCCCGATGAAACAAACGTAATTCTATGCCTGGGCACCGTTTATCCTTTCCTGATAAAACAATTCTCCCATCTAGTATGCAAAAACCACGCCATTAGAAAATAAGTTGTTCACAAAGAATTATCGTGAGGGAATTACTCTGATAGGACTGTCCTGAAATGCTCTGAGATTCTTTATATTTTCACTATAGTCCACGTTGTCAACCTCAACAAACCACGCGTTTTCCGCCAGGGGATCATTCAGAATTCGGTCGGAATCATAACGAATGGCCGGGTTCCATCTGACGATACTGCCGGTTACCGGGGACCAGACGGAAAACCGGTTTCCTGTGGTGTT
>SWBY01010021.1_pt2 | contig 26600 bp, 25 predicted proteins | sample 4693071 | NCBI WGS metagenome assembly SWBY01 (sample SAMN10267273, study PRJNA491770) | bioreactor metagenome | isolation source: DHS bioreactor inoculated with marine methane seep sediment | place: Japan: Omine Ridge, Nankai Trough | collected 2006-05-06 | reverse complement strand
GCAGGTATATTGAGCCATGTCAGATGCAGCGGGCCTGCTGTGGGTAAGTATCACGTAAACCTTGCCGACCTTGATGATATCGGTACAAATGCCATAAAGAAGTCTGCAAATGTGATCTGGTGGTGATCGATGAGATCGGGCCAATGGAGCTGAAATCCCATCATTTTGTCTCGGTAGTGGAGCATGTTCTGGATTCGGACCGGGACATGCTGGTGGTACTGCACCATTCCAGCCGTCATCCACTGGCCCTTCGTATTCGTGAAGAGTTCAGGATCATTACCGTAAATGAACAAAACCGGGATGGTCTGTCAGAGATAATTACCAGTTGTTTGGGATAATTATATTTATATTTATTTTTTTATTATAGATTAGTCAAAAAAAGAGGAAAAAACATGTCGCATAGAAAAACAATTACATATTGTTTATAGGGTCATATGAACCAAACCGACTTTAACATACTCCCTGACAATATACCATTCTACATAAAACACGGTGCAATGCATGACAGAATTCGAACGGCAGCTTGTAAAATCATTCAATACCTATTTCAAAGAAAACGGGATAAAAGGAATAGCATTCCGGCTCAAGCAGCACAGGTTCACCCATCAGTATCTGGACGTGATAGTTGACTCACTGCATCCTGACTACTACCTTGGTATTGAATGCAAGAGCATCTCCACCGACAAGGGAGCAAAATCACTATATTTTACCCAACATTTCACTACAGACAAACAAGGGTCACACCAGGTTGACAGGATGTCCGAATACCTCAGGCTATCGGGCAGGAAGGGATTTTTGGCAGTGGAACTGCGGCAGGGTGTAGGCAAGGGACGGGTTGCTTTCGCTATTCCCTGGAAGATAGTGGCAGACAGGTTTGAATCTGGCAAAAGTGGGTTCAAGGTAGAAGAGATAAAGGAATTTCCTGAGATAGAGCGTACCGGGTCCCTTTACTTAATTGAGACCCGTAAGTGGGTCGAAGAATAATTTCACAACTGCCCCATCATCTTATGCACCTGCGGAACTGCCCGTACATCCTTCAAATATTCCCCTGCCGCATCCATCAGTTCCAGCAGCCGTTTTGACGCCGGAGGCTCAAAACCCGGGCAGGAACTCACAGGCTGCAGTACCAGGGGCAGGGTCACGTCAATATCAGACAGGCCCCTGACAATTATATCCAGGTCATGGTCTGAAGTCCTGTCAGTCACCACACACTTGGCAAATGTGACTGCACCCGCATCATAAAAAATACCCACCGTCTCCAGTTCAGCCTTTAACAATGACTGGTAATCCTGTGTTGCTTTGTGCTCGGGCAGCTTGATATCACATGCCGCCACATCCACCACATACTGTACCTTTCTCGCCTCATCAGGCAGGCAGCCGTTAGTCTCCAGGTACAGGGGATGATCCGGATTCCCGGATAATTCAATGATACATCCGGTCTGTGTCAAAGGCTCACCGCCAGTCAGGGAAAGGTGCCTGGTAGCAGGCGACCATACATCCTTGATAATCTTAACAAGGGAGTCCATATCAACAGGATTCGGGATATCCAGAAACTCGCCAGTGCCAGGGATGCGTTCCACCTTACATACCGGCGCAGCCGGAAGTCTGGAGTGGGGAGTATCGCAGTAGCCGCAGTTCAGGGGACAGCCCATGAACCTTACAAAAACCTGGCGTACACCAGTAAAGATGCCCTCGCCCTGTATCGAGTTGAATATCTCATCAATGTATACAGGGCCGGTCATTATTTTTAAAAATGAAAAAAAAGTGCGGATCTATAATCCGCTGATACCGTATGATTCCATGATGACCTCTGCATTCAGGTGGCCTGAGTGATAGGTCATGCCTGTATCAAGGTCATTTACCGTGACCTCCGCAGGAGCGAAGATGTTGGCATCGATCTTGTAGAAATCATAGCCTGCATCCTTGAATGTCTTGAAGAAGGGTTTACCGTAATCGGATGACGTTGAAGATGGTACCTGCTTGAACAGCTCCTCATCGAATCCGCGTGTGGTCAGTACAATAGAACCGTAATAAATGACACTGTCGTTGGTGCATCCCATAGCCTTCAGGTCGTCCTTGACCACAGGTGCAATGGGTGCAGTACCGGTCCCGCATATGATCTGGGTGGTATCGAACCCGAGTTCGTTCAGCTTGAAGATACCAGTCTCCACAACCCTGCCGGAAACCTGGACCGAGCCAACGATACTGGCAGTTGGTGCCACCAGTGCTACAGTGTTCTCCACTGGCACATTGCATTCATCTGCAATGAACTGCATGACCTTTTCATCAGGAATTGCATTGGACTCCAGGGCAATGACCGTAGAATCAAATTCATCTTCATACTGTATTCTCTCATATGTGTGCTTTGGCTTTAGTGAAAGTGCCCGTGCCGGGCCTGAACCCATGGCAAAATACTTGTCAACGCTTACCTGCCATCCAGCTTTCTGCGCCCCAAGGCAGGATATCGCAGGATGATCGGTGCTTATGTCAATGAAAGCCAGTGGGATATCGCCCACTTTATGCACGGTAATACTTGAACTGTTTAAACCTCCCATACAGATATCTGTAAACATCAATCCAGCATCGTAACTACCGCTAACGTTTACGCCGCAGTCGATGACATTTGCACCATTCTTCAGTTCAACAGTCTTAATCTTGAGCTCTTCAGCCCAATCCATCATTTCGTTTGCAATTTCAAGTCCCTTTTCATTAACACTTAACATCCAATCACCTACCATATTGGTTTAAATCCATTCGTGGGATTAGGATATAAGGTTTTTGAAATGCATCTGCTAATGAAACTGAACATTATGGACAATACATAAAGAACAGTGTATCATCATTCTCGTTAACAACTGAAAAACCGTGTTCTTGATACATGTTGATCGCCTCTATAAGGGTTCTGTCAGTTTTCAAAGTGACCACATGATAATGGGTCCTGGCAAATCCAAGCGCTTTTAAGAACAACTCCTTACCAAAACCCCGGCCCCTGAACTCCTGTTTCACATAAATTCGTTTTATTTCACACTTTTTTGAATTTATCCTGCGAACCGCACCTGTCCCCACTACAACACCGTTAATGGTCCCTAAATAGAACACACCGCCATTGTCAATGTAGTATCCGCAAATATCATCAAGGTCAGAATCCTTTGCCTGATCATACTCGAATCCTTCCCCCTCAAGCACACCCAGGACAAACTGCCTCACTTCGCCAGCACGGTCAGGTGTGAACACCTCTATTCTCACGGCAAATATCCTCCGATAGGTATCCTCTTGGCAGGTATCCTCACGACAGGTATTCTCCGGGGTCGTTCAAAAAATCCAGTGCGATGGTGGCCAGCATCCTGGTACCATTAACCAGCACGGTCTCATCGATGTCGAACCTGCTGGAATGGTTGCCCTCAGTAATACCTTTTTCTTCGTTTCTGATCCCCAGGCCGATGTAAACACCTGGTATCTTCTGAAGATAATGGGCAAAATCCTCTGCCCCGAAAAGAGGTTCGATATCATCATCCACTGCAGGGAAATGGTCTTTAAGGAGCTTCAATACCTTATTTGAGAACACCGGGTCATTAACCAGAACAGGATACCCGTGCTCTATATCAAGTTCATAGGTCGGCAGTCCCGGGAAATCCTGCTTGCCATACATATCCATCAGTTCATCAAGGACCTGTCTTATAATATCCTCAATGTCCTGTGTATCCCTGTTGTCAAAGGTACGAAAACTCCCCATTAACTCCACTTTATCAGGTGTCCTGTTGAACTGTGACCCACCAGCTATCTTACCAAAACCCAAAATGAACCTGTCTTGCGGTATCTTCATCCTGATCCTATCACAGATACAGCCAATAAACCCGGCAGCCATTGCTATCGGGTCAATAACAAGCTCAGGGCTGAGATGATGCCCGCCCTTTCCTGTAATCTTTATTTTTATGATATTTGAGGTGGCTAAAAACGGCCCGGGCCTGAACTTTATCTCACCAGAATCAATGTTGCTAAAAACGTGCAGCCCCACTATTGCATCCACACCATCCAGGCCGCCGTCCCTGATAACATCAAGTGCGCCCCCCGGGGGCTGCTCCTCACCGGGCTGGAATATCAATTTGACAGAACCAGGGAAATTATCCTTTTGCCGTATAAGAAGCCTGGCAGCCCCCAGCACCATTGCCATGTGGGCATCGTGCCCGCAGGAGTGCATAAAACCCGGGTGCTGTGAAATATATTCACTATTGAACTGTGTCGGCTCCTCGACTACCTCAAGTCCGTCCATATCCGTACGCAGTGCGATGCATTTCCCTGGACCTTTGCCCTGTATTGTGGCAATGACACCGGTTTTTGCAATAAACTCTCCCTTAAGCCCGATCTCTTCCAGAAGCTCCATCACTGCCTCCTGTGTCTTAAACTCATGGAAACTTAACTCTGGTATCCTGTGCAACCGACGCCGTATATCTATTATACGGTCCCCGTACCTTTCATCGTTTGTCAAGTACATCAAATCCCTATTCATTCATCTAATCCCTGTTCATTTATCTATAGTCAAAAACCAAACAATTCAAACTAATCTTTGCGGACTTTGCGCTCTTTGCGGTGACCGAAGTCATACACCGCAAAGGACGCAAAGAACGCAAAGTGTTCAGAATATATGTCAAAGATATTATGTTCTTGACTATAATCCTTGTTCATTCATCTGAAATAAACTGGCTCAGTCTTTTTATAGCATTCTGTTTATCTTTTTCACCCAGCCTGGCGGATTCCACTGCATCCTTCAGGGTGCTGATACTCTTATCATACGTGTCCCTGTCCACCGGAAACGGGAATCCATCCTTCCCGCCGTGGGCGAAACTGTATTTCACAGGGTCGCGCCAGCTCGGCCGTGTACCGTAAACAAGGTCTGAAACCAGTGCCAGCGCGCGTATCTTTTGCGGCCCCATGCCCCTTAGCGAGACAAGTTCCTCATAAGATGAAGGCTGGAGTTCGTAGGCTTCCTTTAGTACCTTCATCCCCTTCTCTGTGATATCCATATCTATAATATGATGACGGAGCGGCAATGACAGTTCATCCACTCTTCTACCTCTGATATCATCAAACCTGCTGCCTGTGAAATCGTCCAGCCTAGTCTGGTTCTTTTTACCGAAATACTGCCTCAGGTGCTCGGGACCGTCCAATATCAGGTCAAGGCTTACTTCCTGCGTCTTATAACTCTCCCTTGCTGTCATGTCCAGCACATCGGGTTTTATATCATCCGATGCTATGCCGGAATGCGGCTCTTCTACAAAACTTTTCACTCCTTCTGATAACCACTGGTACCGCCTGGCATATGAATCGTTCATACCCTGCTGGATAACGGTCCAGTCTCCTTTCTCGTCAAATACCAGGCAGTGGTGGTACAGACTGTAATCATCCTGTATCAGGCTGTTATCAACCTTTGCGCTCATCCTGCTTGAGTACTTGAGCTGCTCGATATCCGGGGTTGAAAGACTGAATACTTCAGCAGTCTGGTCTATTTCATCCAGCGTCTTCCTGGACGTCCTGCCTTTCCCGCCGCATACCTTGATGCCGTGCTCCTGGGGGTCCAGTGCAATTTTCAGGGCGCCGCAGGTGGTGGTGGTGGTGCCGGAACTGTGCCAGTCAAACCCGAGCACACATGAGAACGCCTGGAACCAGTAAGGGTCTGACAGTCGTCTTAGCATCTCATCAGGGCCGAAATCGAGTAATATTGCATCGCAGATACCACCTGACAGTTTTACCATCCTGTTGAACAGCCATCTGGGTGCTGCCCCGCCATGCAGGGGTAGGTTTGTAACTCCTGTTCGTTTCATGGGTGTGTATATGTTTGTGGACTTAAGGTTAAATCCATTGGCAATTGTTTGGGGTACTGGTGGTCAAGAATAATTTCCAGGAAAAGAACCGGGGCCAGTTGGGACATATCAGTCATTTTGGAGTTTAGTAAATATTAACCACCGAGATCACAGAGAATGGTAAAAATGCTCTGCGCACTTCGCGGTGCATTATTACATAGAAATTATATTTTAACAGCTGCCGGCAGCTAACCGAAATAACATCCACTTCGCACCGACGGATACCCATGCATTCATGTGGAACCATAAAAGCGCCCATACGTGATCGGTTAAGGCATACTATCGATAATTATATTACCAGTTACCACAATTTCTCTACATGCGTAGGGGATGCCGCATGGCAAAAAGGATACAACAATCAAAAAGACCAAATATAATTGAAGAAGAACTCAATATACTTTTTTCAGCAGAATGGCTTAGGGAAGCCGCTAAAGAAACGGGATTTGTAAAGCGAGACCGGAAGATAGATCCAGCACTCATGTTCTGGTCGCTAACCTTAGGTTTTGGCGTTCAGCTCCAGAGAACGTTGGCAAGCTTGCGACGTCTCTATGAAGAAAAGGGTGAAGTGCATATCAGTCGTAGCAGTTTCTATGATCGCTTCACACCAGAGCTTGTAAATTATCTCCATGCATGTGTTATTCATGGGTTGGAAAATATCGCACAAAATCCCAATCGGATATTGAAAGATAAACTGGTCGGCTTTAAAGACCTTCTAATTCAGGACAGCACGATTATCCGACTACATGAAAAATTAGCTGATAAATGGCCAGCAGCGAGAACGAAAAAAATAGCTGCAGGTGTTAAGTTGAGTCTTCTCGTAAGTGTTGTAGCAGACGGCCCAAAAAGTATCGCGTTATGTGGAGAACGTACATCTGAGGTGAAGACGCTTCGAATAGGTCCTTGGATAAAAGATCGAATATTGCTTATTGACCTTGGTTTTTACAAACATAATACGTTTGCGCGCATCGATGAAAACGGAGGATATTTCGTCAGCAGAATAAAAAGTAAGGTTGATCCGCTCATTATTGGAACAAACCGTACCTGGCGTGGACGTTCTATAGATATTGTAGGAAAAAGGCTAAGTGAAGTATTGCCTAAACTGAAGAGACAAGTTATTGATGTGGAAGTAGAAGTGGAGTTCAAACGTAGAAAATATAATGGGAAGCAAAGGGGAGATGTTAAACGTTTTCGACTTGTTGCAATTTATAATGTGGAAGATGAAAAGTACCATTTGTATATCACAAATATTCCGGTCGATCGCCTTGATGCTGAGGACATAGCTGTCTTATATTCAGCTAGGTGGGAAATAGAGTTGATTTTTAAGGAACTAAAAAGCAGATACGGTATAGACATATTGCCAACTTCAAACCCAGAGATCGTAGAAGCACTTCTGTGGGTAGGGATATTAACGTTGATAGTATCGAGACGTGTTTATCTCATGGTTTTTTCGGCCAATCTTGAAAATGCACCTCGCTATACTCACTTGAGATGGGCAACGATATTTGCTGAAAAGTCATATCGGCTCTTGGACGCTGTTCTCGATTATGCGGAAATTGATGCAGGTCTCATGGAGCTATTCGAAGTGTATCAAAGTCAAGCGCTTGACCCGAATGTTAATCGGAAGAGGTTAATGGACCAATGGAGGGCTTAACCGATCACCAATGTTACATCGTTGGGGTCGGCAGCCAGTGCTAATTTGTATTGTGCTTCAGCCTCGTCTGTGCGCCCGCTTTGCTTAAGGAGAAGTCCGTAGTTTGTATGCGTGTTTACATGGTTGGGGTCGGCAGCCAGTGCTAATTTATATTGTGCTTCAGCCTCGTCTGTGCGCCCCAGAAATATTAACGCGATACCAGCATTGTAATAAGCGTTTGCCTGGGTATGTCCAGTTGATAGACTTGCAGCAGCCTTTGATAATGCATAAGCGGCTTCATAGAAACCATTTGATCCAAAAGAAGGAACGAAGGATAACAATATTTCGGGAGAAATAGAATTTTCTATAGAAAAATCAACCACAATATCTACTGCTGCTGTTAAATTGTCTTTATCGGATTGAAGCTGCTCTGCGACTATTTCCAAAAGTCTTTTTATTTTTTCGTCATCCATTTGTTATCATTTAATAGTTAGTGCCATTAACTTAATATTTACCATTAATATCTTATAGGAGTTCAATTCCATCGATATATAAAAGTAGGCCAGATTATTATATTAAATTCAGGATAAATAATTAACTATTTATTCCTCACCATCGACTCCCCCGGCGGCAGCATCATAGCAATCCTGTCAGCCGAAGCAATGGACTTCACCAGCTGCCTGTCCCCAACCTCATCCACCAGCATCTTGTAGACCTTCTTCGCAATATCGCTCTGGTTGAACCCGCCCGGCTCCACCTCGACCACATGCTGCGCCAGCCTCCGCACAACCCCGGGCGGCCCGCCCACAAGCCTCACAGCACCTTCCAGCTGGATCCCCACCGCAGCACCCACAAGGGCAGTCATATAATTACGCTTGCCCCTGATAATGAACGAACCCCGGGGCACGAACTCACCACTCTCAGGCGTCTTGGACACCTGCTCGGGCGTCACCCAGTAACAGTCACCCTCAGCCCGGCCTGACTTCCACACACCCGAGTTGGAGACCACGAACATAGCAGCCTCCTCAAGCGTGGTCTGTGGTACTTCCTTACCTTCCGTCTTCACGACAACCACAGGCGAGCCAGGCGCTTCAGTATGGAAAAAGATATCCCGCTTTTCCATATACTTCTTTACCACTTCCTCATTAGTGCCCGCATCCCGGCCCCCTATAACCAAAAACCCATCTGAGGACTCGAACCACCTGAACTTATCATACCAGCGGGGTTTCACCTTGACCTTACCCTTCAACTGCCTGGTGCGCACAGGCTCCTGCTTTTTCCTTATCAGTTCCTCAGTCTGGAGTATGGCACGCCTGGCACCGGAACTTTTACCTGCCACCTTCTTTGCCTTATCATAATATACCTGGGCATTCTGTGGCACTGTCAACTTGATATCCACATCCACATTCGTACCGTCCAGTTCCACCGAAAGTTTCCCTGAGCTTGGGTCTATGGACCTGATCATCTTTGCCTGTGGAATCTCGGCATCCTTTAGCCTGCTTCGTATCTCATCCCAGCCCAGCCGCTGCCTTGCCTCAGTGATGATATTCAAAATCGTCTCTACAGGCTGGTAATGGGCATACAGCAGCTCCCCCTTTTCTTTAAACCCGGCTGCCTGCTTCGTGAACTTTTCGATAGCCTGCTGCTGCTGTCTTAGCCTCCTCTCCAGCACACCTTCCTTTTTCTGCTCCACTGCCACTTTTTTGGCTGCAACCTCGATACCTGCACTGAAATATTCATCAAGGGCCTGGTTAAAACTATCCAGCTTTCGGGTCTCAAAACCCTGGTAGCGCATAAGTCTAAACGGCAGCACATCAATGTTCTTACCGTCCTTTACCACCACCTGCGGCTCAAGTTTGCCATCTACTATCGGCCTGAAAACCTTATCCATCGCCGCATGCAGCCCCTCAGTATCCAACATCTTAGCAGCAGGTGTGGCCTTGTCAATACCTGCTTGCAGGCACACTTCCTCAGCCAGCACACCACCCATGTTCAACCTGGTGGCCAACGTCCTCACAACATCGCTTTGTGATTCACTGAATATACCGGTAAGGCCGCCGGGCGATACATCGAGCGGGCTCATCTGGGGAGGGGGCAGTTCATAGATCTCGCCCCTGCGCAGCGTCCGGTCCCTGAAACTAACAGGTTTCATAGGCTGCAGTATCCTGCCCTCGTCATCGGTAAGAATAATATTGCCCCTTGCAAACAGTTCGGAAATCAACCTGGTAGTAACCCCAGCCCTTATAACTTCCAGTTCGATGATCCGGTCGAAGTCATGCTGGGAAACACGCTTTATCCTGCCCCCCATTATATGTTTGCGAAGCAGCATGGGAAACCCCTGTGGCAACTGGGGGGCCGGACGCGGATAACGGGTGATGTGCATCTGCTTGCCAGCCTGTATAACCAGGTTGTGCCTACCCTGTCCGTATATACTCAGTGTGATCCTTATCTCATCATTGGAAGTCTGGTATATCTTACCTATCTTTGCATCCAGCAGACAGGGTGTGCCGCTATTGAATTCGGATACAATGGCAGCCACATCCACACTGGTCATTTCCTCTTTCATGGGGCAGGTACTATGGACTGTAAACTCATAATCCTTTGCAGGAATATCGAAACTGTTTTGATACCATATTCCAGATTAAGGGAGAATGACCAGTTTCCAGGATTTTGCCGAAACCTGCCAGCGTATCGAGAACATCCCAGGTTCCCTTGAAATGACGCAGGTAGTGGCGGAATTTTTTTACAGTGTGGAAGATGATGAGCTTGAGATAGTATCCAGGTTCATAATGGGCCTGGTGTTCCCTGTATGGAGTCCATTGCAGCTGGGTATCGGACCCAGCTTGCTGTATACTTCCCTGTCCAGGGCATCCGGTGTGCCTGTAAAGGGTATCATTAACCTGGTACGAGAGACAGGGGATGTGGGACTGGCAGCAAGAGAAGCACTGACCGGAGCCAAGAAGTCACAATCCACACTGGCAGCTTTTTGGGAAGAGGAATCGGTACTATCCATACAGGACGTTTTTACAAGATTCTCTGATATTGCCAATACCTCGGGCAAAGGCTCCCAGTCCTCCAGGGCAAGGAACCTCCAGTTCCTGTTCGGCCGGGCCACACCAATTGAGGCCGTATACCTGGCACGGCTGGCCATCGAGGAACTGAGGATTGGGGTGGGTGAAGGAATTGTCAGGGATTCCATTGCAGAAGCTTTCAATGTACCAAAAGACGCTGTGGAACGGGGCTATATGCTCACCAATGACCTTGGACTGGTTGTGAGGGAGGCAAAACTTAACGGTACACACGGTCTGGCAGACCTGGATATGGAACTGGGTCGCCCCATCAGGATGATGCTGGCCCAGATATCCCAGGGTATCGAACCTGCTGTTAATGAAATGGGGCCGGTGGCAGTGGAATGGAAATTCGACGGTGCCAGGGTGCAGATCCATAAGGATGGTGATAATATCTCTATATATTCACGGCGCCTGGAAGATGTGACAAACTCACTGCCTGATATAGTGGAAATGGTAAGGGAAGGTATATCTGCTAAATCGGCCCTCCTTGATGGTGAAGCTGTTGTGTTGGGGCCCAATGGTAAGCCCGGAGCCTTCCAGCAGATACTCAAACGGTTCAGGCGCAAGTATGATGTGGATACGGTGAAGGAACAAATACCTCTGCAATTGTATCTGTTCGATATATTATATTTCAATGGTGAGAGCCTGTTTGACAATACACTGGTACAGCGAAGACAGCATCTGGTTGAATGTGTGACCCCATCTGATAACCTGATAATAGCAGAGCAGGAAATCACTTCAGATGTAAAGGTTATCAATGACATCTACCGTGAAGCCCTGGAAGCGGGTCATGAAGGTGTGATGTTGAAAAACCCGGAATCACTTTATTCTCCTGGCAAGCGCGGGAAGAACTGGCTTAAGATCAAGCCGCTTATGGAGTCACTGGACCTGGTGGTTATCGGCGGTGAATGGGGTGAAGGACGGCGTGCTAACTTTATAGGATCATTCCAGCTTGCATGTATTGAGCAGGAATCAGGTGATATTCTATCCCTTGGAAGAGTGGGAACAGGCATTACTGACGATATGCTTGAAGACCTGACAGCACGGTTTACGGAACTTATTGTAGTTGAGAATGGCAAGGAACTGGAATTCGTGCCACAAGTGGTGTTCGAAGTCGCTTTTGAGGAAATCCAGAAAAGCCCTACTTACAATTCAGGTTATGCACTGCGGTTTCCCAGGCTTGTCAGGGTAAGGGATGACAAGAGTCCTGACGATGCAGATACACTTGATAGAATCGAACAGCTGTACATTAACCAAAAAGGAAGACCTGACAACGCTTCATGATGTTGGTTCCAGCTAATCTGTCTATACTGTAAACTTATTGATAATTTATTCATCCTGTAATTCATTAACAATTTATTCATCCAGTATAGTCATTGACAATTTATTTATTCTGAAAAAGGATATATATTATGTGCAATATCATAGAGATTGTTCGTTTAACAACGAACCAAGAGTCGCAGGATATACAGAGGTCTTTTTTTTACTAAACTCCCACTCCCACCCCTTAAAGTCTTTGTATACCTGTTCTCTTGCAAAAAAAAACGGGGGGCATGTGTCCCCACATTTTCATTTTTCTACCACAATTCACTCCATAATAAAATCTTCAAATGTGGTCTGTCGCAGTTTGTTCCTGCCCAGGTTTGACAGCCTTATACCTAAAAGCCGAATCTTCCTGCCGTCAAAGAACTCCGTGGCAAGCTCACCCGATACCTGTCTGATGATATCCGGGTCCCTGGTATCATGATCCAGTGTCCTGGCCCTGGTAAATGTGGTAAAATCCTCCTGCCGCACTTTTACAGATACTGTCCTGAAGGAAAAACCCTTCTTCTGCAATGATTTGTGCACCTGCCCGGCAATATTGTCAAGAGCCCCGTACAACAGCGCAGTATCACCAGTATCCACATCAAAGGTGTGCTCCCTGCTAACCGACCTGGTCACGCCCCGCTCCTCCACCTCACTATCATCCACCCCCTGCGCCAGTAAATGCATTCCAGCGCCCCACTTGCCGAACACATCCACCAACTTGTCCCTGTCAAATCGTGCCAGCTGCCCGATGGTCCTGATTCCCATCCCCTGCAGTATCTCCTCGTTCTTACGACCTATCCCTTGCAGTCTGCGTACCTCCAGTGGCTCCAGGAATCCGGCTACCCGATCCGGTTTCACAACTATCAGGCCGTCAGGCTTGTCCAGGTCCGAGGCTATCTTGGCCGCAGACCTGGTGGGAGCGATGCCGATAGAGCACGTTAGCCCCTCTTGCGCCCTTATTTGTGCTTTGATCTCCTGTGCGACCTTTACAGCCATTTGATGATCACTGACTTTTTCACTGATATCAAGGTAGGCCTCATCCACACTCACTTGCTGGAACCTGTCGGCTTTTGACCTGAGTATCTCCATAACCCTGCAGGAAACCTCCTTGTACAATTGCATATCCACCCTCAGGAACACGGCATCCGGACACAGCTTGTATGCCCTGGAAATGGGCATTCCGGAATGTATCCCAAACTCCCGCGCTTCATATGAACAGGTGCTCACCACACCTCTGCCAGTTCCACCTTTTGGGTCAGAACCCACCACAACCGGACGCCCTTTAAGGGACTGGTCCCGGTGCTGTTCAACTGAGGCATAAAAACTGTCCATATCCACATGAAGGATGATGCGACTCATTAAATTGTTCCTTTAAAGGTTCGTGCTGCGGGAAATAATTATACTGTGGCTCCTCATTTCAATACTGTAACCCCACACTTAAATACTGTAACCCCTCATTTAATAATTACTCCCGGAGGGATGCGATATGAAATTCAATTACAAGTGGGAAGCAATATTTGCGCTGATACTATTAACAATATTTACACTGCCTGCCTTGGCCAGGCTGGGCCTGGATTACCTGTGGTTCGATTCACTGGGATATGCAAGCGTTTTTCTTGTTAAATACAAGATGAGCATCCTGATGTTAGTGATTTTCACGATCCTGACAGCACTTATCCTTTTTTTGATACTCCAATCCGGAATTAAAACCCTCCTGAAAATGGGAGGGAGTATCACCTCCCTGTGGGACCAGGAATTCTTCACCGGGCAGCCAAAAGAATACATTGAGATGGAAACGAAAGGTGACCTGGCCGGAGGAGTGAAGGCGGCAAAGATGCCTGCCCTTATTTTGATAATCATGATCTCATTGATACAGGGACTGGCGGCCTCAGGCTCATGGCTGAATGTCCTGATGTACCTGAACAGGACACCTTTTGGCACAGCTGACCCAATTTTCAATAATGATATAACCTTTTATGTGTTCGAACTGCCGTTCTACAAATTCCTGCTGAGCTATTCACTTACAGTCCTGCTTCTGGGGCTTCTTGTACTGGCAGTCCTGTATGCAACTTTCAACTGGAAGCTGTTGATGAAAGCACCCTTGAACTTCAGGATTGTACTGGCAGGTTTTTTGACTGTCCTGGCCACCAGGACGTACCTGGGACGCTACAATATCCTGTACAGTGAAACAGGCGTAGTCTACGGTGCAGGATATATCGATGTGGCCATAAGGCAGTACATTCCTGTTATAATCGCTGCTATCTTCATACTCACGGCCCTGGCGATACTGGTATCAGGCTGGCTGGACAGCACATCTGTACCATCGATCCCAAAGATACTGGTAGGCATGATCGCTGCCATGTTACTCATTTCAGTCCTTGGTGGCATTGCTACCTTTGTCATCCAGGAATACACGGTCACACCCAATGAACTGGAACTGGAAAGACCCTATATAATAAACAATATCGCTATGACCAATACCGCCTATGATCTTGACGAGGTTGAGGTCAGGCAGTACCCCTTAACATACAACCTCACCGATGATGTCCTTAAGCACCCTTCCATCATCAATGCCAGGTTGTGGGATTACCGCCCCCTCACGACCATCTACCAGCAGAAACAGGCGATACGCACTTATTACGGCTTCAATGACGTGGATGTGAACAGGTATGATATCAACGGCACCAGGCACCAGGTCTGGCTGTCGGCAAGAGAGATATTCTATGACCAGTTGCGCGGCAAGGCCGATACCTGGCTCAACAAACACGTACTCTACACCCACGGTATCGGGGTGGTCATGTCACCGGTGAACCTTGTGGTGGACCAGGGAATGCCAGAGATGTATATTGAGAACATTCCGCCTGTAAGTTCTATTCCGTCGCTGACAATAGAGCAGCCCAGGATATACTACGGTGAAAGGACAGACACATATATCTTTACAGGTACGGGCAGGGATGAGTTCGATTATCCCAGTGGCGATACCAATGTGGGCAACACATATGACGGGACAGGCGGGATCAGTATGAGTGGGCTGAATAAGCTTATCGCGACCATCGCACTGGGCGAACTTAAGATACTCACATCCAAGGATATTGATAAGGACAGCAAACTGCATATCAAGCGTGATGTGCTGGAGCGCACTGGCCTTATTACCCCGTACTTGCTCCAGGATTCGGATGCCTATGCAGTTGTGGGGGCCGACGGGCATATCTACTGGATGATCAATGCTTTTGTGACAACAGACAAGTATCCTTATTCAGAACCCCTGTGGATAGGCAACACCAGGGTGAACTATGTCCAGGACTCCACAAAGGCAGTCATTGATGCATACAACGGGACCGTCACTTATTATATCATCGAAAATGACCCGCTACTCACTGCTTATTCAAGCATATTCCCTGGTGTATTTAAGCCAATGGACTCAATGCCTGATGACCTGAAACAGCATATCAGGTATTCCCCTGACCTGTTCCAGATACAATCCACCATCTATACCGATTACCATATGAATGTGCCCGATGTGTTCTACAACCGGGAGGATAGGTGGCAGATAGCTAAAGAGAAATATGCCAATTCAATGATCCCGGTGGAGCCTTATAATGTACTGCTGGAAATTGATGATTCCACTGATTTTATAATGATGCTGCCTTTCACACCGGTCAACAAGGACAATATGATCGCCTGGATGGCAGTGAACCAGGACCCCCCACGATACGGCCAGAAGATAGTGTATGAGTTCTCAAAGGACAAACTGATCTACGGTCCGGCCCAGATCGAGGCGCTGATAGACCAGGATGAAGATATCTCCAAAGACCTGACCCTGTGGAGCACGGGTGGTTCACAGGTTATCAGGGGTAACTTGCTGGTCATTCCCATCAAGGGCTCCCTGCTCTATATCGAACCTCTTTACATCTCGGCAGAGTCTGCATCCAGCATCCCTGAACTGAAGAAGATACTGGTGGTGTATGAGAACAGGGTGGCAATGGAGGATTCGCTGGAAGAGGCACTGCTGAAAGTGATTGGTGTGAATGTCACGTCAACCGCTGCCCCCATCCCTGTTGGGATCGGGACTGGGGATATGACACTGACTGAATTGCTGGAGGATACTCTCTCTCATTATGAAAAGGGACAGGAGTACCTTAAGACAGGGGACCTTGAGAACTACGGTCGTGAGATGAAGATAGTGGACAGCCTTATGGAGAGGCTTGCACAGCTTGTAGAGGAAAGTGCTGATTAAAAGCGTTTCAGGTCGATGTACCCTGACAGGTTTACGGTCCCCATTGCTGCGATGGTCTCGCTGTTACGGTTATTTATAGGTGAGACTATGACCGGCATGCCTTTATACGGCCCGCTTCCGGCTAAACCGTGGACGATCTTACCGGTATTTAAGGACTGTTCCAGGTATTCTCCTGTGTAGTTGTAGTCAACTACTTTGCTGTTCTCGACCCTGACACCGTTGTGGTTCTTGCTTCGCATGGTTATGGGAAGTCCTATTGTGCCGTATATTGCCAATGCTATGGGTTCAAGCTCTTCGGCTGTTGAATCCTCTGAGATAATAAGTCCGGCCATTTTGTTCACCTATGATACACTATCAATAATGATATATAAGATGTTTGATGAGTGAGGCCTTGGGACAAAATTACTCAATCTGCAGTCCCATAACTTCGCAGTCTTCTTCAGTGAGCTCAACTACACAGACATAATACTCGGCAGAAAATCGTTCTGAGAAATCTATATTACGGTAGACGTATTTCCCATGATGGGGGCTTGTTTTCTGATGCGTACAATGCCTTTGTTAACGCATTTGATGTTATCTTATCACTGCCAGTAGGCAATGTGAACGCTATAAGTGTTCCCTTCAAATATATCTACACGGTTGGAAAAATTTAAAACTTGGCGTACGTAATTACATTATACCCACAAAATCTCGTACTGAAAAATTCAGAACACTACAATATGCGTTCGAGATCGGAAACGGTTAATTCTAGGTGAAGTGTAGATTTGGAACTCCTCTGAGGAAAAGACTTGATGTGCGCAAGGTTACTGAAACACCACTGAAGAATGATGCACATAATGTTCGCAGAATTGAGTACCTTGAGATTATGGATGATATTACACTTCATTGGGCTCGAAAGGGAGAATAAGAGAATATTTTCCCAAGGCCCGAATAAACGCTATATGCTGGTCTATAACCGGGCTTATAAATTCATATGTTAGTTTGCATGCTATATGCAAAACCATACACGCAATCATATAGGTTAAACATTAATACAAATGAATTCTACTAAGTGATATAATGAGAAACAGAATTACTATTTTGACGCTTCTGATACTGGCTATAATGATCTTGTTTAGCGGGTGTACTGACAACAGCACTGCCCAAAAGTCAGAATTAGCAACAGTGAACTCAATAGAAGAAATTGATGCAATGCTTGAGAGTGCACCGGTATTTATTGAGATGGGAGCGGGTCGGTGTCCTGCATGTGTACTACAAAAACCTATTGTGGAAGAACTTGCAGCAAAATATGATGGCAAAGTGCATTTCGTCTATATAGACGTTGACAAGCAGAACCAACTGGCTGCAAAGTTCAATGTTTACTATATTCCTGATATTTTTGTAATAGCCAGATCAGACAACGGCACATACAAATATGTATTACATGGAAACTTGACCACGAATTCTGAACAGGCCAAGATGATAGGTCTCACACAAAAAGGTCCACTGGAAATAACTATACTGGATGCGCTCAGGTTAAGGTAGAATTGATAATAAAAATGATTGAAAACACAACACAGTAAGCACGATGATCAATGAGTCTATTATTCCAGATTGAGAACACATTAGCATCAATAGATATACCACTCCCATTCCTTGCATTTATAGCAGGTATAATCAGTATCCTCTCGCCATGTATACTGCCGCTGCTGCCTGCGGTACTGGCTTATTCCACTGGAAAGGGGAAGTTCAGGCCAGTTGCAATTGTGGCAGGGCTGGCACTGACATTTTCACTGCTCGGGATGACCATGGCAGCTTTCAACCAGTTATTTTTTTCATATCAGCAGTATATCAAGTTCGGGGCCGAGGTTATCATTATTCTTCTCGGTATTGCGATGCTGACCGAATATACCCCTGCCATTTTAAATTCAATTCCCGGTATGATAAATGTTGACCCACAAAAGGAAGGTATTGCAGGCGGTTTACTCCTGGGAATGTCGCTTGGTATTGTATGGATACCATGTACAGGCCCCATACTGGCAACAATAATGATGGGTGTGCTCTTGAAAGGGGGTATAATGTATGGCGGGTTCCTGCTTTTTGTGTATTCAATGGGATTGGGAATCCCGATGTTGCTGATAGCCTATTTCATCAATGTTTCAGGTAAGAAGCTGAGCACAGTATCGCGATACGACATGATGATTAAAAGAGGTGCAGGAGCCCTGTTGATATTAGTAGGCCTCTGGCTTGTATATTATAATCATATCGGGCCGTACTTAGAACTTATCTAAAAATATCGAAATTACGTTGTGGTAGTGAAAAAAAGGATACGATACAATCCTGTCAGAAGATTTGATTGAAACTAAGAAAATTATCAATATCGAGATGTGTTTATAATTTCATATACGCGTAAATATTTTTTGAAATTTTATCGATAAGCGTAAAATTCTTATATAAAAAAACACATAAACTATTACAGAACTTTTGCCATTAAAGGGTCGGAGACAAGTTATAAGAATAGGTGATTAGTGATGGAAATTGTAGATATGATAGATTTAGCTCAACCATATATGGCATATTTAAAAGCAATATTGATCCTGATAGTTGCTATTATTGTAATTGGTTTTATTCGCAGGTTCATTAGAAGATACTTAAGTACTACAATTTTACCTTCAGACATGCAGAACCTCTTGCGAAGGACTGTTGTATACATTTTATGGTTCATTGCCATCATGTCGATCATGGCAGAACTGAATTTAGAAAAGATACTCATGCCTATCATAGGGGCGTCTGTTTTTATAGGAGCTGCTGTTGCTTTAGCTGTTAAGAATATCTTAGCTGATGCATTAGCAGGTATATTCCTCCTATTAGATAGGCACTTCAATATTGGTGACCAAATCGAGACAATGAAATATAAAGGAGAGATCATTGATGTTACGCTCAGAAAAACGCGCGTTAAAATAGACGATGGAACGATTGTCGTATTGCCTAACGGAAAAATAGACTCTTCGGGATGGATATTACATAAGAAAATGACCGAAACAGAAGGAAATTAGAATAAGAAAGAAATCAGAATAAGAAGGTTATTCTCCCTTGTATAGAAGCTATCAATTCCACACCTTTTTTGAAACAGTATAAATTATATAGTCGTGCCCATCCACCTTACCAAATAGGCAAATCCCCATGCATCCCGGATTTTTCAGACAGGTTTTTAACAAGTTAATATTTTATAATAGGCGTATAATGTATGTGACATAAAATAATATTGCAAGGGATATTCATTTTAATTAAAAAAGGACGTACAACTCAATGTTAAAGAAAAAATCAGTTTTATTCATCAGTGCATTTGTCATTCTGGCACTATTATTCTCATTATCGACAGCATCAGCCTATCCGGACATGGCCATTAATGGAAGCAATAATACTTCGACTCCAGAAGTCACAACATCTTCATACGGGGCAAATGTTGTAATTATACAGCATCTTATTGAGGTTGACCAGGTAACCTATCCCGGGTATCTTGGAGTAGTCGAAACCATAATCTACAAGAATCTCGGGACAGAAAATTATTCCGGCCCTGTCTATACTTACGTACAGGATGGTGCTTTCAATATTGCTGTGACAAAGACGGAGATGGCAGCGGATGGAGGCAGAAATACCATCGAGGCCTTCCAGGTCAGTGAGAATGTTGTTGGATGGAATGACATCATTCTGTCCGGACCCGGTATGGCTCCCATGTACCAAATTGAATATATGGTTCCGGCAGAACCAACAGGGAAAACGACCGAATCGGTTACCTTTACAAAGAAATTAAAATATCCGACAGATGTTAATTATATTTATATGCCCATCACTGGCATGCGAAGTCTGGTCGTCAAACTGGTAAAATCTGATGGAATGAAGACTACTGTACTGGATAATGAGGGGAGTATAATAAATGCTGATTTTTTTGAGGAAATTGGAAATTTAGAGACTTATTATTGGGACCAGCCTTTGTTTGTTGAGATTTCATTCGAGTTAAGTAAATCAAATGCGGGTGGCTCTGATATTACTCTGTACCTGCTCATTCTGCTTGTTATTATTGCAGTGATCGCTTATGCGGTACTAAGAGGTAAGAGTCCGGCAATCAAAGGACTGGAAGGAAAACTGGGAAGTGCCCTGCCAAAAAAACAGGATGAAGAGATATATCTGGAAGAGGAAGAATTCGAGGATGATGAAGACATAGAAGATGTTCTGGAATCGGACGAGGCTGAAGCTGAATATGAGGATGAGGGAGATGAGGGGATAGAAGAGGACCTGGAAGCAGAAGAGGATGAAGTCGAGGAAGAAACATCCCGGCAACCATCTCTTGAAATGAATGATATTGATAATCTCAGTCTCGATGAACTTCAAACTACCAAACAGGCTATAATCAATGTGCTTCTTCAACTGGATGAGGACCATGTCAGTGGTGTCATATCTGAGGACGAGTATAACGACATCAGGGACAATTACAAGGAAAAGGCAAAGAGTATTATGGTCCGGATAGAAATGCTTGAAAACGAGGATTGAATATTATATCGTCTGTACCAGGTACAGGCGGTTCATTCAATCTTTCATTTTCTTTTTTTCATTTCCCTGACCCGAACACCTTTTTAAACAACCCGCCACCTTCCCGTTTCTGGGTAGGGGTTTCCTTACGTGGAACCGGCATGGGAGTTTGTTTTTGCGTAATCCTGGATGGTTTTGCCGGTGCTCGATGACGCACAGCAGTCGATCTTGATATAGTCGCAGATTCCCCGCCATGTTTGCTCTTGCGCACCCTGATATCCACCAGCACCGGGCGCTCGATATCATTGGACACCAGCATGGCCACCCCGGGCGGCAGTCTCTTAAGTTCCTCCTCCACCTCGCTGCTGATACCTTCCAGCCCCTTGCTGATGGCTTTCAGGTCATTTGGATTCGTCACCTTCATGATGATCTGGGTATTGCACTGGCTCAGCACATTCTTATCGATACGTGCAGGCCGCTGGCTAATAACCATCAGGCCCAGCCCGAACTTGCGGCCTTCCGAAGCGATCGTACGCAAAATCTCAGTACTTACAGTCTTATCAAAACCCCTTTCAGGACAGAAGTTGTGCGCCTCCTCCACCACAAGCATGCCTGGTGGGGCCTCCCCCATCTTCCTGGCCTCGAACAGGTCACTGCACAGCTTTGCCACTATCATGCCCTGAAGCTGGGGGGATACACCCTTCATATCAATGATAGATGCCCGGCCCGGGGTGAACAATTCTTCGATAGTAGTAGGGTGGTCAGAAAGGATATCAGCCTCACGCAGGGATTCCAGGGATGAAATAACGTTCCACTTAAGTTTGCTTTTGTTGTTCCCAACCTCGAATATGATATCATCCAGGACATAGAACTCCTTTTCTGCCTTGATCTTGGAAATAGCCTCATACAGCAGTCCTTGGTGGTTATTGGATTTCTCATCCGGAAGTATCTGCATCAGGTCCTTTGCACTCAGGTTCATGCCATCCAGCCGAAACACCTTATCAGCATCCTTGTTCAGCACTTTATTTGCAGGCGTATACACTGTGATCTGTGACCCGTAGCCTTTGGGAGATATGCCAAATTTACTATATAAATCCCGGGCGTTATCAGTGCCTGGTTCTTTCAGTGAACTGTATTCCCCATGAGGGTCAATAATAAGCAGTGGAATATCCCGTTCCAGTAACTCCTCCAGTATGACACCTGCTGTATATGATTTACCGCTACCGGTCTTGGCGAGGATACTACAGTGTTTCTGGATGAGGCTGTTCATTTCAAGGGACACTTTGATGTCGTGGCCTTCCAGCAGCCCCATATGCACCTCACCGTGGGACAGGCCAAGTGTGGAACGTATCAGGTCATGGTCTGCTATAAACACTTTATCCCCTGGTGAGAACGGGGTCCTGGGCGACCTTAACAATCCTTCCTGGTCACGCCCCCCGATCACCGTGGCCTCCGCTACCAGTTTGCTGTTTGGGCTTTCCATCTTTGCGCCCCCTGCAGCATCGGCGGCCTGGTCCAGTTTAAAATCATCACTACTGCGGGTCATTGATATGACCTGTGCCAGTGTCCAGCCATCACTTTCATGCCATACCTTTACATAATCGGTACGCTTAACCAGTGTGCTATCTGGTACAGCGAAACTGAAATCGTGAGTTCCGGTCTTGCCGAAGATAACTCCGACAGAATCCCTTGTCATTTTTTTTCATCCCCATATAGATATTGCGAATATTCATTCATACATCCTGAAATGCTATTAATTCTATCGGTAGACTTATATTTAAAGTCTATTAAAGAGTATATACAGTTGGATATTTCGTTAAATCCACATTTACCTTAAGCTAAGAATAGTTATGTAATTTTAAGTATGACGTTTGATATGCAATCAAATCTTATGGAAATACTCACTGGTTTTAAAATAACCGGGGGTATTGAAGCAGCACTTGTTGCCAGTCGGTCTGGTGTCCACCTGGCCTCACTGGTCCCGGCAAGGTCCAATCCTGATACACTTGCAGCCATCTGCTCTGCAGTGCATAGTGCAGCGGATATCATTTCCAGCCAGGTGAAACAGGGAACTCCCCACCGCGTGGTTATCGAATGCGAGCACTGCAAACTTGTAATGACAAAAGCAGGCGAAAAAGCCCTTTTTATTGTACTTGCAAGTGCAAATTCCAATCTCGGGCCGTTATTTATGAAAATGGATACTACCGCCAGTAAGATTGAGGAATTATTAGGGGATTTTCATCAATAACTTGAGACCAATATAAATTTTGGGCACAAAAATTTGGTCCCAATATTATTTAGTTCTTATCCCGAATCATAATATATCTACCATGCTATATGGTGTTCCAGATGAGTACTGTAAGAAAGATATTCCTGGCCAGACCTTGTATAGTAGACGCATCCTTATTTATCGCAGAATCCAGTTTTGACAGTGGCCTGGATATGGATGTCGTGTGCAGTATCCTTAAGGAGTTGGAAATGCCTGAGATGCGCTGCTCTTCTAAATTGGGAGTGGCAAGGTTCAGGCTCGATAACTGGCAGGTTATGATTTACAGGAACGGCCATATCGATATACGAAAAGTAAAAGATGTAGATGATGCCGCCAGAGCAATTGAAATGGTCGGGATTATGCTGAAAGATGGATTTACCGGTTAGGTTTACCGGTACATCCTTTTTGACATCTCTTCCACTGTATTGTTGGTTTTATTAAGAACTACATTGAGTTTTCGATCCAGGTTTTCTTCTACGCTCTGGATGTTAATCCTGAGTGCCCGTTCATTTGATTCCATTATGGACTCGATCCGTCTTAACCTGATATCCACAGACAGTATCATTGCAGCCAGGGCACCCATCAGTACCATTGCAGCAAGTACAATTACGGCATCTGCTGTATAATTCGTTGAGGCGAATCTTGTCATCCACTTGTATGTTAATACAAAGGACGACACAATCATTACTATTGAGAAAATAATATCCCGTGCTTCCATCCTCTCTTTACCTCCGCAATATATAACATTCTAATGTATCGTAACATATAATAAACCTTTACAAAAATGACTGTGTAATTAACGGCATTATCAAATTATAAACACATATTTTTTGTTCCAAACAGCAATATACAATTGATAAGCATCCTTATGCATTCTTATACACCCTTATACCCCACCATGCATCCCAATGCCCCCCTCATCAGCAGTATCCCCATGTTAAGAATTGGCCTGGTGCCGGGCCTGGCTATTGGATGTATAACAAGTATTCATGGAGCACTACGTAAAGAAAACCATAACATTATTAATGGATATTATTGAATTGAGTTCTATTATGATCATTAATAAAAATCGTTTCGAGGATCTGATATGAAAAAAATCTTATTGGTAGGTGGAGGAGGGCGTGAACACGCCATTGCCCATGCCATTTCACGAAGTAAACGTGAGCATGAGCTCTATGCTGTAATGTCCAGGAAAAATCCTGGAATTGCAGTCCTGTGTGAGGATTTCCTGTTGAATAGTGAAACCGATGTAGATAAGGTCATTGAGTATGCAAAGAATATCGGTGCGGATATTGCGGTGATAGGCCCTGAAGCGCCGCTGGCTGCCGGGCTGGCTGATGCCCTTGAGGTTATCGGTATCCCGTCTGTAGGACCGAAACGGGCGGCTGCAAAACTGGAGTTCGATAAGGCGTGGACACGTAAGTTTATGGAAAAACACCACATCGCAGGTCTTCCCGCATTCAGGGTTTTCAGTGCTGGGCAGGAAGCACAGGCCCATGAATATATAGATGAACTGGGAGACGTGGCCTTAAAACCAGCCGGGTTGACTGGGGGTAAGGGTGTCAAGGTCATGGGTGACCAGTTGCCTGACCTGGATGCTGCCAAAGCCTATGCAAGTGAACTGTTAAAAGGTGATATGGTGGTCATCGAGGAGAACCTGAAAGGCGAGGAATTGACGGTCCAGGCATTTGTGGACGGGACCCACCTGGCCTATGCACCTTCGGTGCAGGACCATAAGCGGGCATACGAAGGCGACCTGGGGCCCAATACAGGCGGCATGGGATCGTATAACGATGCAGGGACCCTGTTGCCTTTCATGATCGAGGGCGACTATATAGAGGCAAAAGGGATCATGGAGGATGTTATCGCCAAGGTAAAGGAAGAAACTGGTGAAGAATACAAGGGCATCCTGTACGGCCAGTTCATATTGACAGCAGCCGGTATCAGGGTGATAGAGTTCAATGCCAGGTTCGGGGACCCGGAGGCTATGAACGTACTGCCGCTACTGGAGACTGATTTTATTGGTATTGCCGAGGCTGTGGCAGCCGGGACGCTTGACACCCTGGATGTGAGGTTCTCTGAGAAAGCAAGTGTGTGTAAATATGCAGTGCCTGCCGGATATCCGGAAGATCCTGCAAAGGATGCTCCTATCGAGGTTGGGGATATGGGCAAAGCATTGCTGTTCTTTTCCAGTGTGTATGAAGCTGATGGTGTGGTGTACACTACAGGTTCGAGGGCAGCCGCTGTTGTGGGAATCGCTGATACCATAGCAGAGGCGGAAGTGATTGCGGAGCAGGCGCTGTCCAATGTTAAAGGGCCACTGGAGTGCAGGCATGATATTGGCAAGAAAGAATTGATACAGAAGCGTATCGACCACATGAAAGTCCTGCGCGGGGATAACAGTTAAATAGGCCAGATGTGTTAACTATCAGTTCTGATTGACAGGAGGCGGTATTTTTGTCGAATCTGTTATCTATAAGCGACCTCTCCCTTAATGAGATCAATGAACTGCTTGATGTGGCAGATGACCTGAAGGTGAAAAGGTCAAAGGGTAAGGTTGTTGAAATGCTCAAGCACAAGAGCCTGGGCATGATATTTGAAAAATCATCTACCAGGACACGTATATCATTTGAGGTTGCCATGGCTGAACTGGGTGGCCATGCATTGTTCCTGAGCTATCGGGACCTCCAGCTTGGAAGGGGGGAGACTGTTGGCGATACTGCGCAGGTCATATCCAGGTATGTCAGTTGTATTATGGCAAGGGTCATTAGTCACAGTACGCTGGAAGAACTGGCAGAATATGCAACGGTGCCTGTTATCAATGCTTTGTCTGATCTGGAACATCCCTGCCAGCTGCTGGCTGATTTGCAGACTATCAGGGAATATAAGGGCCGGCTCAAAGGCCTGAAGTTCGCATGGATAGGTGACGGGAATAATGTGTGCAACTCTGCGATACTGGCTGCTGCCATTACTGGGATGCAGATGAGTGTGGCCTGCCCTGAGGGGTACGAGCCTGACCCTGACATGGTTGCAAAGGCCAGGGGTATGGGTGGTTCGGTTGAGGTTGTTACTGCACCAAAGGAGGCTGCAATGGATGCAGATGTCCTGTATACTGATGTATGGGTGTCTATGGGCGATGAGGATGAGAGGGAGCAGAGGTTGTGTGACCTGGGGCCGTACCAGATCAATGATGCCCTGTTAAATGTTGCCAGGGATGATTGTATGGTTATGCATTGTCTCCCTGCCCACAGGGGCGAGGAGATCACGAGTGAGGTGCTTACCGGTACTCATTCTGCGGTGCTTGACCAGGCAGAGAACAGGTTGCATGCTCAAAAGGCTCTGCTGATAAAGTTGCTGGGGTCAAAGTAAAGGCTTAAATCTGATTAATACAATTCAGGAATCCATAATCATTGACTGCATGGCAGCGTTTGTCATGTGGTTATTGGATTTTCGATGCAAGACCCAAATGCGGTTCTTGCGGCAGTCGAACCTTATAAGGTTCGATCCAAGCGTGCGTTTCGCTACGCTCAAGCGCACAATAAAAACAAATCCCTATGTGGTAGTTGCCACAGCCGAACCTTACAAGGTTCGATCTAAGTGTGCGTTTCGCTACGCTCAAGCGCACGATAAAAACAAATCCCTATGTGGTTGTTGCCACAGCCGAACCTTATAAGGTTCGATCGAAGTGTGCGTTTCGCTACGCTCAAGCGCACAATAA
>SWBY01001730.1_pt1 | contig 26624 bp, 26 predicted proteins | sample 4693071 | NCBI WGS metagenome assembly SWBY01 (sample SAMN10267273, study PRJNA491770) | bioreactor metagenome | isolation source: DHS bioreactor inoculated with marine methane seep sediment | place: Japan: Omine Ridge, Nankai Trough | collected 2006-05-06 | reverse complement strand
CAGTCTGGTCAAGATCGCCAATGATATCCGGTGGTTGGCATCCGGTCCCCGATGCGGGATCGGGGAGATTACTCTGCCTCCGCTTCAGCCGGGCTCATCCATCATGCCGGGTAAAGTGAACCCGGTGATCCCTGAGGCAGTTCTCCAGGTAACCGCTCAGGTAATCGGTAACGACACCGCCATCACGTTCGGGGGTCAGGCCGGAAATTTCGAACTGAACGTCATGCTCCCGGTCATGGCCTACAACCTGCTCCAGTCCATTCAGTTGCTGGCTTCAGCCGCAAAAATTCTCAATGAAAAATGTGTGGCTGATATCATCGCCAATACCGATAAATGCGCCCGATCTATCGAACAAAGTCTGGCTCTGGCCACCGGCCTGATCCCGCACATCGGGTACGACCGGGCCGCAGCCATAGCAAAACGTGCTTATGAGAGTAGTAAAACCATCCGGGAGATTTGCAGGGCGGAGAATATTCTGCCGGCTACAGTTCTGGCAGACGCTCTGAAAAATGAGTAGGACCGGCCCGGTTCTTATCAGCGTAATTCTCCTGCTGACCACCGGGCACCTATCCGGTCAGGGGATCAATCCTGATTTCACCCGGGGGTTGGTGGCGGCTGCCATTGAACGTACGACCCATTCCGTGACATATGACGGCAGTTATCAGAAGATCGATTACCCCGGCGGGGATGTGCCGGACAAAATCGGTGTTTGTACCGATCTGGTGATCCGGGTTTACCGGGGAATGGGCATCGATCTCCAGAAAATGGTCCACGAGGATATGACCGCAGCATTTCAGGCATATCCCCGGAACTGGGGTCTGACCCGGCCGGATCCCCATATTGATCACCGCAGAGTACCCAATCTTCAGACCTTTTTCAGTCGGCACGGAAGATCCCTGGCTGTGACAGACAGCCCTGAAACATACCTGGCCGGAGATCTTGTCACATGGATGCTCCCGGGAAACCTCCCTCACATCGGAATCGTGACGGACCGGAAATCATCTGATTCGATCCGGCCCCTTATCGTCCACAATATCGGGGCGGGTCCTGTCCTGGAGGATATGCTGCTAAAATTCCCCATCACCGGGCATTACCGGTATACAGGATCCGGGGAAACTCAAACCGCCCCGGAACCACAATGATACCGGAAAAAGGATCATCTCACCGGATAATATCCGCTCTGAACCAAATCACGGCGGTACTGCTGCCCTTGTTTCTCATGGGTCTTCTAACCACACTTCTCAGATGGAGCTGGCGCAGATGGCCCGATATCATGGTGGATTTCGGCCGGGAACTCTACCTGCCATGGCAGATCAGCTCCGACCAGATTTTATACCGGGATATGACCCATCTTTTTGGTCCGCTGTCCGCCATGTTCAACGCGGTCTGGTTCAAGATATTCGGACCGTCTTTCACGGTTCTGATCACGGTAAATGTCATCCTTTTAACCGGTTTTCTTACTGTAACCTACCTGGTTTTGAATCGGTGGACGTGCCGATGGACCGCTTTTGCCGGATGTGGCGTGATTATCTCCATGTTCGCCCTGGGACATTATACTTTTTTTGGGAACTATAATTTTATTACACCCTATGCCCACGAAACGATTCACGGCATATACCTGTCGGGTCTCGTCATTGTGCTCATTGCCCGGTTCAACCGGACCCGACTTCCTGTATACGCGTTCCTGGCCGGTCTCTGCCTGGGACTCATATTTCTGACAAAAGCGGAAATTTTCGTATCTGCCGCAGCCGCAACAGCCGTGTCATTTGTTATCGACTATGTTCGATACCGAAAATCGTCACTGTGGTCCTGGACGGTTCTGACCGCAGGCACGCTGATTCCGCCCCTGGGTTTCGCAGCATATTTTTCAACAGTCATGAACCCGGGTGAGGCGGTTCGTGCCGTGGGCGGTTCCTGGACGGTGCTCCTGGGTACCCGGGTTTCAGCCAGCGCATTTTACCAGCGGATATCCGGGATGGATGATATCAGCGGCAACGTGACCCGGATGGTTCTGGAACTTCTTGTTGTCCTGGCAGTGGTTCCGGCCGTCATGGGATGCAGCCATATCCTGACCCGTTACCGGAAACGTCCCGGTACGGCAATTCCCGCATTAGCCGCCCTCATTCTGGTCACAGGACTGGTGAGTCGTGTGGAGCCCTGGCATCACGGCCGCTCACTCCCTGTACTGGCCTTTATCACCATTTTGATCCTTGTGATCTCTCTGAGAAAAAATGTCTTTCACCGGGATCAGATTTTACCGGTATTGGTAATTGCTGTCTTCTCACTGGCGCTCACAGCCAAGATGGCTCTGAACTGTAAACTGGGTCATTATGGGTTCTATATGGCCATGCCCGCAGCGGTCACAACGGTCATTATGCTGATCTGGTTTCTGCCGGAATGGATGAACCGGCACGGTTCCGGAGGTATAGTGTTCAAAATAACCATGCTGATCATCATCGGGATCATGGCTGCACGAACAGTGGATCACAACCGGGGTATATACCGGAAATTGAATTTTCCGGTAACCGGGGAACCCGACCGTATTCTGGGGTTTAATCCCATGCTGGATCCCCGGGTGATCCCGGTAAAAAACACGCTTGACTGGATCAATAAGGAGATGGCCCCGAACGACACGTTCTGCGCCCTGCCGGAAGGTGTTATGCTGAACTATCTCACACGGCGTCCCTGCCCCTCCCGGTATTTTAATCTCATGTTCCCGGAAATGGTGTTTTACCGGGAAAATCTCATTCTGGAGGATCTCAAATCCGCATCACCGGAGTACATCCTTCTTGTTCACAAGGATACATCGGAATACGGATATGACTTTTTCGGCAAAAGCCCTGAATACGGAAAGTCCATCATGGATTGGGTGCTCCAGGAATATGACGAGGTGGCTCTTATGGGAAAAGAACCCCTTAAGAACCACCTGTACGGGATTAAGATCCTACGTAAATCCACCGACAAACCGGTGATTGAAAACTGAAAACGGGGATCATTTCTGATCCATCGGTTTGTTACTCCAGTTTGAATTTCACGGTAAATACCATAAAAACTTCCACGGGTTTACCGTCCAGCATTGACGGTTCAAACAGCCACTGTTTCGCCGCCTCGATTCCGGCAGCGGACAGCCGGGGGTCCGGGGATTCCAGAGCCGTCACACCTTTTACAGAGCCATCTTCCCCGATACGTGATTCAAGAATCACCGCACCATGAATTTTTTCTTTTCGACAATCCTCAGGATAGACGGGCTGAACCGGTTTGATGAGTTTTGGTATGGTTACCTGGTCATCTCCAAGAAGGGATTTCGGAGGAATGACCATGGGTTCCACAACCAGAAAGTAATAGGGTGCTTCATCGCCATTCATACCGCCGATCACTGAACGCTGCCCCAATTTCACACTGAAACTGGTATCCACCACGACTAAATCGTCCTCCCGGAACTCAGCGTGAAACGTGGCGAGTTTGTCGTTGAACCCCATGAGTTTCAGGTGCATCGTAATGGCCAATGCCGGTGATTCCACAGATTTGGCTTCATTGAGGAACAGGTGTTTCAGCCGGGTATATTCCACTCGGGTCTCTTCCAGTCGAAGTGTGGTGCGAAGCCCGGTACTGACCTCTTCCAGGACCGTATGATACGTTTTGAGATAACTGTCCAGGTTGTCTCTGACAAGGGTTTCCCCCATATCCACCGGGATGAGGACACCCGGAACAACAAGGACACCGTTGGATGAATCCGGCAAATCCGAGGGAAATCCAGTGATGAGACTGACGCTGACGAGCAGCGATGAGTCGGAAACCCGGGGCGTTTCACCATAAATACTTTTTACAGGACATATCAGAACACTTGCGACTACTGCGATTATCAACCATACATTCAATTGTTTCATATCTGTTCTCCTTTAACGTTGCTGTTTGTTTTCAGGGCCAGATGCAGGGGTGTCTCCCTGTCCAGCCAGAATGTGACCATGCGCGGCGCGGCTGTTTCTGCCGGCAGTGACGGGGTGGTGATTCCCGAAGATATCGCTGTTGTGAGCTGGTTGACCGGTGACGGATCGCCGGGAACCTTTGTCAGAAATACCATGAGAATCACCGCCGCAGCCGCCAGACCGACAAATGCCGGTGCCGGCAGCAGGAAGAATCGCCTTCTCCGCCGGGGAAGCTGATCTTCCAACCGGGTCATGAAATCATCGGATACCGGGATTTTTTCCGGATCAGCCAGATCTTTCCACCGGGTTTCAAACCGTTCCACCGGATCAGAGTTTCGCATGTTACTCATCAGAATTCTCCTTCCAGAAACCGCCGGAGTGTATTCCGTGCCCGGCGGCGATGGGCCCTCACCGATCCGGGACGAATGGACAAAATACCGGCAATCCTGCTGTCCGACATTTCCTCAATCACCGTCAGATGCATTACCGCCCGCTGCCGGGGCGCCAACTGCGCCAACGCGCGCTGGACATCCATAAGGGAATCCGGTTCCGGAAAATTTCCCGGGATTCCGGACGCGTCCAGTTCCTCAAACCGTGACCGTTTCACGTGAGCAAAACAGGTTCTCACCAAAATCCGTTTCAACCAGGGCGAAAACTTCCCGGGATCCCTCAGGGAAGACAGTTTCCGCCAGGCAGTGATCAGGCTGTCCTGCACCATGTCTTCGGCATCACTGAACCCGACAATGGAGCCGGCCAGGGCAATCAAACTCGGCAGCATCCGACGAACCAGCAAGTTGTACGCCTGCCTGTCACCGGCAATCACATCCCTGATCAGTTTAACCTCGTTCACATCCATAGGAGTAATCTACCTGATGTTTTCGTGTACAACAATTTTTCCGTGTGCTCACCACTCCTGAAAAATACCCGATAGGTTTTCTAAATTTAAGGCCCTATGGCATGAATTTTGCCTGTAAAAGACCTGATGTTATTGGATTACACTATTTTCACAGGAGGAGAAAAAACGGATATGAAAGCAAAGTACTGGCAACTTGGGATAGCAAGCCTGATCATGGCGGTAGTGCTGTGGGCGCCTCTGGGCGTGCAGGCAGACATTGAGGAATTACAGGATCCGGGGCTGGTCAAAGCCCTGAGTATCGTCGATCCCTACGTCCTGGAACAGATTGATCAGAACGGTATGGCTGATTTTTTCATCGTATTGAAAGATCAGGCGGATCTTCGGGGTGTGAAAATGCTTCGAAACAAGAAAGATAAGGGACGGTTTGTGTTTGAACAGCTGTCGGAAACCGCCGGACGGTCCCAGGTCGCCATCCTTGAAGAGCTTGAATCGGTTCGTGCCGCTTATCAGAGCTACCACATTCAGAACATGATTCTGGTCAGGGGCGGTGAAATGGATCTGCTCATGGATATGACCACCCGGAGTGATGTGGCGGCAATTCGTGGGAACCGGCCCTTTGAATTTGAGAACTTCCAGCCGGAAGCGTATCCGGACAACATGCCGGGACGGACACCGGAATGGAACCTGGCTCACATCGGAATCACGGATATCTGGGCAGAAGGCGTCACGGGAGAAGGTATTGTTGTGGCCAACCTGGATACCGGTGTTGACTGGGATCACCCGGCACTTAAAAATCATTATCGGGGATGGAATGGATCGACAGCCGACCACAATTACAACTGGCACGATGCATCCAACGCGTGTTCGCCCCCGAATATTCCCTGTGACACAGGCAATCACGGTACTCATACCATGGGCACCATGGTGGGTGAAGATCCAAGCGGGACCAACCAGGTCGGTGGCGCTCCTGGTGCCGAATGGATCGCGTGTGGTCCTCTGACAGATGACGCTTCGTTCCACGAATGTTTCGAATGGTTCCTGGCGCCTTATGCCTACGGTGATACACCGGCGCAGGGTGATCCCAGCAAAGCACCCGACGTGGTGAATAATTCCTGGGGTTGGCCCATTGGCGGTGGTGATTATCAGTATGCACCCGATCTTGACGCCCTGCAGAGTGCCGGTGTGTTCATGGAATTTTCCGCTGGTAACGAAGGGGATTCCTGTGAAACACTTCGGAGCCCCGGGGATTATCCCCAGGTGCTCACCACAGGCGCCAGCGATGTTCAGGACCGGATCGTCAGCACTTCCTGGACATACTGGGGTTCCAGCCGCGGTCCTGCCGCCGGCGGAATTCCCGGCGCACCGGATTTCATCAAACCGGAAATCGTAGCCCCGGGTTACGATATCCGCTCGTGCGTGCCCGGCACCGGGTATGAAGGCGGCTGGGGCGGTACGTCCATGGCCGGCCCTCACACTTGTGCCGTTGTAGCACTGATGTGGTCCGCCGCACCGAACCTCATCGGTGACATTGAAGCCACCCGGCAGATTATCCTGGACACCGCATACACCTCCATGGGCAGCGCCGGTTACTGGAACCAGACCTGTGAAGGCATTAATGCCGCTGTGACCATTCCCAATCATGTCTGGGGATGGGGTCTTATCGATGCGTACGCCGCATACCAGGCCCTTGTGGGAATCTACCTTGACAAGGACGCCTATCAGCCCAATGACACCATCGGTATTATGGTTCGTGACAGCGGATCTTCGGGTTCCATTCAGGTGCAGATTCAGAGTGATACGGAATCCGTATGGGAAGATGTGACACTTACGGAAGGTCTGCCCGGCGAATTCAACGGCTCAATCACCTGTTCCACAACCGCACCGGTACACGGGGACAACATTCTCTCAGTGACCGACGGTGACACCATTACATGTCACTCCGTTGCTCTGGATTCCAGTGATACCGCCGGTGTGGACGGAAGTGCACCTGTGATTTCCAACATCACAGTAGATGCCGTCGCGGATACGTGGGCAACAATCACATGGCAGACAAACGAACCCTCCAAATCAATAGTAAACTACGGAATGGGTACACCTGATATGACGGAGCAGTCCGATGATATGGTGACCAGCCATTCCCTGACCATCACCGGTTTGGACATGTGCACGACGTATGTGTTTGATGTGGCGGCGGAAGATGCCGCGGCCAATACAGCGCTGGATAACAATGGCGGTATGCACTATTCATTCACCACCTTTGAGCGATTTATTTTCCTGGAAGCCAACATGGATACCAATCCCGGTTGGACGACACAGAGTGAATGGGCGTTCGGTCAGCCCACCGGCGGCGGTGGTGAGTATGGTGAGCCTGATCCCACCAGCGGTTATACCGGCAATAATGTGTATGGCGTGAATCTCAACGGCGACTATCCCAACAGCATGGGTTCCACCCTGTATCTGACCACACCATCCATGGACTGTTCGGGTACGGATCTGGTGGAGTTTTCCTTCTGGTGCTGGCTGGGTGTTGAGCAGGATGTATACGATCATGCAAATATCGATGTCAGCAATAACGGCGGATCCTCATGGCAGAATATCTGGATAAACACCAGTACGCTGGATGGGGGTTCCTGGGAATTCTGGGAATTTGATATTTCAAGTATTGCCGCCGGTTACAGCGATGTGCAGATTCGATGGGGTATCGGTCCCACGGACACGGCATGGCGGTTCTGCGGCTGGAACATTGATGACGTAACCGTGTCTTTTGTGGGTCCCTGCGAACAGACGTGTACTAACAATGGCGACGCCAACCTGGACGGTGAAGTGACTTCAGGTGATGCCCAGATGACCTTCCAGATCGCGCTGGGCGCCTACAGTCCCACACCGGACGAGGAATGCGGCGCGGACTGCAACGGTGACGGCATAGTTACCTCCGGCGATGCACAGGGCGTTTTCATTACTGCGCTCGGCGCCGGATCCTGTGCGGATCCCATGACCAAATCATCGACTACGGATACCGTGATTCAAACCAAACCACTGCAGCAGACACGGAATCGGGTGATGCTGGAAGAGTTTGTGATGGATCACTCCGGAATGCAGGCCGTACATGTGGTTATTGATCATCCCGAAACCGCGATGGATGCCGTGACTCTGACCCTGGACTACAACGCCAACGCCCTTAAGTTCAGCCATTTCCGGCCTTCAAACGCCGTGAACTGGGTGGACGCCGATGCCTATGAGACCACTCCGGGTCACCTGACCCTGGGTGCATATACACCGGGTATCGATGCGGAAGAGGCGATCTTGCCCGCCACAGGCACTGTGCTGGGAACCCTGCTATTCAACGTGACCGGAAACGGCGGTTCGGAACTGTCAATTGCACGACTGATGGATGACCTGAAAGGGTTTGCCATTAATTAAAACTACAGGATTTGAATACAAAACGCCGGGTGATTTTGCCCGGCGTTTTTTTGTGGATGCCTGAATCGCTGTATGAGCTATTTGCGTAGTTCGTGAAGCCGCAATTGACAAGGTACGAGAAAGCGACCCCAATAAGTTTCCCCCAAGCCAAGATATGTGAAACAAGGAAATGTGAAATAAGATTTCTCTGAAAAGTGGAATTTCACCCCAGTAAGCATCCGGGAAAATGAACTAACACCTCAACCGACACGACTTCACATGATGGTGACATCACTATCTTTACTGAACACCTCCCCCAACCCCCTCCATGCGCTGGGATCATCATGGCTTACTGGCCGGGCCTGCTCGAAGGTATCGTTCCTCAACATTCTGTGGCCGGTTGATGGTGAAGTTTCCTGCGGAAACTTCTGATGCGATGGAAGAGGCTAAGATGAGATCATGATTTTTTGGCGAGATTAACAATTTTTTGGAGAACAATGTCTAATGAATAGACAACATCATCATTGCTAACCGCAAGTATCTCCCCCTTCCATTGCGAAGCACATGGAGGGGGGCCGGCCGGGGGGAGGTGTTTGAAAGATTAGACGTGTTCCGAAATGTGAAAATGACTCTAACCCGGATTGAATTATTTCTACAACACAAAAAGCTGTGTATTGGAAGTTCTTGACAGTTTTTTCTCCTTACAGTATCATATAAATGTAAGGAGATTTTGATGAAGTCGACCATCACATCCAAATATCAGGTTACGATACCGAAGCAGATTCGGAACAAACTGAAACTGTCAGTTTCAGACACTATTGAGTGGCGGATCGAGGAAAATGAAGCGGTCATCAAGCCTCTTAAGAAGCCGATCCTCAAATATCGAGGTACGGTGAAGACCGGTCCGGGAGACATTCGAGAAGATATTGAGGCAGCAGTAAGAGCACGGATTGCAGATTATGAACGCGATCCTGATTGATACGAATTGTCTCATATCTTATGTTACGGATCGCAACCTGTCGCAGCAGGCGGTCATTGCACGATATATTGATGATGCAATTGCATTGAAATGTGAACTTGTTATCGTTTCAAATGTTTTAACGGAATTCGCATACGTTTTAACCAAAATTTATTCTTTGAAACCGGAATCGGTATCCGCAATGTTGAGTGACATTCTGAAAACACCGGGAATACGATTTCAGGAAGCATATTACCCTCAAACAGTATTAAAATTCTGGCCAAACCGGTTTCCGGATTACGGGGACGCCGTGCTGGCTGCGGCCGCTTCTGCGATGAAGCTCCCAATATTGACGTTCGATGCAGCGTTCCGAAAGCAGTTGGAGCAGGTTCATATTCCTGTTGTATAACCGTCATGAAAGTCTCGTCATTCCAGACGGGATGTCACTGCCAACACGTGAAACATGAACCGATTGAGATCCGGAATCCACATGCGGTACAGCTACCATCGAAGCCATCGCACAGTCCCAACAATTCCCTTTGACTATCATCATTGTTTGCATGATGTGGATCCCGGCTTTCGTAAAGTTGTTATTTGCAACCATTCTGCTGGTATCTCGCCGGGATGACATTTGCTACCATCGTAATGATTTATGCACTGATCACATAATCCCCGGGACGAAACCCGGGCAATAAGTTTTCTGTGCAATAAGTTTCCGAATACGGAAAACTTCGGTGAATACAGAAAACTTCGGGGGCTACCCGGTATTATCACCGATCGTTGAGGACGGGCACAAGACCCGTCCCTACACCGTTTCACTTCCCCAGCAGTTTTTTAAAGGGGTTATTGGAAAAATCCCGGCGGGTAACCGGTCGTTTGTCCCGTCTGTCGGGACGGTCCCGTTGAGTTGGCGGCCGATTGCCTCTGTCACCGGAGTTGCTCTGCGGTTCTTTCCGCATGGACAGGGAGATTCGTTTCCGGGAGATGTCCACTTCCATAACGGTGACTTCTACGGTCTGGTTGACAGAAACCACATCCCCGGGATCTTTCACAAACCGGTCTGCCAACTGTGAGATATGCACCAGCCCGTCCTGGTGGACACCAATATCCACAAAAGCGCCAAACCGCGTGATATTGGTGACGATACCCGGGAGTTTCATTCCGGTTTTAAGATCATTTATAGCGTTTACATCTTCCGAGAACTGAAAAATTTCGAATGATTCCCGGGGGTCCCGGCCGGGTCGGGCCAGCTCCGCCATGATATCAGTGAGGGTGGGCATGCCCACCTTTTCGGTGATGTAAGTATTGAGCTGGATTTTCTCCCGTATTTCATTTTGTTTAATGAGATCCGTCACGGAACAGGCCATATCAGCGGTCATCTTCTTCACGATGGCGTAACTCTCGGGATGCACGGCACTGGCGTCCAGCGGATTTTTTCCCCCGGTGATTCTTAAAAATCCCGCGGCCTGTTCAAACGCTTTCGGACCCAGCCGAGCCACTTTTTTCAGTTGTGTCCGACCGGAAAACGCACCGTTTTCGTTCCGGTATGTCACGATATTCGCCGCCAGTTGCGGTCCCAGTCCCGACACGTACGACAGGAGTTGTTTACTTGCCATGTTCAGGTCCACCCCCACGGAGTTGACACAGCTCATGACGGTATCGTCCAAACTCTGTTTCAGCGCTTTCTGATCCACATCATGCTGATACTGACCCACACCAATGGATTTCGGATCGATCTTCACCAGTTCCGCCAGGGGATCCATCAACCGCCTGCCGATGGAGACGGCGCCCCGGACCGTGACATCCTGATCGGGAAACTCATCCCGGGCAATTTCCGATGCCGAATAAATGGATGCGCCACTTTCGTTGACCATGATCACCGGAATGGCGGCCGGCAGTTTCAATGCCCGGATAAACGCTTCGGTTTCCCTACCGGCGGTCCCGTTTCCGATGGCAATGGCCTCAATACGGTACCGGTCCACCAGTGCCGGGATCGCCATGGCGGCGTCTTCCGCACCCCGACTGCCGGTATTGGGAAAGATGGCCGTGAATTTTTCCAGCCCGCCCTGACTGTCCAGACAAACCACCTTGCACCCCGTCCGGAACCCGGGATCGATGGCCATGACCCGTTTCCGGCCCAGGGGCGCCGCCAGGAGTAACTGCCGGATGTTTTCGGCAAACACCTTGATGGACTCGGTATCCGCCCGTTTTTTCGTCTCCAACCGGATTTCCGTTTCCATAGACAGGGAAAGCAACCGTTTGTAACAGTCAGCAATGGCCTCCCTGACCTGATCCGCACAAAGATTATCCCCGGTGACGACGTGGGATGCCATGAGATCACAGGCCGTATCGGGGGATACTTCCACCCGGAGAGTCAGAAACCCTTCTTTTTCACCCCGCCGCATGGCCAGTATCCGGTGGGAAGGCGCGGGTTTCACCGGCTCATCCCATTCAAAATAATCCCGGTATTTGGCGCTTTCATCCTCCTTACCCTTGATCACTTTCGTCCGGAAACGCCCGGTTTCAGCATACAAAGTTCGCATTGCAGCCCGGATATCGGCATCTTCATTGATCCACTCCGCGATAATATCCCGGGCGCCGGCCAAGGCGTCATCTACGGATTCCACACCCTTTTCCACATCAATAAAATCCGCTGCCAGGCCGGCGGGATCCATACCGGATTCCTGTTTGAAAATCCCGGTAGCCAACGGTTCCAATCCCTTCTCGCGGGCAATAGTAGCCCGGGTCCGGCGTTTGGGTCGGTACGGCAGGTATACATCCTCCAGATCCGTCATGGTGGTGGCACCCATAACAGCAGCCTGAAGTTCCTCCGTGAGGAGTTCCCGTTCCTCCAGAGACTTGAGAATACTTCCCCGGCGGGTGTCCAGGTCCCGGAGTTGCGTGATCCGGTCCCGGATGGCAGCCAGAACAACCTCATCCAGGTTTCCCGTCATTTCTTTCCGGTACCGGGAAATGAACGGTATGGTGGCGCCTTCATCCAGGAGGGTCAGTGCGGCCTGAACCCCTTTGGGCGGTACAGACAGTTCTTTTGCGATGGCGGGGATATGGTTATTCTGGAGTTTTTCTTCGGTCATGGGTTCCTCGTTTGTGGTTTGTCCCACTGAAATATTCCGGCGGGACCGGTATGTATATTCAACTGTGAGTTGAGAATTGTCAATTCTCAATTTCAGGTGGGATGCGGGTTAACCATCATGTTCTGTCTCGTCATTCCGGACGGGATAACACTTGCAACACGTGAAGCGAGAACCAATTGAGATCCGGAACCCACATGCGGTTTAACCACCATCGGAACCATCGCACAGTCCCAACAATTCCCTTTAACCATCATCATTATTTGCATGATGTGGATCCCGGCTTTCGTAAAGATGTTATTTGCAACCATTCTACTGGTATCTTCCTCCTTCGCACGCTTCCGCCGTTGCCAAAACAAGTTTGGCTATGGCAGGACAGGACGGCGGACAGGCTGCCGGGATGACGTTGCTACTATCATGGATGCAACCCGGACTGGACTTGTCCTTTACAGCCCTGACGACTCATGATATAATTCATTATGAGTCAAATATGACTCAAACAGGATTTGAATCAGGGAGATGAGAAAAATGAGACAACTCACCATCAGAGGGTATTCCAAGGCAATCGAGAGGCGAATCCGGGAATTGTCCGTGAATGAGGGAATCTCGCTGAATCAGGCTGCAATCCGGTTACTGAACAAGGGCGCCGGTATTCCCAGTTCATCTGAACCTTATCCCAGAATAGGCACAGCACTGGATTCATTTATTGGTATCTGGTCTGATGAAGAAACCCGGCAATTTCTGAAGGATACTGAGGTTTTCAGTCACATTGATGAAGAGTTGTGGCAGTGAAAATACTTTTGGACACCAATGCATATGCCATGATGAAACGGGGTGAGTCGTCCGTGACCACTATTGTCAGGGAGTCGGAGCTGGTTATTTTTTCATCTGTGGTTGCCGGGGAACTCCTTTTCGGTTTTCGTAACGGGAACAGATTTTCAAGGAACCTGTCTGAACTTGAGGGATTTCTGCAGTCGCCCTACGTCAGTTTCATGCCCGTCTCATGGGTCACGGCAGACCGATTTTCCCGGATAGCATATCAGTTGAAGCAGGCGGGAAGACCCATTCCGACAAACGACATCTGGATCGCCGCCCATGCCATGGAAACCGGCGCTGATTTAGTAACATTTGATCATCATTTTTCAAAGATTGACGGGTTGCCTGTTCAGGTTCTTACGCTTTCGGAGTAGATGCCCGCGTACGCGAGCATGACAGGTGCAACACCACCTAAGAAAAAACATACTTGACTTTCACGAAACCCACCCCTTATCCTTGCAGAGGTATGGAGAAGAACCTGATGCACTTTGTTTTTGACATGAACAACTCGATCGTAAATGCCGCCGGTAATAACTGGTGGTGGCCCTGCGCGATGGGTTGGACGTGGAGGTGTGCTGCCAGGTAGTTTTTAATCTCGACGTTGATAACAAGCCCATCGCTTTTTTGCGGTGGGCTTTTTTTTATGTACCTGAAACGGGAGTGATGAACGGAGGACGGGATCCATGACGGATTTGATTTTAATGCAGAAAAACCTGCTGGCGGACACTGAGACGCCGGTATCGGCCTACATGAAACTGTGCGGGAACAGCCGGGACACCTTTTTATTTGAGAGTGGCGAGAAGAACGATGTGCTGGGCCGGCACTCCATCGTCGCGTGGGACCCCATCTGTTCCGTCACGTTGGAGGCCGACGGTGTTGAAGTAGACGAAGCCGGTGATATCAGCCGGTATTCCCGGGAGGATTTTTTCCCGCAGATCCGGAAGGTGCTGGCCAGGATGAGCTGTCAGCCGGAATCCGTCCTGCCGCTTGTAGGATCCTTTGTGGGCTATCTGGGATGGGATACCGTCCGGCTAATCGAGCGGTTACCCGGCGAGTTCGGCAACACCACAGCAGCGGCACGGCTCTGTTATCCCTCCCGGTTCCTGGTATTCGATCACATTCGCCGGGTGATGTCCCTTGTGGTTATTGCCGCCACTGAAACCGATGCCCGGAAAAAAATGGAAGACGCTGAAAAACGGCTGCGCCAGGCACTGCCCACAGAAGTGAGTACCGGATCGTTTAAAATAACCCCACCGCCTCGTGACCGGTACATCGAATCTGTAAAACGTGCCCGGGAATACATTCTTGACGGCGATATTTTCCAGGTGGTGCTGTCAGACCGGTTTTCCGGACAGACCGATCTGGATCCGCTGTCCGTGTACCGGTGGCTCCGGGTGGCCAGTCCGTCACCGTACATGTTCTACATGAATCTGGGCGATCACACCCTTGTGGGCGCATCACCGGAAACCCTGGTCAAGGTGGAAAACGGTGTGGTGGGTATCCGGCCCATTGCCGGTACCCGGGGCCGGTCCGCCGATCCGATGAGGGATCGCGAACTGGAACAGGAACTCATGGCATCTGAGAAGGAACGCGCGGAGCATCTCATGCTGGTGGATCTCGCCCGGAATGATGTCGGCAGAGTGAGCAAAGTCGGGTCGGTCTCTTTGGATCCATTCATGAATGTGGAGCGGTACAGTCATGTCATGCACATCGTGAGCCAGGTCAACGGGAAGCTTCGGGATAATGTTGATGCCATCGATGCCCTTTGCGCCGGATTCCCTGCCGGTACCCTTTCCGGTGCACCCAAGGTCCGGGCCATGGAAATTATCCATGAGTTGGAAAGTCGTTCCCGGGGTCCTTATGGCGGCGGTGTCGGTTGGATCGGTGCAGGCTCCCGGCTGGATACCTGTATTGCCATCCGTATGATCCAGTTCATGGGTGATGAATTCAATATTCAGGTGGGGGCCGGTATCGTGGCTGACTCCATACCGGAAATGGAATACCGCGAGATTGAACAGAAAGCCGCTCAGAGCCTGGCCGCGCTGGACGCCGCAGCGAAGGGAGAAATGTCATGATCGTTCTCATCGATAACTACGATTCGTTCACGTACAACATCGCTCAAGCCCTGGGTCAACTTGAGCAGGAAGTCCGGGTGGTGAGAAACGACGTGATTACGCCCGGTGATATCGATCTGTTGAATCCAAAAGCCATCGTGATTTCACCGGGACCTGGCAGGCCGGAAACCGCCGGGATCAGTTGTGATGTAATTAAAAATTTTGCCGGGCGGGTACCCATTTTGGGGATCTGTCTGGGGCACCAGTGTATCGCCCACGTTTACGATGCTCAGGTGGTAAGAGCCGATAAACCAATCCACGGCAAGACCTGGGAGATTTTTCATGACGGATTCGGTGTATACGAGGATCTGAGAAACCCGTTTGTCGCCACCCGGTACCATTCACTTATTGTGCAGGAGGAAAGCCTCAAATCTCCCCTTGCCGTCTCAGCATATACGTCTGAAGGTGAAGTTATGGGTGTTCGATCCGAGGAGTTGGCTCTGGAAGGCGTACAGTTTCACCCGGAATCCATCGGCACGCACCAGGGCATGATGATCTTCCGGAAATTTCTGGAAATGGAGGTCAAATAATGGTTATCACAATGAAATCAGGCTGTCTGAAACGTAATGTGGCTTTTGTGATCAAAACCCTTGAAAGCAAAGGATGCGCCGCTCGGATTATCAGCCCGGGTCCCAAGGTTGTTCTGGGACTGGTGGAAGAAATAAATCATTCTCTCATGGAAGAAATTCGCGGTCTTGTCACCCATATCGAGGGTGTGGAGGATATCAACACGTTTGACACAACCTGGAAACTGGTATCCCGCGCCTTTACGGGGAAGACCACCGCCATCAAGGTGGGATCCCGGACCATCGGCAACGGTGAAGTTGTTGTCATGGCAGGCCCCTGTGCCGTGGAATCCCGGGAGGGTATCATTGCCGTCGCCCGGGAAGTGGCTGCCCGGGGTGCGGGAATTCTTCGGGGCGGCGCATTCAAACCACGGACCTCACCCTATTCGTTCCGGGGTCTCGGAGAAGACGGATTAAAACACATGGCGGAAGCCCGGGAAATCACCGGGCTGCCCATCATTACCGAAGTGATCACGCCCCACGAGGTCCCACTAGTAGCAAAGTATGCGGATATCCTTCAGATCGGCGCCCGGAATATGCAGAACTTCGCCTTGTTGGAAGCGGCCGGTGAAGCGGACCGGCCGGTGATGCTCAAACGAGGTATGATGGGAACCATCCAGGAACTCCTGTTGTGTGCGGAATACATCGTTGCCCGGGGTAACGGTAAAGTCATGCTGTGCGAACGGGGGATCCGGACCTACGAGACGGAAACCCGGAACACTCTGGACATCGCAGCCGTTCCGTTGCTGAAAGAGTACACACATCTGCCTGTGGTTGTTGACCCGAGTCATGCTGCGGGGAAACGGGAGTTGGTCCCGGCCATGGCCATGGCCGCTGTGGCTGCCGGCGCTGACGCGATCATGGTTGAGGTTCATCCCGAACCCGATAAAGCCTTCTCAGACGGCCGCCAGAGCCTGACACCCGATGCGTTCGGCGTGATGATGCAGCAACTCGCCCGGGTCGCACAAGCCGTTGATCGTCATATCCCGGGAGTTTAATGATGGTTCTGACCGGTCAATTTCAACCTCCGGGAGACAAATCTATTTCCCACCGGATCGCCCTTGTCTCACTTCTGGCCCGAGGCACATGCACCGTAACCGGGTTTGCTTCGGGGAAGGACTGCAGCACCTCCCTGGCCGCCGTGACACAACTGGGAAGCCGTGTTGAACACTCCGGTGCCGGGATCGAAATCACCGGCGCCGATGGGAAAATCGTCTCTGAAGGAAATATCGACTGCGGTAATTCCGGCACCACCATGAGGCTGATCATGGGTATTCTGGCTGGTCGGACCGGACAGTACCGGCTGACCGGTGATGCGTCTCTCTCCCGCCGGCCAATGGCGCGGATCGCAGAGCCCCTTGAGCGGTTCGGCGCCCGGATCGAAACGCATGAGGGCACTCCGCCGGTCACCGTCCACGGGGGATCGCTCACGGGAATTTCATACACACTGCCTGTTCCCAGTGCTCAGCTGAAAAGCGCACTTCTGCTCGCCGGAATTCAGGCGGATGGAAAAACTCAGATCAGGGAACCCATCAGGAGTCGGGATCACACGGAACGACTTCTTGGCGCTATGGGTGCATCCCTGTACATGCAATCCGGGAAATGGACAATCTCGAAATCGGATCTCAAACTGCCGGAATCATTTGCCGTGCCCGGCGATCCCAGTTCCGCGGCGTTTCTGCTGTGCGGCGCCGCCGTCCTTCCCGGCAGCGATGTGACCGCCCGGAATGTCCTTTTGAACCACACCCGTACGGGCTGGCTGGATGTGCTCCGGAGAATGGGCGCTCGGATTAAGATCAATACCGGTTTGGATACGCTGGAACCAATGGGCTCAATCCGCATCATGTATACAGGAAATCTCAGGGCCTGCGAAATTCTGCCGGAAGAAATCCCGGGAGTGGTGGACGAAGTGCCCATTCTGGCATTGGTGGCCACTCAGTGCAGAGGAACCACGGTGTTCCGGGAAGCAGGTGAACTCCGGGTAAAGGAGACGGACCGGCTGGCAGCCATTGCGACGGAACTGAAAAAACTGGATGCGAACGTCACGATACACGGAAACGATCTTCATGTTACCGGTCCGACGGTACTGAAACCTCCCCGGGAGACCCTGGAATCGTACCATGACCACCGCATCGCCATGACGCTAAGAATAGCCACACTGCTGATGGATAATCCGGCGGCAGTCATTGAGGGGGAAAGCTGCACGGATATTTCCTTTCCTGAATTTCATGAAATTTTGCAATTGTTATCTGTGGAAAATGGGAAGAATAAACCTGTTGGAAACGTGTCTGTAGGGACGGGTCTTGTGCCCGTCCTCACTGATGGGAATGAAACCTATCAAAATACCTCAAAAAAAGTTGTAGCCGCGTGCGAAAGGATGGGCACGAGACCCATCCCTACACCGTTGCCAGAAATTAACGACACATTTAATGCCGATTTTCGGAAGGGGAAATAACAGTATGAGCAGCACATTCGGTACCCTTTTCAAAATAACGACTTTCGGTGAATCACACGGACCGGCTATCGGCGTCATTGTGGACGGTGTTCCTCCGAACCTTCACATCCCTGTAAGCGCTATTCAGCACGATCTTGACCGGCGACGACCGGGAACATCCCCCTTTGTATCGCCCCGGAAAGAGACGGACCGGGTGGAAATTCTCTCCGGCCTGACAGACGAACGGTCTCTGGGCACTCCCATAGCCATGGTGATTGCCAGCACCGGAGCGCGATCCCGGGATTATTCGGCGTTGGCTGATCTGTTCCGGCCCAGTCACGCTGATTACACTTATTATAAAAAATACGGCATTCCTCCCCAGCCGGGTGGCGGCCGGGCATCAGGACGTGAAACTGCTGCCCGTGTCGCCGGCGGCGCCGTTGCCAGACAATTTCTGCAAACCGCCGGAATCACCATTCAGTCCTGTACAACTCAAATCGGTTCCGTCACGGCTCAACGTATGGACAGTGCTTTTGCGGAAACCGATCCGCTGCGATGTGCCGATCCCGATGCTGCTGAAGCCATGGCGGCGGAGGTGATGGCGGCACAGGATGATGGGGATTCCATCGGCGGTCTGATTGAGATTACCGTGACGGGTGTACCGGCGGGTCTTGGCGAACCGGTGTTCAACAAGCTCGATGCCGCGCTTGGCAGCGCCATGCTGTCCATCGGTGCGGTAAAAGGAGTGGCGTTCGGCGCCGGGTTTGCCGTGGCAGCGAGTCGTGGCAGTGAGACTAATGATGAAATGAATTCAGACGGGTTTTGCAGTAATAATGCCGGAGGTATTTTAGGCGGAATATCCACGGGACAGCCCATCGGTTTCCGTCTTGCAGTGAAACCGCCGGCATCAATCGCCCGGGAACAGCAGACCATTAACCTGGAAGGCGACACCCGGAGCATTTCAATCACAGGCCGGCATGATCCCTGTTTGTGTCCCCGGATCGGTCCGGTTGCCGAAGCCATGACCGCGCTGGTTCTGGCGGACGCCTTGATGCTCCAGACAAGCCGCAGAAGGAAATTTTAGGTATGATACAGGAAAAAATAGCAAAACTTGTGAAAGGGATCGATCTCACCGAAACCGAGATGGTTCAGTTCATGAATGAAATTATGGAGGGCCGGGTATCGCCTGCCCAGACAGGGGCGTTCCTGGTAGCGCTTCGCATAAAAGGTGAAACCATCGATGAGATCACCGGCGCCGCCCGGGTGATGCGGGAAAAATGCACCCCTGTCACTGCCCGGAACAGCGATCCGGCTGATCCTGTTCTGGATACATGCGGAACCGGCGGTGATTCCACAGGGACATTCAATGTCTCCACAGCAGCGGCGTTTGTAGCGGCCGGCGCAGGAGTCCGTGTGGCAAAACACGGAAACCGGTCGGTATCCAGCAACAGCGGCAGCGCCGATCTTGTTGAATCCATGGGAATTTCTTTGGAGATGACACCGGAAACCATGAGCCGATGTCTGGCGGAAACCGGAATCACATTCATGTTCGCACCCCGGCTCCACAGTGCCATGAAACATGTTGTGGGTCCCCGGCGGGAGATTGGTCTCCGTACTATTTTCAACATGCTGGGTCCCCTGACAAACCCTGCCGGTGCATCAGCACAGGTCATCGGCGTGTATGATCCGGCCCTCACCACACCCCTGGCCGGTGTCCTGGGTAAACTGGGCTGCCGGAATGCCATGGTGGTCCACGGAGACGGTTTTGATGAACTCACCGTGACAGGACCCAGCCATATCACCCACCTCACCGGTGAAACCATCCGCGAGATCACCATCACCCCGGAAGAACTCGGGCTTCCCCGTCACGAACTCACCGATCTGAAAGCGGCCGATGTGAACGAAAGCCGGAAAATGGTTCTTTCCGTTCTGGCCGGTGACCGGGGTGCGCCTCGGGATATGGTGCTTATCAACAGCAGCGCCGCACTGGTTACAGCCGGAAAATGCAACTCACTCAAAGACGGCATTCGGTTGGCGGCAGAGACCATTGATTCCGGAAAGGCCATGGCAAAAGTTGAGGAATTGATCGCATTTTCAAATGGATCGACAAGCCCTCCAAATGAAAGAGAACTGCAAATGAGCGACATTCTACGAAAAATTCTTGAGACAAAAAAAAGTGAAGTGGCCCGGTTGGAGCCGGACCGGGAAGTTCTGGTGGAAAAGGCACTGAAAGCGGGTGCTCCCCGGAATTTCCTTGATGCCCTGACCCGATGTCCTGATGCTGCCGTCATAGCGGAGATCAAGCGAGCGTCGCCGTCCCGAGGCGCTATCCGCGTGGATATCGACGTTACGGACCGGGCGCGGGCGTATGCGGCAGGCGGTGCATCAGCACTCTCCGTCCTCACCGATAAACAATATTTTCAGGGATCATTTCAGGATCTGACAAAGGCGCGGGCCGCCGTGAATATTCCGGTTCTATGCAAAGATTTTATTATATCCGATCTACAGATTTACCGTGCCCGGGGCGCCGGTGCCGATGCCGTGCTGCTCATTGCCGCCGCCCTGACCGATACCGAACTGGAGGAATTGACGGGTTTGGCCGATGCGTTGGGAATGACGGCGCTGGTGGAGGTTCACAATGCGGCTGAACTGGACCGGGTCCTGCCGATGAACCTTCCGCTTATGGGGATAAACAACCGGAACCTCACCACCATGGAAGTGGACACGGACACCTGTATCCGGTTGCGGAAAATGGTTCCGGACACCACCTGTGTTGTGGCGGAAAGCGGGATTCGGCATGCCGGTGATATCCGTAAAATGCGTGCGGCCGGGCTCAACGCGTTTCTCGTGGGAACCACCCTGATGTCAACAAAAAGTCCCCGGGATGCCGTCACGGAGCTGGTCACGGCCTTGTCACCACCGGAAAGTGCATCATGACCCGGGTGAAAATCTGCGGCATAACCAATCTTCGGGATGCCCGGGCTGCGGCGGCTGCCGGTGCCGATGCTCTGGGGTTTGTGTTTGCACCAAGTCCGCGGAGAATCGACCCGGGTAACGCACGTGAGATCATCCGGCACTTACCGCCATTCATCACCACGGTGGGTGTGTTTGTCGATTCTCCGGTGGCGGAAATGATGGATATCAAAACCCGGTGCGGTCTGGATGTGCTCCAACTGCATGGTGACGAACCCGTGGAGATTCTTGAAAAGATCACAGGACCCGTCATTAAAACCATTTCCGTGGGTAAATCCGGCAGCCCGGAACCGGCAGCATATCCCTGCGCCGCTATCCTGCTGGACACATACGTCCCGGGCACTCACGGTGGAACAGGCAAAACGTTTGACTGGTATCTCGCAGCAGATTGGACCGGTCCGCAGCCATTAATTCTTGCCGGCGGTCTGACCCCGGAGAACGTCATCGAAGCCATTAACCAGACCCGGCCATACGCTGTTGACACCAGCAGCGGTGTGGAACTTGAACCAGGAGTTAAAAATCATGAAAAAATCCGTGCATTCATCAGAAATATTCGCCGCCACAATGACAGACAGTCCTGATAGATCCGGTCATTTTGGTCCCTTTGGCGGCCGGTTTGTGCCGGAAACGCTGATGCCGGCACTCCAGGAACTGGAAACCCGGTATTGTGAGGTGCGTGAGGACAGTACCTTTCAGAGTGAACTCCGGGATCTGCTGGAGCATTTTTCCGGCCGGCCCACGGCTCTGTATGAAGCGGGAAACCTCAGCCGGCACTACGGTCGGGGTCGGATATTTCTTAAACGAGAGGATCTCAACCATACCGGCGCACATAAAATCAATAATACACTGGGTCAGGTGTTATTGGCGCGGCGGCTGGGGAAAAAGCGGATCATTGCCGAGACCGGCGCCGGTCAGCATGGTGTTGCAACGGCGACGGCAGCAGCTCTGATGGACATGGAATGCGTGGTCTATATGGGCACCCGCGATATGGAACGGCAGGCACTCAATGTGACGCGGATGGAGATGCTGGGGGCTGAAGTACGGCCGGTGGATGCCGGGAGCCGATCCCTGAAAGATGCTGTCAACCAGGCGATCCGTGACTGGGTCACCCACGTGAGCACAACTCACTACATTATCGGATCCGCTCTGGGACCCCACCCGTATCCCATGATGGTCCGGGATTTTCAGGCGGTTATCGGCCGGGAAACCCGGGAACAGATTCTGGCCCGGATCGGGAAACTGCCGGATGTGCTCCTGGCATGTGTCGGCGGGGGATCCAACGCTATCGGCATGTTCCACCCCTTTCTGGGAGATCCCATTCGGATGATTGGTGTGGAAGCCGCCGGGCTGGGTTTGAACACCGGACATCACGCCGCCAGTCTCACCGCCGGACTCATCGGCACACTTCACGGCGCCCGGATGTATCTGCTCCAGGATGCCCACGGTCAGATCCAGGAGGCTGACTCCATTGCTGCGGGACTGGACTATCCCGGTGTCGGCCCGGAGCACTGCCTTCTTAAAGATACGGGACGTGTGGAATACACTTCCGTGGATGACCGGCAGGCCCTGAAGGGATTCAAAACCCTTGCCCGGCGGGAAGGCATCATTCCGGCCCTGGAAAGTGCTCATGCCCTGGCGTATCTGGATACGCTCATGCCTTCTCTGCCGAAAGATCAGGTGGTTGTAGTCTGTCTTTCCGGCCGTGGAGATAAAGACGTGTCCCATGTTGCCCGGTATCTGGAGGATCAATCATGAAATCCACTCTGGAAACCACATTTAAAACGGCGGCATCGGAAAACCGGCGGATCTTTATTCCCTGCGTCATGGCGGGATACCCCACAATGAAGCGCTGTCTGGACACCATTGAAATCCTGATTGATGCCGGGGCCGATATTCTGGAGGTTATCATACCCTTTTCCGACCCGCTGGCTGATGGTCCCACCATCCAAACCGCCGGTCAGACGGCACTGAAATCCGGAACGACACCGGAGTCCGTCCTGGAAATGGTGCAGATCGTAACCACCCGATGGACGGTTCCAGTAGTGATCATGACGTATTTTAATCCCGTGGAATCCATGGGTCTGGAAACCTTCGCCCGCCGGGCAAAATCCGCCGGCGCCGCGGGTGTCCTGATTCCGGATCTGCCGCCGGAAGAGGCAGACCCATGGATCACCGCCGCCCGAACCGTTTCGCTGGATACCGTGATGCTGGCAGCACCCACCACCTCACCGGAACGGCTCAGGGATATCCTCACATACTGCCGGGGATTTTTGTATTACGTTTCCGTCACGGGGGTCACGGGATCCCGTCTTGATGTCTCGGCTGAAATGACCCGGACCATCACGAAAATCCGATCCCACTCATCCCTTCCGGTTGCCGTGGGCTTCGGTGTTTCCACAGAGGAAGACGTGCGGGAACTGGGCCGCGCATGTGACGGCGTGATCGTTGCCAGCGCGTTTATTCGTCTCATGGAAAAATATGGTGAAAACGGCGGTTATGAGGTTCCTCTGGGCGAGTTTGCATCCACGTTGCGTCGGGCTGCGGAATCCGTGGAGGAAACGGGATGACCTTTTCATCGGATCTGAATATTTACATCATCGGGTTCATGGGGGCAGGCAAGTCCACACTCGCCCGGGAGTTGGCCACCATCCTTGACCGGGATTATGTGGATCTTGATATCTTGATTGAAACCCGGAATCAGACCACAATCAGGCAGATATTTGATACCGGCGGTGAGGAAGCGTTTCGGCGGATGGAAACCGCTGCATTGACTGAAATCGCACGGTCCGACTGCCAGGTTGTCGCATTGGGCGGCGGTGCGTTTTCCTGCAAAAACAACCGGGAACTCTGCACCACCACCGGAAAAGTGATCTGGCTGGATATCCCATTCAAAGAAGCTTATAAACGGGTCGGTGACGATCCGGAGCGCCCCCTCTTTTCCGATCCGGCAGAAGCGCGCCGGCTATACCTGATCCGGCGACAGGATTACGGTCAGGCGGATTTCCGCGTGGATGTATCGGAACGGTCCCCTGAGGAACTCACCGGGGAAATTCTAAGTGTCCTGGAGCTGTCCGGCAGGTTGAAAGACCGATCCGGACCCATGAAATCATCACCGGTCACCCTGAAAGGATTTTGATTTGAAATACGAGATTGATCTGGACAAAATAGGGAAATATAAACTGCTGGGACTCATCGGATCACCGGTGAAATACAGTCTGTCCGCCATGATGCATAACACGGTCTTTCAAAATCTTGGATACCGGTATCTGTATCTTCCCATTGAGGTTACGCCGAAAAATCTGCCACAGTGCATACTGGGGCTGCGCGGAATCAATTTCACAGGGATTAATATCACTATGCCCCACAAGGAAGCGGTGGTGCCTTACCTGGATGAACTCAATGATGACGCCCGGAATCTGGGGATCGTCAATACCATACGCCTGTACCGGGGAAAACTGGCGGGATACAACACGGATGTGATCGGGTTCCAGAGAGCACTCATGGAAAAGACGGATCCGCGGAAAATGCGTGCCGGCGCAGTGGTGCTCGGAACAGGCGCTTCGGCCAAATCCGTGGCGGCGGCTCTGTTTAAATTCAAGGTGCGGCGAATCACTTTTTTCGGGCGTGATCCCATGAAACTGAGGATGCATCTGTCCCGGATAAAGTATCTGGCGGAAGGAACCGAGATTCAGGGACATCTCCTTACGGAAACTGATGTTCTGGAAGACAAAATCCGGTCAGCAAAACTCATTGTAAATGCAACATCGGTGGGTATGGCGCCCCGATTAGAGGCCAGTCTTATCACCGAAAGTGCATGGTTCAATTCCCGACAAATCGTTTTTGATCTGATCACCAAACCGCTTAAGACCCGGTTGATGGAAGTGGCGAAAGCCGGGGGCGCGCAGACGATTAACGGGTTGGAGATGCTGGCGCACCAGGCAGCGGCAGCGTTTCAGTTGTGGGAACGAAAACGGGTTCCGGTGAAGCAGGAGTATAAATCTGTTTTGTTCCGGTTGCTGAGTTAATTGAATGTCTGAACTATTTTCGCGAACGAGTAGATGTGCTTGTCCGGTAAGTCATAAATCTCCAGACTTCAAGCCAGTATGTTTAGCAATACGTGCAAGCATACGAGGACCAATTTCTTCACGATCATGAAATGCAAACACATAATCCGAATAACCGGAACGCTCCAAAATTTTGTGAGAACCACCTTTTTGACGCTTAATTGACCAACCGATTCGAAGAAGTGTTGAAAGCAATTTTCTTGCTTTCACAGCTGGCCATTGACTCATGCAGATATCGCAAACAAACTATTGAGTTCCGGAACAGCTTCACGATTATCCAGTCGGTCTGCAATGATACGCAGTGCTAATGCTTCAACTTTTGCAATGACCTCTGCTTTGTTGATTCCGTATGCGATAACTCCCGGAAGATCAGGAATCTCGGCGATCCATCGACCATCAGTTTCACGATCAATTTCAATTTTCAAGGTTCTAACCTCCTGATAACAGCATAACGAGACCTAATGTAGAGATCAAATATTTACGATGCTACTTTGTTCAAAAGCAGATTATAACCTGTCATTGACACTCGGATCAGTCCATGGTATAATCTAGACAGGCTAGATAGAACAGATGGGAGATCTGATGGAATGAAAAACATATGGCAGTTGCAGGATGCAAAAAACAAGTTCAGCAATCTTGTGGACAGGGCGCATCAGGAAGGTCCCCAGATTGTCACCAAGCACGGGGAAGAGTCTGTGGTTGTTCTTGCCATTGAAGATTATAAAAAACTCAATCGAGTGAAATCCGGTCTGGTATCTTTCTTTAAAAAATCCCCGCTGTCCGGATTAAACCTTGATTTATCCCGAGATAAAAGCCGATCCCGGGATATCGAACTGTGAAATTCCTGTTGGACACATGCGTCATTTCAGAGATGATTCGACCAAAACCCTCAAAAAAAGTCATCCAATGGATCAAAAAGCAGGATGAGAGCAATTTTTTCATCAGCGTGTTAACTTTGGGTGAGATTCACAAGGGAATAGAAAAATTACCGGCATCCATTAAAAAGGAATTTTTGTGCAACTGGGTTGAGAACGATCTGAAGGAGCGATTCAGAAACCGAGTCCTTGATGTTGACACGGATGTCGCCATGATCTGGGGGAAAATCCAGGGTTTGGCGGAAAAAACGGGAAGGTCTATGCCGGCGATAGATTCTCTTATTGCCGCCACAGGCATCACGCATCATTTAACCGTAGTGACACGTAACGGCTCAGACATGGAAGAAAGCGGTGCTGTATTGTTTGATCCCTGGGAGTGATTTGTAGGGGAAGTGAGCCAGTATGGTGATGATCAGTGACCAGAAGCCAGTGATCACCGGAGTTTTCTGTATTCACCGAAATTATCGTATTCGGTAACTTGAAGAGAAAACTTATTAGAAGAACGGTTCCCATTATGGTTCCGGAAAGCCCGGCCGGGGACGGCCGAGCTA
>SWBY01004819.1_pt1 | contig 26636 bp, 13 predicted proteins | sample 4693071 | NCBI WGS metagenome assembly SWBY01 (sample SAMN10267273, study PRJNA491770) | bioreactor metagenome | isolation source: DHS bioreactor inoculated with marine methane seep sediment | place: Japan: Omine Ridge, Nankai Trough | collected 2006-05-06 | reverse complement strand
TTGGGGGTTGCGCCGCCTACCTCGTTACAATAATGCGGGAATTCAGGTTGAACATTGTGCATTGTTTGTTGAAAATTGAAAATTTTCCACTTGATCCGATGATTCAATTTCGAAGACTCGGGATACGATTTGATTGGAATGCTCAATACTCAACTTTCAACTGCCCTCATTTCACTCAGTAATACCCAAACACAACTGAGTCGATATCTCCGATTATTAAAGATGTACCAGGCTTAAGAATCGCGCCCCAGAACACCAGATCGTCGGCAGAACCGAAATCACCTTCTGGCCAGGTGAAATCTAGGATTGTGATGTCAACCGGATTGAATCCGTCAAGGTCTATCAGTTCCGATTCGGCATCCTGTGTCCATCCGGGATGAAACCAGTATTCGCCATATACATCCAGGATCACGTAAAGATCCGCAGAACTATCACCGGAGTCTCCCCTGCATTGCGCAATCATACTGAAATCATCACCTCCCGTGAACATCTGACCTGATATCACCAGAATAACTCCGGCATTAAATGGAGTTGATGTGGGAGTCGGGGTTAAAGGTGGGATACCTGTTTGATAATGCCACCCCATATCCACCACTCCGATGTCCGGCATCTCGTCGGTTCGGGTAGTGTATTCATCCAGACACTCAACGTCTGAGAAAGTTTCGAAACATATGTTTTCAGCAAAATCATTGCCCGCGTTCAGACACGGACTGTCCACGGTCTGTCCGGATGAAATCTGGCTGAGATAGAACATACCTGATACTCCCTGGACAAAAATCGGATCTGCATCGATATTTCCCTCGCCTTCATATCCGCCTTTGATATCTGTAAATCGTATCTCGGGCATGATCGGAGCGGTCGGGTGAGACGTTGAAGCGGTAACCTCAGGTATTGTTAAATTCCACACAACAGAATTGACCATATCCATTGAACAATCGTGACATAGAAAATTACTATCAGCACCGGAACTGCCTTCATAGAATGTACAATTTATTATGGCCGGTGATGATGCCCAGCAACCTATCGCACTCCCCCCATATTCACTGATGTTTCCATAGAAAACACAGTTTGTAACTGTTGCAGATGACTTGTTGGAAATGTTGAATCCCGATGCGTACAAAGTTCCATTCTCTGCAATGATAGTATTTGATATATTGGCATCTGATCCGCTCTTGCAGATGATACCTCCACCTGAATCCGCTGTATTATTTTCAATTTTACAGTTATCGACGAAAATGGTTGAACTTTCACAGAAAATACCACCCCCCTCATCGCTGGTGAAATTTCCACTGATAATACAGTCCACAATTATTGGTAAGCATTCACGACGGCAGTAAAACCCGCCACCATCATCAGATGCTGAATTGTTTTGAATGATTGAATTCATGATGATCGGTGATGATTTAAGAAAACAATATACTCCACCTCCATTTACCGCTGAATTATTGGCAATCACACAGTTCTCGATCAAAGGGGATGACTGGTATTGACACCTGATCCCACCACCTCCACCGCCGAACAGATTATCAGTAATACTGCAATTATTAATATTCGGAGAACTGTTATCGCAAAATATACCATGACCGCCACTCGATGAATTTTGAGTGATTATACAGTCTGTGATCACTGCATCGGCCTCATTATGACACGCAATTCCTCCACCTTCGCTCGCATAACAGTTGGTGATATAACAAAAACGTATCATCGGTGATGAATCATAGATGATGATACCACCGCCATTTTCACTGTTCATATACCCATTAATAATTGTGAATCCCTCCAGAATAGTCTGTGAATCCTCGTTATTCATGAAAATAAATCCCCGATGATTAAATTGTTCTGATCCCTGACAATTTATTTTACAATTTTCCGGACCATTTACCGATTTAACAACGATCGATTTACCACTGAAATCAATATCCCTGTTTCCAATTCCAGTATAAATACCATCGCTGACAAGAATCGTATCTCCATTAAATGCTGCATCAATACCAGCTTGGATTGTGTTGTAGTCATCTGGTATATGAATCGTTGTCGGTAAATGGGTTGGAGTCACCGTGGGAGTATTTGTCGGTGTGGGTGTAACATATCCTGATGGAAAATAATGATAACCTATGTCCACGGTATCCTGGTCTATGACATCATCGCTGCGTGTTGTCAGATCATCCATGCAAAGAGGTTCACCAACCATTTGAAAACAGATTGATTCCGCTGGATAATCACCTGCATCGAGGCAGGGAGAATCTTCCACCTGCCCCGCAGATATCTGGCTCAAATAATAAATTCCATATGATCCTGAGACAAACAGAGGATCCGCATCGATGTTACCTTCACCCTCAAAACCACCCTTGATATCGCAATACGTTATTTCAGGATATCCAGAAACTGTGAATATTTCATTAGTGAGGTTATCCCATATGATGCAGCGAAGCACTTCAGGAGAAGAACCTCCGGAATATATTCCACCACCTGAATCGGATGTATTGCCCACGATTGTACAGTTGGAAATTCTGGGATCAGAATTATATTCAACACAGATGCCACCACCATGGTTTTCACCAGTATTTGCTGTAAATATACAATCAAAAATGAATGCGTTGCTGTTATTGTAGCAGAAAATACCCCCTCCGTTCTGTGCAATATTGTCTGTGAAAATACATTGTGAAATCCTCTGAAGCGACCCATTAGTGTAGAGACCTCCTCCCCAAACAGCCGTGTTCTCTCTTATCATGCATTTTGAAATGACAGATGTTGAATGGTTGAATTTTATCCCACCACCTTGAGTTGCTGTGTTCTGAATGATTTTACAATCGGTTATTGATGGAGATGAAAAATCACACAATATCCCTCCACCAGCCATGTGATAACCATTGCGAACGGTGAAACCTTTCAGTACCGAATTAAAGTCTTCACTCTCATGAAAATAAAAGCCACGATGATGTTCTTCCTCAGTACCCTGGCAATCAATGATACAGGACTCATGACCTCCCGCTGACATCACAATGAGCGCTTTACCATTAAATTCTATGTCCCTGTTACCCGCACCAGTATATGTGCCGTCCGCAACCAAAACAATATCCCCATCGTACCCGGCATCGATCCCGGCCTGGATAGTAGGTTGATCACCGGGGACATGGATAATAGCAGCAGATGAAATCCCGCACAGGATAAAAAACATTGGTAAAAAAATGAGTTTTTTCATGTCAATACTACCTTCTTCTTATTTTACCAAAATATGTGATTCCTGGAAAATTCACACTCATCCCTCTGTTAGATACAGGTGTCATGTTTGGATAGGTTTCGTGCATCAAAGATACAATGTCAGGAACAAACACGTTTACAGCAACCATCGATGAGATTTCGACTGCGTCGAAATTAGAAGGCTGTTCCTCCGGAACCCCGGAGATCCCCCGGTCTGCCTAGCCATCTCGTCCCGCCGTAGCATGCGTAGGTGGAAGCCGGAACAGCGACGGCTGGATAAACCGGAGGATGATGGCGAGGCGGTGGTGGATAACAGTCAGCGGTACGGTCATCGCAGAATCACAATCAATAAAACCGGACCCACCGGCATGGCTTTAGTCTGCCAGGTGGGCAACTAAGGATCCCAGCCTCGGGATTCATTCCGGGGATACAATGTCAACGCATGCAACAATGTGGTGGGGTCGTGTGTGGATCAACAATCAATGAGATCCCCCGGATAAACCGGAGGATGACACGGTGTACGGGGTCGGAGGATGACGGTGTGCCCGCCGCCGTTGAACTGCCCAGAGACCGCCCCATAAAGCCAGTCCCGGGATGTAGGCCCAATACTTCATAGTTATTGGCAGGTGGATCCATGATGCGATGAGTTGCGGTTGCATGAGGATCAGGGTCACCGTAAGCAAAAGCGGGATTTCATACCAGCGGTTCCGGGTGATGAACCAGCCCTGAGTGGCACTGGCGAATGCGAAATTTCCGATACAGGCCATGGCGAAAATCAGGAGGCCGGTTCCCCATCCGTGAATGTTGTGGAGAATCAGGTCCGGGTTGAAAATGAACATGAAGGGGAGAATGGCCGTGCGGATATCATACATGAATCCCTGAATCCCTGTGGGGATGGGTGGTGATTTTGCGATGGCGGCGGCGGCGTAGGCGGCCAGTCCCACCGGTGGTGTGTCATCGGCCAGAATACCGAAGTAGAAACAGAAGAGATGTGCGGCCATGAGGGGCACGAAAAAATCTTGAGCGCCGGCAATGAAAACAATGGCTGGAGCGGTAAGTGAGGCCATGACGATATAGGTTGCCGTGGTGGGCAGGCCCATGCCGATGAGTAGACTTGCCAGGGCGGTAATAACCAGCATGAGAAAGACGTTTCCCATGGATATCACATCGATGACCTCGGTGATGAGACCGCCGAGCCCCATGGACACGACCCCTACAATGATCCCCGCGGCTGCTGTGGCCAGCGCTACGGTCACCATGTTCCGGGCGCCTGCAGCCAGCGATTCAAGAATAGCCTCTGTTCCCCGGGTGAGACCCCGACGGATCGATTCTCCGGCACGCCGGGCACGGACAACACCCTGGACCAGCATGATCACTGCCATGATCCCCACTGATTTCACCGCGGCCTGTTCCGGTGAGTGCCGCATCACCATCAACTCGAACAGCAGTACAGCCAGAGGCAGGATGAAATGGATACCGCCAATCAGGGTTTTAAAAAACAGCGGAAGTTCTTTGCGGGGCACCCCTTTCAGTCCCAGTTTGGAGGCTTCGATGTGGCTGATGAAGAGGAGAGCGGCATAGGATGCAAAAGCTGGAATGGCGGCGGCTTTGATCACGGAGATGTATGGAACGTTGACATACTCGGCAATGATGAACGCGGCTGCTCCCATGATGGGCGGCGCCAACTGACCGTCGGTGCTGGCCGCGACTTCGATAGCCGCCGCTTTGGTGGCCGGGTATCCCACTTTTTTCATCATGGGTATGGTGAAAGTGCCGGTGGTGACGATATTGGCGATACTGGAGCCGGACACCATGCCGGTGAGTCCACTCCCCACTATGGCGGCTTTGGCAGGCCCTCCCTTAAATCCACCCAGGGCGCTCATGGCCAACTGAATGAAATACCGGCCCGCACCGGCCTTATCAAGCATGGCGCCGAACAGAACAAAGAGAAAAACAATGGTGGCGGAGACGTCCAGGGGGATACCGTAGATTCCTTCCGTGGACATGGTGATCTGGCCGATAAACCGGTTCAGAGTCACGCCCCGGAAGGCGATGAGATCCGGCATGTGCGGTCCCAGAAACGCATAGCCGCAGAACAGCATGGCGATAACCGGGAGGGCGGGTCCCACCACCCGGCGCGTGGATTCCAGCAGGATCACCGTCAGGAAAACGCCGATGATGATATCCCGGGGCAGAGGCAGTCCATACCGGGCGGCAATACCGGTGTAATCCAGAGCGATATACAGTGCCGCCAGACAGCCCGTACCCGCCAGCACCCAGTCAATCCAGGTGATCCTTTTCGTCCACGGAATGATCTCTACGGCAGCCGGTGACTCCTGAGTGCTGCTGGAACGAAGGTTGTTCATCCCCGGGATCCCGATCTTCGAAGATCTTCCTTTTTTCCGGGCGGGATAAAGACCGAAAGCCAGGAAGAGCGCGAATCCCAGATGGATGGCGCGAATAAAAGTGGAATCCAGGATCAGCCAACTGGCGATAGAGATCTGGAACAGGCTCCACGCAATGGCCACCACCGAAAGAACGCTTCCAGCGGCAGTGAATTTTGTGGAGTTGTTCCGGTCCGGCATTACCGCAATCCGGTTTCCTTGTAGTATTTCAGCGCACCGGGATGCATGGGTGCGGACAGACCCTCCAGCATATTCTTCCGGGTGAGACCGCTGTAAGCCGGATGAAGGCCTTTGAAATCATCCAGATGTTCAAAAACTTCCCGGGTGATGGCATACACCACATCGTCCGGGACATCCGCCGATGTCACCAGCGTTGCTTTAACTCCGAATGTTGTGACGTCTGTCGTATTTTCTGCACCGGGATACAGGGATATGGGAATGGTGGACAGCGCGTAGTATGGATATGTTTCCAGCAGGCTTTCGATACCGGTGATATCGGCGATTCGCACTTTACGGCGGCCGGCTGTTGCTTCCTTAATGGATCCGGCAGGGTGTCCCACCGTATAAAAAAACGCATCAATCCGACCATCCTGGAGCAATCCGGCGGCTTCCGAGGCTTTGACGTTTTCCACCCGGAGATCGGTTTTATAATTCAGGCCGGCGGCTGTCAGGGCATCGATGGCGTTCTGTCGTTGACCGGAACCGGGGTTACCGATGTTGACCCGTTTGTCCCTGAGATCCTGGATGGACGAAATTCCCGCATCAACCGCCGCCACCAGCGTCACGGATTCCGGATGAATGCTGAAGACCGAGCGGAGTGCTTTCTGCGGTCCGGCCTGTTCCCATTCCGCCAGACCGTTAATGGCCTGATATTGCCGGTCAGATTGGACAATACCGAACTGAAGGTCTCCGGTCATCACAGCATTGACATTGAACACCGATCCACCTGTGGATTCCACTGTGCATCGGATTCCATACTGATCCCGTTCCCGGTTTACGATTTTTGCGATAGCGCCGCCTGTGGGATAGTACACCCCGGTGATCCCGCCGGTTCCAATTGTGATAAATTGCCTGGCAGCCGGTTTTGCCTCTTTATCCCCGGCGTTTTCACTTGATGGTGCACACTGGCAGAACGTTAACATCAGGACGCCGATGAACAAACGATTTAACCATTGAATTGTCACGATTCACCTCCTCTGTTAAATTTACCATGTCGTTCAGCCGACCGTTTGTCAAGAACCTGCCCGGCGGAAACAGTTTGCCAAGCGATAAGGGACGGGTTATAATCAACGTCAGGGTTGGGAAAAGCAGGGGATGAGACTCTGGACACCACAGACTAAAAAAACATATTCGGTGCTTACTATCGATGATGAGAAGCCTGTACGGGAGAGTATCCGGCACTTTCTTGAGGATTGCGGGTATGATGTTCTCGAAGCGGCAGATGGTAAATCAGGACTCGAGATTTTTAAATCTCAGAACCCCGACCTGATCCTGGTGGATCTTCGCATGCCCGGTATGGATGGTCTGGAAGTTCTGGACCGAATTTCCCGGAAATCCAGGAAAACACCGATTATCGTGATATCCGGTACCGGTGTTATCGGTGATGTGGTGGAAGCACTTCGGCGGGGTGCCTGGGATTTCCTGCTGAAACCAATCGAAGATATGGAAGTGCTGCGTCACGCTGTGGAAAAGTCGTTGGAGAGATCTGAACTCATTGATCTGGAACGCCAGTATCAGCGCCGTCTGGAAGTGGAAGTATCCCGGAAGACCAAAGAGTTGACCGATGCTCTGGATCAGGTCACGGATGTTTCGCTGGAAATTATCTACCGGCTATCCCGGGCTGCGGATTGTAAGGATGAGGCCACCGGGAACCATATCAAGCGGATGAGTCTCTATTCCTATTCCATCGCATGCCAGATGGGTATGGAAGCAAATCTGGCGGATCAGATCAAGTATGCGTCACCCATGCATGACGTGGGTAAAATCGGTATTCCCGACAGCATCCTTCTGAAAAAGGGCAAACTGACGCCTGGTGAATGGGATATCATGAAACGGCATACCACTATCGGCGCCAGGATTCTGGAAGGGTCTGATATCCGGTTTATAAAAATTGCTCAGAAAATTGCCCTGTATCACCATGAACGATGGGACGGCAGGGGATATCCTACCGGATTAAAGGGTGAAGAAATCCCGCTGGAGGCACGCATCACGGCTGTGGCGGACGTCTATGATGCGCTGTCCACGGCTCGACCCTATAAAGACCCATATCCTCTGGATATCTGCGAGGAAATTATTCTGGAATCCTCCGAAACGGCTTTCGACCCGCAGATTGTCAGTGCGTTTATGAATTGCCGTGATGATTTTCTGAATATTCAAAATACCTGGAAAGACTGATCCCGTAAAATATTCGTTTCGATTACCGATACCATTTCTTGAATGGTTTCGGCAAACACCATCAGATCGTGCACCGGTTTATGAAGCACATGTTCCTGCTGCATCCCGATCTCAATGAGATCCTTGGAAAGGGTGTACCCCACCGATCCGGTGTGAATGATAAACTGAAGATGGGGATACAGATGGCAGGCATTGAGAATAAATGTTTCCCCGCCGATCCCCGGCAGTCGCAGATCGACGATGACAATATGAAATGATTGTTTTGAAAGAATCCTCAGAGCGTCTTCTGCATTGCCGGCTGTTACGCCATGAAATTCCAGATCATCAAGATATTCCGCTAGGCTTCGGCGCACCGGTCCCTCGTCATCAACAATAAGCACCCTGACTTCGGATGGATTCATCACAATCCGGTATTATCCTTTCGTATCTATTCAATCAAATCTACAATCAGGTTAACATGTCAGACAGGGTATTGCAAGAACCGTGATGTTTGATTTAAGATGTGAATCAGCGAGGTACGATCATGATGCAATTGGAGACAAATTATCCTTTTAAACCCATTGGGCGGATCCATACACCATTCACAGAGAAAAAAGGCATGCCCATTCAGCCATCGGGCGCTGAAGGTGTGGCCGGTTCCGTGACGGTTTTCGCCGAATACCAGTCCGGTCTGTCGGATCTGGACGGATTTTCCCATATCATCCTCCTTTACGTTTTTAATCGCAGCGAGGGGTTTTCATTGAAGGTGGTGCCCTTCATGGATACCGAGGAACGGGGGGTGTTTTCCACACGAGCACCCCGGCGGCCCAATCCCATCGGTCTGTCTGTTGTCCGGCTGCACCGGATTGAAGACGGTGTTCTTCACATCGAAAATGTGGATATTCTCGACGGGACACCTCTCCTGGATATCAAACCCTTTGTTCCAGAATTTGATTCCCAGGCTGATGTTAAGGTGGGGTGGCTTGAAAAGTCCGGCAGAACCGTCCGCCGCCACCGGTCCGACGATCGTTTCAGTTCATAAAAAAGTATTTTAAAATTCTGCTGATTTACACTTCGGAAAAGTGTATACTTATGAGGGTGGTTACTGAATATTCAAACGGGGGGTTAAAATTATGAGTTGGGCACGTTTTTCTGTATTAAACTTGATTGTAGTTTTATTAATAGTGTCAGCCGCGTATGCGGATGTGACCATCAATTCGAACGGCACCGGCGATTATGCGACTATCCAGGCGGGGATCAATGCGGTTTCCGCCGGTGAAACCGTCTGGCTGGAAGAGGGTGACTATTATGGTTCCGGGAACAAGAATCTGGATTTCGGCGGGAAGGATATCACGGTACGTGCTGTCGCTCGTGAATTTGGCGGGAGTCCATATTGTACCATTAATTGTGAAAATGACGGCCGGGGCTTCATCTTCACATCAGGGGAAACAAGCGCCGCAGTCGTTTGGGATATCAGAGTCAGATACAGCAGCGTCACCGGTAATGGCGGCGGCATTCTGATTGAGAATGCTTCTCCCACGATCATCAACTGCCGATTCAACTATGGCGACAGTTCCGGTGACGGCGGCGGCATGTATTGCGGTGAAAATGCGTCACCACTGATTACGGGCTGTGTCTTTTATAGTAATGATCTTGCCGGTGGAAACGGCGCCGGTATTTTCTGCGGACTGAATGCATCACCGGTTTTAGTCAACTGCTCGATTTCCTATAATGATACTCAAACCGGAAATGGCGCCGGTATCTATTGCGGGGATTCTTCAACACCAGTTCTGGTGAACTGTTCTTTTTGGAACAATAGAGCCGTGGCAGGATATGGCGGTGGAATCTGTGCTACGGACCCGGGTACTTTTCTTGATGCGGTCAATTGCATCCTGTGGTCCGGCGTTGCCACTGATGGGGATGAAATTGCGATTTTGAACTCAGCCGGTGTGAGTATCGCATACAGTGATGTGGACGGGGGCTCGGTTGCGGTATATGCGGATCCTGGTACCACACTCGTCTGGGGATCAGGGAACTTCGATCTGAACCCATCCATGAGCTGTTATTCCGAAGGGTGTCAACTTAATAGTACCAGTCCCTGTATTGATGTCGGGACCAGTGACAGGGGAACATATCCATTACTGCCCGATGATGATGTCGGCGGGGATTCAAGAATATTTGGAACGGGAATGGATGTCGGATGTGACGAATATCGGACGCAGATATCCTGCGAAGATTTTCTTGATGAATTCGATCTGTCAGCCCATTTTGATACGTTCAATACCGGTGCCTGCGGGCATGCGGGCAATGATGTGATATTCAGAATTGATACAAACAATATGCCGGAATTCGGGCGTATCACTGCAACACTCTCCAATGAGTTTGACGGGGATTTTCAGGTGAGTTTCCTTGACGGGTTCGATCCGGATTCCAACTGTCTGGCCACAGATACCCAGGAAGTGGAGGCTGTTTATCAGGATGAATATCTCTATCTTGTTGTGGATGGTGGATCGGGCACGTTTGATCTGACAATCACCTGCTGCGCGCCGGAAGGCGATATTTTAATAGGAACAACGTCCTACTGCACCATCCAGGACGCCATCGATGCTGCATTGCCCGGGGAAACCGTCTTGCTCAATGGATATGAGTTTCGGGGAACCGGCAATAAAAATCTGGATTTCGGGGGGAAAGACATCACGGTAAAAGCGGGTGTTTCTGATGATGAGGAAGATTCGGTCAGAATTAATTGCGAGAACGACGGCAGAGGATTCAATTTCCACAACGGCGAAACATCCGCAGCGGTTATCCAGGGAATAAGTGTGGAATATGGCAGCGCCGTGGATGGCGCCGGCATCTATATCAGCAATGCCTCACCGACGATCATCGACTGCGATTTTTCGTATAATGATGCGTCAAACTACGGTGGCGGGATGTATTGTGAATCTTCCGCATCAGAGATCACCGGGTGTGAATTATCCAGTAATGATGCGGGTTCAGGAGGTGGAATTTACAGCACATCCTCAACCCTTTCCATCCGGAACTGTGAATTTCGATACAACGATGCAATCGACGACGGCGCCGGTTTCCTTTCTATTTCATCGCCTTCTCAGGAATTGATAAATTGCATGTTTTATAACAATAGCTGCACTTCCGGAGCCGGTGTCCATATCACCAATTGTTCGGATCCGGCATTGGTAAACTGTACCTTTCGGAATAATACGGCAACCACTTCCGGTGGGGGTGCGTATTTCTCTAATTTAAGCACGCCTGCCACAGCGGTAAATTGTATTTTCTGGGGTGATACAGCGGCGGATGGACCCGAAATTGCCTTGTTCTCTACTTCAGGGTTGAACATCAGTTACAGTGATGTTCAGGGCGGGCAGTCAGGTGTTTATATTGATCCCGGCTGCACCCTCACCTGGGGATCCGGCATGATAGACCAGGATCCCAATTTTGATTATAATTATCAACTTAACTTCGGCAGTCCATGTATTGATTCCGGCACAAGTGATATCGGGACATATCCTGATCTGCCCCATGACGATATCGATGGTGATCCCCGATCTTTCGGCGCCGGATTTGATATGGGATGTGATGAATTCAGATCAATTCTGTCCTGTGGTGAAATACTCGATAACTTTGATACATCAACCCTGTTCGATGATTTTAGTCCCGGTGCCTGCGGATATGCCGGTAATGACGTGATATTCAGGATTGATACCAATTATAGTGCGGAAAATGCAAGATTTACCGTCACATTGTCCGATGAGCAGTCTGCGGATTTTCAGGTGAGTTTCATGGATGGTTTCGATACGGACGCCAACTGTCTGGCCACGGATACTCATGAAGTGGAAATCGCGTTTTCCGGGTATGACAAAGAGAATGGGGGAGCGTATCTTTTTGTGGTAGTGGATGGCGGATCCGGAACATTTGATCTGGAACTCACCTGCTGTGCACCGGAAGGCGCCATCCTCGTGGGAACGACGTCGTACTGCACCATCCAGGACGGTATTGACGCCGCCGTGGCAGGCGAGACCGTTTGGGTGGCAAATGGCGGGTATCGGGGGCCCGGCAACAAAAATCTGAATTTCGGGGGTAAAGACATCACTGTCAGATCTGTTGATGGCGGGATGTGGGACTGTTATATTCGCTGTGAAAATGACGGCAGAGGATTCATTTTTAACAGTGGTGAAACTTCAGCCGCCGTGGTACAGGGTTTTTATATCGAATATGGCAATGCCGAGGATGGGGCTGGAATCTATGTCGCTGACGCTTCCCCAACGATTATAAATTGCTATTGTCGAGACGGTACGGCATCGAACAACGGTGGAGGGATATACTTTGAAAACTCCTCCTCGAAAGTCACGGGCTCACAATGTGGAGACAACACCGCGATTAACGGTGGAGGTATTTACGGCACCGCCTCTTCCCTGACTGTCCGGAAATCCCGAATCGAATTGAACGATGTTTCCGGGAATGGCGGTGGTGTGTATTGCGATGGGGCTTCATCGCTGCTTCTGGTGAACAGCTATATCAATCAAAATACTGGGTTATCCGGTGGCGGTGTTTATGTGACCGATGATACTGAATTGACGGTGGTGAACTGCACGGTTAGAAGTAATTCCGTTTCGGGTTATGGTGGGGGTATAACCTGTATGAACTCAACAATTCCCGCTACAGTCGTTAACAGTATTTTCTGGAGTAATTCAGCGCCGGATGGTCCGGCAATTGCCCTGCTGACGGATGGACAACCCGCATCGATGAATATCAGTTACAGCGATGTTCAGAGCGGGCAGCCGTCTGTATATCTGGATACGGGAAGCAGTCTTACCTGGGGTTCGGGAATGATGGAAGTGGATCCCAGATTAAGTGAATACCGTCTCAATTCCGACAGCCCCTGTATTGACACCGGTACCAACGATGGGGTGACCTTTCCTGATTTGCCTGATGATGACTATGTGGGTCACCCGCGGCCCATGGGTCTTGACTACGATATCGGCTGCTCTGAATATGTACCCTATCTGTCGTGCGGCGATTTTCTTGATAATGTCGATACCACTGCCGGGTTTGACAGTTTCCAGGGCGCACCCTGTGCGTATCCCGGGGAAGATACTTTGTACCAAATCAGGATTGAAAATTATCCGGCAGTCATCACGGTTGAACTGTCTGATGAGCAGGGAACGGATTTTTACCTGAGTATCTTAAATGGGCCGGATCCCGCCACGGATTGCCTGGATTGGGATACCCAGTCCGTTCAGACCGAGTGGAACGGATCCGACGACTTGTATGTGCTCGTTGATGGCGGTGTCGGCACATTTGATCTCAATATTGTCTGCTGTCCTCCCGACAACACCATTTTTATTGATACAACCTCCTATTGCAGCATCCAGGCTGCTGTTAATGCCGCAACATCAGGAGACACCATCTGGCTGGGGGACGGCACTTACATGGGTTATGATAACCGTGATATCGATTTTAATGAAAAAGCGTTGACTGTCCGCTCGGTCAGCGACAATCCGGCAATCTGTATCATCGATTGCGAATACGGGGGGAATGGCTTTACTATTGGATACGATACAAAAGCCGAATCAGCGCTCAGGGGACTGACCATACGAAACGGCAGGGGTGGCTATAAAGGCGCCGCAGGAGGAATTGATATCATGGATTGCTCTCCTTCCATCACAAGCTGTGTGATCACAGGATGCGAAGGCAATACGAAAGAATATGGTGACGGTTCAGGCATCAGTTGCATAAACGGTTCACCTGTGATCACCAATTGCACGATTTCCGGTAACGAAACCCGGGGGAAACGGCGGCGGTATCTACTTTGATTCTTCATCTCCGATCCTGACGAATTGCACTATTGCCGGGAACTTTGCAGACAACAATGGTGGCGGTATCCATTCGGAATATTCGGATCTAACGCTGGTCAACTGCATTATATGGGGAAATACCACTGATGAAGGCTTTGGACAGATATCTTTGAAGTATCAGTCAAGTCTCACTGTTGATTACAGTGATGTTCAGGGCGGACAGCCGGAGGTGTATGTGGGATCCGATTCCACGCTGAATTGGGGCGCCGGTATGATGGATACGGATCCGCTTTTTATGGGCGGTGATCCCTATGATTATCACCTGACCGGAACCAGCCCGTGTATTGATGCCGGCACCGATGATGACGTGACATTTCCCACCCTTCCCATTGATGACATTGATGGTGAATTGAGACCCATGGATACCGGGTATGATATGGGTTCGGACGAGGCGCCACTCACGGTTTCCTGTATTCATCACGGTGATGTCAATCTGGATGGTCAGGTCACAGCCGGGGATGCCCAGATGGCGTTCAATATCGCTCTGGGTCTGATCACACCCACATTTGAAGAAGAATGTGCCGCGGACTGCAACGCAGACGGAACAGTCACTGCCGGGGACGCGCAACAGATCTTCGGGGTTGTTTTCGGCGGAAGCTGCACGGATCCACTGTGATGTTCAGGACTGCTGCTGATCAGAGATACTTGGTTCAATTCAAATCCAGGCTTGAATGATTTGCATGGTTAAATAGCAGGATTTGGGATAATCTCAACGAATGGTGGCGGTGAGTTTGTAAATGACGGACAGGAAAGCGCTCTGGATCATCTTCAGTTTTTTCTTCCTGGTCTATCTGTTGATGTTTTCACCCCGCCACCGGTTTGACAGCATCCGGTATACGGAAGTGGCCCGGTCCGTTGTTTTTGATGGTGATCTGAACAGTTACAATGAAAACCACTATTTTTCAGAGGTCGGTTGGCAGGGGTTCGAGTATCAGCCGGTATTTCAGGGCAAACGCAGTTTTGTCCAGTATGTAAAATCGCCGGATTTAACCGACCGGGGGTATCTCACGACCTGGATGCCCTTCGGTTGTACCCTGTTCTGGATCCCGCCGCACTGGATCACCCGGACGTTGATATCCAGTATAAAAAATCTTTCCGGCCCTGATATTCTTAACGATGGATATTCATCACCATTCGTCCTGGGCCTGGCGTTCTGGAACCTGTTGTGGTGGCTTATGGGTCTGGGTATGGCATACCGGCTACTGCGACGGTTTTTTGACGAAAAAGTATCCCTGCTCTCCATTATGGCCATCATGGGCGGCGGGAACCTTCTGCCCTTTGTCATGATCGACATCTGTTTTACACACGCCATTGATTTTTTCCTGGTCACCGCATTTCTGGAGATGCATTTCCGGTTCCAGGAATCCCGGGACAGGAAAAACGTCCTGCTTCTGGGAATTGTGGCGGGACTGAACATCATCGTTCGGTACCAGAGTATCGTGCTTCTGCTTTTTCCCGCGGTGGAGATCGCAGCGGATCTCAGGCAGATTTACAGGCGTGAAAAAGTGTGGGGAGATTCACTGAAGCTCTGGACGGTTTTCACGGCCGGCGTGGCAATAATTGTGGGCTTGCAACTGACGTACTGGAAGATCATGTACGGTTTCTTTTTCCTGATGGGGGATCACGTCACAGCGGTGGGGATTCCCATCATCGACTACTCAAAACTGCATATCCTGCCCATGTTTTTTTCGAAATTTCATGGGCTGTTCACCTGGATGCCATTGCTACTGCCGGCGGTTCTGGGGATTTTTTTGCTGCCTGCTCTCCGCCGCCGGATGGGTTGGATTCTGATCGCCATTTTTGCGTTGATCATCGTATCCAATGCTGCCCGGGCCAACTGGTTCAACCTGGGATTCGGTGTCCGGAGATTTTCCAGCTATTTCATCATTTTCATGCTGGGCGCCGCGAATCTGCTCCGTTTCATAAACCGAAAATGGCTTTTCTATCTGGTCTCATCTGTAATCGGTATCTGTATTATCTGGAACATTCTGTTCATGATGCAGCATTATCTGCCCCCGGAGACGCGCAGTGATGTTTATCAGGAACTCACAGCTAATCTTCAACCATTTCAGCTGCCGGAGTATGGCTGGGTAGGACCGTTGATTTCAGCATTTCCCGAGATGTTCCGGGACGGGTGGAAATGGGTTTCTCAGGAATCATTCCTGATGCAACTCGTATCAGGCACCGGGAACATTGCATTGGGTATCCGGCTATGGGGCATGGTGGCTGTTGTTCTCTTTTTTGCCGGTCCTGTAATTTTAATCATGAGGTTCGGGGGATTTTCACCAGTAAGATCCCATCATCGTGGGATCCTCATTGCCCTCTGTCTCATGGCCACGCTGGGGAGTTACGCCGGTCTGGCGGTCATGGATCATCAGACACGGACCGTGGAGTTTGCGGAAATCCGGAATGGGAAGCTGACCGGAAATATCCGGAATATCCGTCTTCACCGGGGGAGAGATTTTACAGGCATGAATGATGCCGTGGAACTGACCCTCCCGGAAAAAAACAGTTTGGAATTCTCCCCGCCGGTAACAGGGGAAACCATCACACTTCTGGTACGGTATTCCCGGACAGACCAAAAATGGCTGGCATCGGATCTCACCGTGGGAGTCACCGGACAGCAAGGAGAGTCCGTGCTGATCCAACCGGGGCCGGATATGTTCAGTACGTTGACGAGTGATGGTGTCCGACGGGATATCGGCAGGCAGGATCTGGCGGATGGATTTGCCCGGATCGAACTGCCGGTGACGATCAATGATTCGGTATCCATGATCAGTTTTGAGATCGATTCAGAAGTCCGGACATTCGATATTGTTTCCATAATGATTAATTAATCAGTATCCGGCTGATGCGAAAACAGGTTAGCGGGCAGTACCATCATCAGAGTTCCGGTTTGCCTCCTATCTTCCCTGTGATATATTGCCGGACATGAAGCGTCTGACTCTCATTCTGATCCTGTTCATTACCGCCTGTTCGCCGCTGGAGACGAATACGCCGGAATCTTCCCCCACCGCTGGTTTCAACGAAATGAACCTCCTGGTGATCAGTCTGGATACCCTGCGGCAGGACCGGGTGGGCGCGTACGGCTGTCCGGTACCGGTCTCGCCGTTCATGGATCGGTTTTCACATCAGGCGCAACTCTTCACAGACGTTTCGTCACAGAGTTCAAACACCATTGCGTCACACCGGGCGCTTTTCACGTCCAAATACCCGTACACGTTTCATAAAGGCGCCATTAATCCGGATATATCTCTGGCCGGGAAAATGCGCGCCGGCGGATGGGAGACCGCCGCATTCGTTGACGGTGGTAAAATGCACCGGTCTTTTGGGAATCATTCCGGATTCACACGCTACGATGATGCCGGCGGCGGATTCAATGCTGTTCTCCCCAAAGCCCGTGCCTGGCTGCAGACAACAGACCGGGGGAAATTTTTTCTGTTTCTTCACACCTACGATATTCACAGCCCATACGCACCGCCATACCCCTACTCGAAACTGCTGACATCGTTTGAGACACCCCGGCTGGATCTTGCCGGCAAACATCCTCCATTTCTGACCTCTCTCGATCTGTCAAAAGATGATCTCCGGTATATCTCGGACCAGTATGACGGCAGTGTCCGGGCATGCGATGCGGATCTCATGGCGTTCTTCGATTTTCTCAGGGAAGAAAATCTGCTGGACAATACCATTGTCGTGATTCTTTCGGATCATGGTGAGAGTCTGGGTGAGCGTGATCTTATTGGTCATCGACGCCTGTACAATGTACAGCTCAAGGTGCCTCTGATGATCAGAATACCGGGTCACAGAACACGTATGGTCTCGGGTCCCGTGGAAAATATCGATCTCATGCCCACCCTTCTGACCCTCTTCGGGCAGGATCTCACGGCCCCCTCACAGGGGATGGATCTTTCTCCTTTTTTCATGACTCCGGGATCCCGGATTTCCTCGGATCGGCTTCATCTCAGTGAAACCACAAACAAAGCGGTTCAGTCCACCGATGGATGGAAATACATCCTTCGGGAAGTACCGGAAGACGACGAGATGTATTTCCTGGAAACGGATCCGGAAGAACTGACTAATCTCACTGACCGCGATCCCCACCGTGCCGAACAGTTGAAGGAGCGGTTCCGGACCATGACCGGCCGTGCTCTGGAAACACTCCGGATCCCTCATAAGGAGGCGCACAGTATCAAACTCATAAATTCTGAGGAATCGAAGTTGAAACAACAGTTGGAAGTGCTGGGATACCTGGATTCCAATTGAATTTTCCGGATATGTTTTTTATAGTGTACCAGAGTTGGTGACAATGAAGATGGGGATTTAATATGAAGAAGAGAACGAAATCGATCACGCAGCTGGATCTGGTTATGGCGGTATCCGACGCCGTGGATCTTATCGATCCCATTCTTGCTGATCATCACAAGCGTGTTGCTTATGCGGCAATTGCGCTGGTCGGAGAGATGGCGCATCCCCGGAAAAAATGGGGACAGTTGGCTTTTGCAGCACTTCTTCATGATATCGGTGCTCTGTCCCGAAAAGAACGGATCGAACTGGAGCGGTTCACCACGGATGAGATCAATGATCATGCAGAGCTTGGATTCCGGCTTCTGAAGAACTACAAACCACTTTCTCAGGCCGCAGATATTGTTCGGTTCCATCACCAGCACTGGGATTCCGGCCGTGGAATAGAGGCTGACGGACAGAGCGTCCCTTTTGAAGCTCATATTCTGCATCTTGCTGACCGGGTATATTCCCTGATTGACAAATCCCGGGAAGTACTCTCGCAAGTCAACGGGATTTGCAAGACCGTGCAGGAGCAGTCAGGCGTCATGTTTCATCCCGATATCATGGCCGCATTTCTGACGATTTCTGAAAAAGAATTTTTCTGGATCGAACTGACTACACCGGGAATCGATGCTATTTTACGCAACAACCTTGAAACAGCTGATATTGAACTTTCCATGGACGATATAATGGAGATTTCCCGGATGTTTTCCCGGATTATTGATTTTCGCAGCCGGTTCACATCCACCCATTCGAGTGGTGTGGCTGCCGTAGCGGAAGGCATGGCCCGACTGGCGGGAATGTCTGCGGAAAATGTTCAGAAAATGCGGATTGCCGGCTACCTCCACGATCTGGGCAAACTTTCAGTGTCACCGGAAATTCTCAACAAACCGGCAGCGCTGGATGAGAGTGAACGGAATATTATGCGGAAACACTCGTATTACACTTACAGAATCTTGAATAAGATTCCCGCCATGGCAGAGATCAACAGTTGGGCAGCGCTTCATCATGAACAGTTTCAAGGGGATGGGTATCCTTTCCATCTCAAGGAGCATCAACTCAGTACCGGATCACGGATTATGGCGGTCTGTGATATTTTCACGGCAGTGACCGAGGACCGGCCCTACCGCAAAGGTATGTCGGAATCCGTAATCAAAAAACTGTTCCATGCGTATGTCCAGTCAAAAACCCTTGACAGTCATCTGGTTGACCTGTTGATGGATAATTTTGATCATTTCAATAATGTTAGAATCGACGCTCAAGAGGAATCACAGCGCGAATACATGCTGTTTTCCAACAATAACTGAGAAAATTTAACTCTGACAGGGTGCAGCGGCATGGGCATATCGTTATGTAATAGTGGCCTTTTGAACAACAGGAAGTGTAACTACAAACCGTGAACCCCGGTGATCTCCCGGTTCCATTTGGAGATTTCCAGCATGGGTTTCCACCACGATAAAATATGATACGGACAACCCGAGTCCTGTACCGAGACCCGTGGGTTTTGTACTGAAAAATGGTTCGAAAATCCGGTGCTGAATTTTTTCAGGGATTCCCGGACCGTTATCTTCGATTTCGATTTGGATTGATTCATCCCTCTTGTTGATTCGAATATGAAAAACCGGTGAACTTTCGTCATCAGTGGATTCCGCCATGGCCTGTGCGCCGTTCCGGAGAATATTCATGAAAACCTGCTGAATTTTACCGGCATCGCACTCAACCCGGGGTAAGTCGGAATCGTAATGACGATGTATTGTGATCTGGCGGAAATCATACTTTTTTTTCAGATTGTAATCACTGGAGACCAGATCCAGGGTTTTATCCATGAGTTCCGGGAGCTGATGTTTTCGGAACCGTGATTCACTGACACGGCTGAAACTGAGCATGTTATAAACAATGTCTGTCGCCCGTTTTCCGCTTTCCAGGATGGATTCAATGAGTGAAAGAATTTTCCGGCGCCGGCTGTATTCGGTAATGGCGCTAAGTTGTGTACCGCATTCTCTGGCAGCTTCAGTATTCTGAGGGATATCATCGGTGAGCCGGTTTCGAATCACCTGCATGCTCTGGAGAATTCCGGCAAGGGGATTGTTAATCTCATGGGCCATTCCGGCAGCCAGACCGCCCACAGACAACATTTTTTCAGATTGTACGACCATCTCTTCAATGCGAACCCGATCGGTGATGTCATCGATCCGGATTACAGCACCGGTATTATATTTTGTCTGAAGCGGGTACACCGTGATGTCCAGATACATGCCGGTCAACCGCCCGGTATTCTTCTTCTTCCGCCGGGTTACGGGTGTCCGGGTTTTCAGCGCCTCATCTACCATTGATATGGTTTCACTCAGCTCCGGAAAAATCTCTGTTAAATATCGAAGCCGGGCGTTCTCAGATGTTATTTCTGTGAGTTTCACGGTTGGTTTGTTCCACTGAGTGATCCGGCAGTCCTGATCCAGTCCGATAAGAATTGATGGCATGGAATCCACAATGCCTGTGAGGTATGTCTGTAGCCGGCGAAGCTGGTTCTCACTGTTTCTGAGAGCCAATTCCGTGTTTTTCAGATCCGTAATATCCCGGCCCACTGCATTGATGAACTCCACCTGACCTGAATCATCAAAATGCGGGTGAATCTCCCACAATAGAAACCGGCTGGCTCCGCTCTCGGAATGAATAACCCGGTTTTCCAGACCCAGTTTTCGATGTTCGTGACTCAGATTGAAATTCAGGATATCCAGGGTCATTTTCCGGTCATCGGGATGGATATAATCAACAAACTTCTTTCCCGGAATCAAATCCGGTTTCAGATCCAGAAATCGCGTGGCGCTTTGATTGGCAAAAAGCAGGGTTCCCCGGTAATCCAGTTTCAGGACAAGATCATCGATGCCCTCAATAAATTCACGATAGAGTTCTTCATTTTTCCGGAGCGCTCTTTCCATTTTCGATGCCCGGAGAATTTCATCGGAAAGTGTCATGGTCATGAGCAGAATCATAGCCATGAATGAGTATTCCATAACATAAATAAACTCATAAACTCCCATGGCTACAAATCCATCATTGATCACACCAATGAAAAACAAACCCGTGGAAAAAATGAGTGCCAGGGCGCGTTTTTTGTTACCGGATTTATAGTATTTCATCCCTGCCATGAAGGCATATCCGAAAATCAGAATTGACAGCAAACTCAATATGGAAACCACCGGTCCCGGCGCCATCTCGTAGTAGGTCACTTCGGTACCAAAAGGAAGGCGCACGTGTTTGATGGCAGGGTGCTCGGACCAGACAAACCGTCCCTGACTGGTTATACCGATACCGAGGCAAACCACATAACAACCAGTGATAAAATATATAATTTTCCGTGATTTCTGCTGGGTATATTCCACGATAAAAAACAGGAATGCTACCGCACCGAAAGACAGACTGAATACCTGCCGGAACTGCCAGATTACACCGGATTCCGGTGAGCTTGCGTTATAAAGTCCCACACAGAATATGTCATAGAGACCAAAGAAAAAACAGGCCAGGGCAAACGTGAGATCCTGTCGCGATTGAGTTCGGCGCAAAAATATTATCAGATGAAAGAAGCATACGTACAACGTGATGCTTGCCATTATCAGTGCTGGGATCGAGAGAATGTTCACCGGTAATATTCCCCCTGAAAAAAACGGTGATGATCTCGAGAGATTTACTATAGATGGGTTCACGATGGAGTGCAAGGATTACAGGGCGAATCAAGAACGGTTATCGGACGATAGGTTTTCTTGTACCTCGCAGATCAATCAGGTGAAATGTTTCCTATTATTCCCTCGAACTCACATAAGGCCATCGCGCCGACGGGTTTCCGGCGGTATCGTACGCCACCAGGGAATAAGTCACTGTGCCTGTTGTATCGAAGGTCGCATCGAACACCGCCTGGTAATACACCAGCCCGTTGGCTTCCATTATCCGCTCCAGGATGGTTCCGGAGGATTCGCCCTCCAGATACAGTTCCACAGAGTTGATATACCCCGGATCGAAGGGATCAAACACCAGGGCGGAAAAGGTGATGGTGCCGGACTGACCGGCCATGAGATGTGTTGTGTTGAACCCCGCCATCATGATCCGGGACCGGTCCGGCAGATAATAAATTGAGACGGAAGTGTCACCTGCTCCGGCATTTCCGGCCCAGTCCAGTGCCCGGACATTGAGTGTGACATAACCGGGTTCCATGGCGTCCAGGATAAAGCTCCAGGACTCCTGCCCACCTGCCCGGTGCCAGGATGAACCGCCGTCGAGACTCACTTCCACCGATCGGACCCCGGATTCCGTATCCCGTGCCGTCCCATGAATCACGGCTGTTTTCCCGGTGATGTTTGCGCCGTTACCGGGAGCGGTAATGGTGACGGCGGGCGGTTCCGTATCCGGAATTGGTTCAGTGAGTGTGAAAATTGCCAGATCATAATCATCCGCCACGTAAAGCCTGTGATCATCGATGGTAACACCGATGGCTTTTCCCGGTGTGGAGGCTCCGGCTGCCAGGAAGGGTGCGCCGGGGTCCGTGACATCCATCACAAAAACGCCGAAATCCGATGCCGCCATGTACAAAAGTTCCGCCGGATTTTCTTCGCTGCCGGCACGGACATGAAAATCGTTGGTGTACGATCCTTCCACCCGGACTTCCCCGGTTTCGACCGGTGACAGTGGATTTGAGATATCCAGAAAGTCCACCCGTGATCCGCCATTGAGGGCATAGAGCCGGTCCCCGTGAATGGATATTGCGGAGTAAGACTTTGATGTATCGCCGGGCCAGGAAGCAACCCGGTTCAGATCTGCCGGATTGGATATATCGATGATATTCAGTCCGGCCCAACTGTTGGCCACATAAGCCAGGTTCCCTTTCAGAGCCGCCTGGTATGGGTTCCCTTTTTTCGCCAGAAACAGCACATCCAACAGTTGAATGTCTGCGGGATCGCTGAGATCCAGGCTTCGGAAAGAATAAAGATCGCATAGATAGCCCGTACTGTCCTGAACAACGATGCTCCACGGGGAGCCTGTTGTCTGGTAACTGCCGAGATAAATCGGGTTGGCGGGGTCCGATACATCCAGCGCCACCAGCTCCCGGGAGCAGCACAGATACGCCACGCCGCCGGTCACCACCAGATCGTTCAGGGATCCCGGTGTGGTGTAGGATGCCAGTTCAATCAGGGTGTCGGGATCAGAGATGTCGTAGATCACCAGGCCGCGGCTCCAGTCGCAGAGGTATAGAATCCCGTTGTCCGTGACAACATCCACCCGATTGCCCCAGGTTCCGGGATTGATATGGTCCCCGGGGATGGGGTTCTCCGGATCGCTGATATCCGTGACATGAAACCCGTTATCGTCCAGAACCGTGTACAGGAAGTTCCCGGATACATGTAATTTTCGGGCGTGACCAGGCGGATAGAAAAACGAGACCTGCATGGGATCTGACGGGATGGAAATATCGTAGATTTCCACATACGAATTGTGAGCGACATACGCGTAATTTCCGCGGACATCCACAGCTTCTGCGGTTCCGCTTCCCGTGGGGCCGATATCCGAGATCACAACCGGTGCAAAAGGGTCGGTGATATCCCATACGAGAAGTCCGTCCACATAGCCCAGAAATGCCAGGCTGCCCTCCACATCAATCCCACTGGCGAACATGGTGTTCATGCTGGTGCGATGGAGTGGCGCCAGGGGCCGGGAAATATCAATGATCTCCGTGGAAAAGAAATCCATCATGAAAGCGGCATCGTCTTTCAGTACCAGATCCCAGGCATAGGCCGGTGTATCGACCCGGGCGGCAATAAAGGGATTTTCCGGATCCAAAACATCGATAACCTGCAATCCCGTGCTGTACGCTGCCACATAGACGTAACCGTCGCGGTACAGCAGCCGTTCCTGATATCCTTCGGCGGCGCCCTGAGTGGTTCGGGCGAATCCTCCCAGTTTCGTTGGATTGGCGGGATCAGAAATGTTCCAGACGTTGAATCCGTAAACATCTCCCACATATAAATAAGGGAAATTCACTTCAACGCCATTCGCCAGACCCTCCGTCAGAACAGAAGTGATCATCTCGGGATGACCCGGGTCCGCCAGGGAGAAAATCTCCACACCCCGTTTACACGCCAGGTACAGAATCCCGTTATCCGTGGTCAGATCGTAATACTGGCCCCGGTACCGGGTCACACTCTGGGGTTCAAGGTTCCATGGCAGTGCCAGCACAGTACCGGCACTCAATAATAAAATTAAACAGATTAAGTTTCGTTTCATGATCTCTCCCGGGGAAGACTGTCTATGAGTAGTGTAAGTATTTATTGCTGATGATTCAATTCGTTTGAGCGGGAGTTGGCGGTGTACGGTCCAGACCGAACTGTATCAGGCCGCCCCGGTTCCGGGCCGGAGTGTCGGTCCGGCTCACAGGCAGATAGAGATCAGCGTCTTCGCCCATGTAGCCGAATCCCGGGAAAGTGGATACCTTCAGGTAATGGTCGCGGATGGCAGCCATGATCCGGGGACGGGCGCCTTCCTCACCGGGATTGAAAAATGTGGGGAAATTCCCGATAAACGACGTTTCCGTGAGTAAAATTGCTCCCGGATCTTCATTCTTGATGTGGTGTTCCAGCATATCCAGGTTGAGGACATGAACCTTCCGGCACCGTGCTTCCGTCCAGGCCGGGTGATAGGTCAGCACATTCATCTCATCACCGTCCAGCACCGGGCGATTGGCTTCAACAGCCACGGAATTATTGAACGTGAGAATGGGTGTTCCCGGACCGGTGAACATGCCGATCCGGTGCGCCACGGTTTTAAGCTGGACATAGGGGTTTTGCCGGAGGTTCACAAGGTTCAGTGTTTCCCCGGAAATTAACATGAGGGCACAGGCGAGAACAAAGAGCCATCCCGTATGTTTCAGAGGTGAATGATTTTTAAAAAGGGTCTCCCCGCGCACCAGTTCAGGTCCGATGAGTGCTGCCACCGGTGGAATCATCATGGCCAGATACCGGTGAATATACGGTGCTTGAGATGTGAAATGGAAGAGAATTACAGCGGCCAGCATCCATGCGGCATCCCGTTCGCCGACCGGCACTCTCTTATCCCCGGTCCGGGTACTCCAACGGAAAATAAACACGGCGGCCAGGCAGAGCACCTGGAGAAAATATATTTTGATGAGTTTACTCACCACATCAAGACGGTGAAAAATCTGCCGGAACCCCGAAAACGATTCCTTATCAAAATGGTATCCGGCGATATCGTAGGCGAATGTGTCCGGTGCAGCCATCCAGCAGGGCAGAAGTATCGCTGTCAGAACGGCGGTGGCAGTAAGAAGTGCTGCCAGAGGGGGTGTGATGCGCCGTGTGCGGATTGCTGCCAGGATTACCAGAACGGGAATGGCCGGCGCCAGGGTCAGCCGGGTGGCGACTCCCAGAGCCATGATACCGGCAGCAATGCTGTATCGTGCCGTTGGTTTTTTCAATGCGGTGAGTGCCCAGACGGCCAGGACCATCCAGAATGCCGTGAGTGCATAGAGTTTGACTATAGTGAGATAGTAGATGGTGAAAGGTACGCAGGCGATGAGACCGGCCGTGGCGGCAGCACTCCGGCGCCCCCCCTGTCTCATGGCAATGTGACCCGCCACGAGCAGACTCAGAACCGCCCAGAAAAGGGATGTTGCCCGGGCGCAGAAAAACCCGGACCCGAAAACCTTGAAGATCAGACCGTACACGAAAGGAAAAAGGGGTGTCTGCACATAAAAATAATCCCGATAGGGGAGATCCCCCCGAGACGTCAGATGGGCGATGAGATGGTAGTATCCCTCATCCACGTGGTGTTTCCCGATAAAAATCAGAACGAATCCTGCCACGCAGAAAAAGAGGGCGCTGAAAAGCAGGAAAAATGATTCAGATTTCCGGTGGGGTGAAACGGGTTCCTGCATAACTACTCCTGAGATTCCATGTTGACGGTGGGATCATCCTGGGTGAAACTTTGATGCTTGTCACCCTGAGCCAAACCTTGATGTTTGTCACCCTGAGCGAAACCTTGATGTTTGTCACCCTGAGCCAAACCTTGATGCTTGTCACCCTGAGCCAAACCTTGATGCTTGTCACCCCGAGCCAAACCTTGATGTTTGTCACCCTGAGCCAAACCTTGATGCTTGTCACCCTGAGCCAAACCTTGATGTTTGTCACCCTGAGCGGAGTCGAAGGGCAAAATCCCCCCCTCCACCGGCAGATAAATATTCATATCGATCTCACCATTCCCGATATTGGGGAACGTGATGACTGTTTTATAATTGCGGTTGATGGCTTCGAATATTTTTGTCTGTTCTGATTCCGGTACCGGGAAAAACCCGGGGGACCCCATGGTAAAACTGTCATCTTGAAAGATCAGGGCGGCATACGTTTTTTTGTCCAATGCCCGGATAAACATTGCCGTATTGATCCCGTTATACCGGGCGCATCGTTCATCGTCCCAATTGGGTGTGAACGTAAAAGGTGCG
>SWBY01004607.1_pt1 | contig 26688 bp, 23 predicted proteins | sample 4693071 | NCBI WGS metagenome assembly SWBY01 (sample SAMN10267273, study PRJNA491770) | bioreactor metagenome | isolation source: DHS bioreactor inoculated with marine methane seep sediment | place: Japan: Omine Ridge, Nankai Trough | collected 2006-05-06 | reverse complement strand
GGTTACACGATTGTCAATGATATCGCCGAACCGGAAATTGTAATCGGGCGGACGGTGGGGAAAAAAAAGGTGACCGTTACACGGACAAATATCCCGGCCTTGAAGAAGGAGCCATTCAGTTCTGCATACGACAGTCATCGGGAATCCATCTATTTCTACTATTCCGAGACTATGAAAAAAACCGATAATTACTGGGCGGACTGGGGAAAAAAATTCTACAAAGCCAATTATAAACAACACCTGAAACCCAATACCCGCTCAAAGCTGATCATCAGTGGCAACATCGATACTTCCCAGGATAATCTCATAGAAACCATTTATGATTATGTACTCAATAATTATGTCTGCATCGATCGTATTTCAAAGGCTGAAGCCGACGAGATTGACAAAGCGTATGTGAAAAAACTGCTGAATCTGGAGTTCACCAGCCAGATGCTGGGAATGAAATACCTGACGAAATACCAGATGATTTGCGTTCTATCATCATTGATAAAAACCGCAGCAAAAGACGCAGAAATCGAAATTATCTATTACATTCCGTGGGATGAAGGCCTGTTCAATCCCTCCCTGCAAACGATAGAGCAATTCAAGGATATCGTCCTCCGAGTCACATATCGGGATGAAATTTTTTGGATGAGTCCCACGAAAAGATTCATGAAATTTGGAATGACGGAAAGAGGTGCAAAAGGCATAGATGTTGTTGTATTGAACCATCAGGGTGCTCGTATCGAAAAACTCCCCCGGGAATCTCATACACTCAACGTATCCCGGTTGTCCAGCCAGATAAGTTTTGATCTGGAAACAGGGAATATCCGTATCCACCGAACCCAAAAATTTGATCCCTATGAGAGTTACACTCTCCGTGCAGGCCTGCACTTCCTTTCTGAGAATGAAAGAAGGGATTTTCTCTTGAATATTCTCAAGAAACAGGTCGGCGAATCCCCGGAGTTGATCTCATTTGAAGTTAAGGATCTCGAGGTATTTACCGAGAATCTCACCGTTGTAATGGAGTTTACGTATCCGTTTGAGTTTGAAGCGGCGGGTACCCAGGTTCTGTTCCGACTTCCCGGATTAATCCGGGAAACGGAAAATCCCTTTCTGGCCGATGAACGGCAGGGAGTGATCATATTCCCTTATCCGTACCGGAAGATCCAGGAAGTGACCTACACACTCCCGGAATCCTATTCAGTCTTAAGTATTCCGGATGCAACCCGGATCAACCGGCAGCTTCTGTTGTATTCTGAGGAATTTAACCGTATGGATGATCACAGTTTCATTGTGAAAACAGAAAAAATCCTTGAAGGGAATATGCTTTCAAAAGATGCCATGGCATTCCTGAAACGCACCTATGATGACATCCTGGAATCCGGTCGTAAAATCATCATTCTGACCGAGCAGTAATCATGAAAAAAACCGGTGTAATTTTACTGGTAATATTTCTGTGTATCCCCGTTTTCGGCAAGGAAAAAATCCCTGATTGGATCAGAAAATCCATGGCAACGGGATACCATCCTGTCGATTCGGAATCACCGGCTATTCTAATTTATTCGGAACAGCAATATGAATGGGTGCGTGGTAAAGTGCGATCCACTGAAAAGTATCTGTATCAAATTGTAAATGTTACTGGTCTGAAATATGCGGGACTGGAGGTCCCGTCCTTCAAAGGTGCTTCATTTAAACAATTCAAAGGATATCGGATAGACCGGCAGGGAGAACTGGTTGATACGCTGGATAACAGCGATATTATCCGGAAAGGATTCAATACCTATTTTTATGATGACTCCGAGACCTTCACAGCACGATTTAATACGGCTGTCACAGGTGATTTCATTGGGTTTCGATTTACCCATACCCGAAAACTTCCGTCACCTGATTTTTTTATCCCCATGGGAGCTGATATCGAAATTGCATACATGAAAATCATTGTGCCCAATAATGTACAATCTGTACTTTTAAATGATTCAGATAAAAGCATCGATGTTGCCGGTAATATCTTCGCACTCACGTCTCAACCGCCTTACCCCGATGAACCCCGAAGCCCGCCGATCCAGGAGAATATCCCGTTTATCGCCGTCTCATGGGAACCCGGCACTCTTAATGACTGGAAATCCTTCTCACAAACTTTCCACGCAAAAATCAGCAATTTGATCCATCTCACACCTGAGGTGCAGGCTGATTTGTCTGAGCTTCTGAATCAGCGGGGAGATCCTGATTTTATCGGAATCGTTCACCGTCATGTGACCCAGTCCATCAACTACATAGCGGTGGAATATGGTGAAGGCCGGTTTATCCCCCGGGAACCGGCTTATGTGCATGAAAAAAAATATGGCGATTGCAAAGATATGGCCTGTTATGCGGCGGCCATTCTCACAGCCGGCAAGTATGACGTTTTTCCTGTCCTGGTCCGGACCCGGGATACCGGATGTGTATTTGAGAGTTTTCCCGGTAATCAATTCAACCATATGGTGGTGGCTGTAAGATTGGATTCCAAAATGTCACATTTGAAAAACACTATCATCGCCGGTAATCCCTGTATAATTTTTGATCCCACAGATCACTATACCCTGCCACCTGCCATCAACTGGAATCTGGAAGGCGCGCAGGTACTGCCGTTGCTGCCGGAAGGGAGTGAGCTGATCCGACTGCCCATGTCCCTGCCGGAAGAGAACACACTGACATACAATATTGACCTGACATACACCGAAAACAAATCTTTTACGGTGGATCTCCAAGAAATCCGGACCGGTCACTACGCCACTTTTACACTCCGATTCCTGGATGAACTCGCTGAGGATAAGAAAACCGAGTTATATCGGAATTGGGTGCGTAATTTCATTCCGGGATCAAAAATGGTTGATTTTAAAGTCACCCGTGGGGGCAATTCCATTACGTCGCAGGTAACGTTTACTGCAGAAAACGCGGGACTCCCTGTGAACGACGCTATCTATCTCATGCCTAACCTCGCGGATACCGAAAAAAAGGGATACCGGGTGCGGACCCGAAAAAATGATATCGATCTGCAATTTCCTGCCACCATTGCCGTAAATATCAATCTTACCGTGGATAGCCGGTTCAGAATCCAGTCAATTCCGGAGGTTTTCTCCTCAAGTAATCCACATTTTTCGTGTGAGTTTCAATGCTCTCAAGACAAGAATATCGTCACCATCAATAAAACATTTCAGCGGAAAACCCGGCGTATTCCGGCAGCCGATTTCAAAACCTTCAGGACCGCTTACAATGATTACCTGAAACATGTGAAAGCGGTGGTAATTATTCATGAGGTAACCGAAGAGAATTGATCCGCCCCCGGGATCTGTCGTGATGATACCCTGATAGCCATCCTGGTTGGTATCTCCATGGGGGAGACAGTCAGATCTTCGTTCTTCCCGGCACCCCTTTACGGATGAGTTCCAATCCCATAACTCCGAGAAGTGCAAAGAGTCCGGTGAGGGTCAGAGCCGGTATATCCGGCATATCGAAATCAAAGAGTTCTATACTCATGATACCGGGATCAATGGAACCGATTCCACCGGTAAGTCGCAACGGGATAACCGTTTCCCTGGTATTCCGCAGCCAGGGAATCCCAGTTGTGATCCGGCCAGTTGTGATTCCGGTTACCGGAAGTTGCATCAAATCCGAATGCACCCGTGGATCCATATTCCTGCACATTATCGCAGATAATCACCTCCCCGGAAAATCCGGGTATGGCCAGAATCCGGTCGATCACCGCTTTAATGCATCCCGTATGTGTGTATCCCTGGTTGGGCCATTGGGCATTGGCTTTAATAATAACCACATCAGTGGGGTCGAAATAACTTTCCGGACCACCCAGCATATCCCACAGTTTATCGATATTCTGGGTAAAATCTCCGTTTTTCACCACATACACCCGATTGGGAACCGACCGGGATCCGCCTCCAACGACGGTACCAGCCTGTGTTGTTACCGGGAGACTGAACGCACCCAATGCCACTGCAACGGAATTAATGAACCTCCGACGGGTCAGACTCAGATTGTGCCAGATTTCATGATGATCCATGGTCCCTCCCCTGTTATTTCGTTGAACAATCCCTCGAATTGAATCTCTCATTCCGGACACAGATCATTTTAATAATTTCAGGAGATAATTACCATTTTTACATTTTTGAAGAGCTTGAAACCGGGCACAATTGCACAATCCGAATAAATGCTTATAATAGAGATGAAGAACTTACGAATTTGGGAAGCGTGGAAACGTTGGTGAACGAATTTCATGCGGTGAAATTGACATAAGCCATTAACGAAGCTTTCTTTTGAGAGAAAGGAGTTGGCGGATGAAACTGTGGCGCACTCCGCTGGATGAGGAGAGTATCCAGAAACCGGCCGGCACCGTCCGGATCATTATTGAGCGATGCAAAGGGTGCAGTTTTTGTGTCGAATACTGTCCACGGGACGTATTGGTGCTGTCAGACAGTTTCAATACAAAAGGGTATCACTATCCGGAGATCACCAAGACGGGCGCGTGTGTGAATTGTAGTCTTTGCGCCCATATCTGTCCGGAATTTGCCATCTATTCGGAAGAGCTTTCCCAGGAGGAAGACGGTCCGTCTGATGCGGGCATGGAGAAGAGCCAGTGAAAAAACCGGCGGTATTGACAGGAACATATTTCATGAACGGTGATACGGCAGCGGCAGAGGGAGGGCTGGCAGCGGGATGCAGGTTCTTTGCCGGATACCCCATCACACCGGCCACGGAAGTTGCCGAACGGATGGCGGAGCGATTACCGGAAATTGAGGGCGGGTTGTTCATCCAGATGGAGGATGAGATGGCGTCCATGAACGCGGTGCTGGGCGCAGCCTGGGGTGGTAAAAAGTCCATGACCGCTACCTCGGGGCCGGGATTCAGTCTCATGATGGAAAATCTGGGATTGGGCATCATGCTGGAGACACCGTGCGTGCTGGTTAACGTCCAACGGGCCGGTCCTTCCACCGGATTGCCAACCCTGGTGGGTCAGCAGGATATGATGCAGGCCCGGTGGGGTTCCCATGGGGATTACGGTATCATCGCTCTGAGTCCAAACTCGCCACAGGAAGCATTCGATCTCACCGTCAGAGCATTTAACCTCTCAGAAAAATACCGTGTTCCCGTACTGCTTATGACCGACGAAGTGGTGGGACATATGTTCGAAAAAGTAGTGATACCGCCTAAAGAAAATATCCATATAGTCAACCGGACCCTGACACCTCCCGATACGAAAGTGTATTACCCTTTTAAACGGGATAAAAAAACCCTGGTTCCACCCATGGCACACGCCGGGGACGGGTATCGGATTCATGTCACCGGACTCACCCATGATGAACGTGGTTATCCCGCTGTTACCGCCGAAGGACAGGCGGCAATGGTCCCGTTTCTCAGAGAAAAAATTCTGAAAAACGTGTCGGATATTTGCGATAACGAGGAGGTCTTCACTGACGATGCAGAGATTATATTTTTATCGTTTGGAATCGCTTCCCGAAGCACCAGATTGGCAGTGGATCAGGCCCGGAAAAAAGGGGTAAAAGCGGGATTTTTCCGATTGAAAACGGTATGGCCGTTTCCGGAGGACCGTATTCGGGAATTGGGAAAACAAGTAAAAGGCATTGTTGTGGTGGAGATCAATCTGGGTCAGATCGTGCTGGAAGTTGAACGGATAGCCGGGAAATACTGTCATGTGGCTCTGGCACCCAATCCCGGAGGCCGGGTACATGAACCGGAAGAAATTCTTGCCATTGCCCGGGAGGTTTTGAAATGACAACGATACAGAAAGTAAAATCCCATCCAAAAGATCGACTCCTGCGTACGGATCGGCTGCCCCACATCTGGTGCCCCACGTGCGGCATCGGTACCGCAGTGGGATGTTTCATCAATGCCCTGGCCGAAACCGGTATTCCGGAATCACAGTTCGCAGTGGTCTCAGGGATCGGGTGCACAGGCCGGGTGGCCGGTTATGTAAAACTCGATTCCTTCCACACCACCCACGGTCGGGCCATCCCCTTTGCCGTGGGCCTGCACCTCGCCAACCGGAAACTCAAGGTGATCGTTTTCTCCGGTGACGGTGACCTCATGGCCATCGGTGGAAATCATCTTCTCCACTCCGCTCGCCGGAATATCGATCTCACTGTCTTTTGCATCAACAACTTCATCTACGGTATGACCGGCGGTCAACTGGCCCCCACGACGCCCAGACACGCCCGGACCTCCACCACACCTTATGGAAACAACGAATACCCCATCAATATTCCTCACGTAGTATCAGCATGCGGCGCGGTGTATGTTGCGCGCTGGACCGTGCTCCACATCAAACGTCTGACCCGAGCCATGAAAGAAGCCATTTTGAAACCGGGCTTTTCCTTTGTGGAAATTATCGCACCATGTTCCACACTCTATGCCCGTAAAAACCGACTTGGCAGTGGTACGAATCTCATGAACTTTTATCACGACAACTGCGAGATCAATCATGGCGCCGATCTCAAAGATTTAAACCTGGATTTCCAGGGGAAAATCACTTGTGGAAAATTTGTGGATATTGAAAAACCCACCTTCCTGGATCTTGTGGAGGGAAAATGCGATCCGGGACCGGAAAGGAGTGCATGAGATGGAAATGCGAGTCCAGATTACAGGGTTCGGTGGTCAGGGCGTGATCACAGCCGGGTTCATCCTGGGGCAGGCGGCGGCAATCTACGACGATCTAAATTCCACATTCGTTCAATCGTATGGACCGGAGGCTCGGGGCAGCGCTTGCAGTTCCCAGATCACCATCTCCGACGAACCGATCCTATACCCGTATATCAAGCAGCAGGATTTTCTGGTAGCCATGTCCCAGGAAGGATTCGACAAATTCGCGAGAATCTCCCTCAAAGGATCCTTAGTGGTCTATGATGAAGATCTCGTCGTCGTGAAAGACGGTAAATATGACCTGAAATTCGCCCCTATTCCCGCTACGCGCATCGCTGAGAAAAAGATCGGAAAACGTATTGTAGCCAATATTGTAATTCTTGGTTACCTGGTGGCCCAATCACAGGTGGTGACCCTGAACGCACTCGAAAAAGCGGTGCTGTCCGCAGCACCCAAAGGAACGGAAAAAATCAATGAAGACGCCCTGCGTCTGGGTCTGACGTATGGGAAACGGGTGAAGAAATAAAGAATGGAGAATCGACAATGACGAAAGGCGTGTTGGTCATCGGCGGTGGTATTGCGGGGATACAAGCCTCACTGGATCTCGCAAATACCGGGTACCAGGTTCATCTGGTGGAAAAAAGCCCGGCTATTGGCGGGCGCATGGCGCAACTTGACAAGACGTTCCCCACAATGGATTGCTCCATCTGAATACTGGGGCCGAAGGCCATGGATGCCGGTCGGCATCCTAACATTGAGTTGATCACCCTGGCGGAGGTGACGGAACTGACGGGGTCACCTGGAAGTTTCAAAGCCACAGTGATGTGTCAGCCCCGGTATGTCATTGAAGAACGATGCACGGGCTGCGGTGACTGTATCCGGGTATGCCCTCAGACCAGTCCCAACGCGTGGGATCTCGGGCTGGCCACCCGGAAAGCCATATACCGGCCGTATCCTCAGGCGGTACCCTCAGCGTATGTTATCGATATCGATACCTGCCTCAACTCACCCACCCACTTTGTCTGTGAACGGTGCAGGCGGGTCTGTAAACGAGAAGCCATCGAGCATGACATGGTACCCACCACTCGGGAACTGAATGTGGGAGCGGTGATCGTTGCAACGGGGTTCGACGAGTTTCACCCGCATGTCATGGGCAGCTACGGATACGGAGTCTGGACCAATATCGTTACCAGTCTGGAGTTCGAACGGCTCCTCAATGCCTCGGGACCGACACAGGGTCATGTCATTCGACCCTCCGACCATAAAACCCCACATACTATCGTGTTCATCCAATGTGTGGGCGCACGCGGGGAAGGCAATCGCCCCAATTGTTCCCGGTACTGCTGCATGAACGCCGTGAAAGATGCGCTCCTGGTGAAACAGCACGAACCGGACGTGGCGTCCTGCACCATTTTGTACACTGATATCCGGGCATTCGGTAAGGGGTTCGATAGTTTTGTGGAACAAGCGGAGAATGCCGATCATGTTCGGTTTATCAGGGGTCGGCCCAGCAAACTCATGGCCATGGAAAACGACGATGTCGAGATTTTTGTAGAGGATACGGAAACCCTGACACCACTCCGGTTGCAGGCGGACATGGTGGTGTTGAGCTGTGCCGGGATCCCCAGGCCGGAAACGGAAACTCTGGCCGACGTGCTGGGTGTGGATGTAAATGAGATCGGGTTTTTCGCTGCTGGCGGGTCCATGGCACCTGTGGAGACCAGCCGGACCGGCGTGTTTCTGTGCGGCAGCGCCGGCGGTCCACAGATCATTCCCGATTGCGTGGCCCAGGCATCGGCTGCTGCTGCCCGGGCATCAGTCTATGTGAAAGATCACAAATTGCCGGATCCGGAACCACTCATCCCCAAACCCATAGATCCGCATTCGGAACCCCGGATCGGCGTTTTCATCTGTCATTGCGGCGCCAACATCGGCCGGGTGATCAAGATCAGCGATCTGGTGGATGAAACCCGATCACTTCCCGATGTGGTTTATGCCGGCGAAGAGTTGTTCGCGTGTGCGGATACCGGGCAGAGATCCATACAGGAAAAAATTGAGGAACACCGTCTGAACCGCGTAGTAGTGGCCGCATGCACGCCCCGAACCCATGAACACGTCTTTCGGAATGCCTGTCTCGGCGCCGGATTGAACCCATACCTCCTGGAAATGACCAATATCCGGGATCAATGCTCCTGGGTCCATTCTAAAACCCGGGATAAAGCCCGGGGGAAAGCCATTGATCTCATCCGGATGTCCGTTGCCCGGGCACGGCACCTGGAACCGCTGGATCTTACGGAAGTATCCATTGAAAAACACGTACTGATAATCGGCGGCGGTATCGCCGGGATTCGAGCGGCTCTGGACCTGGACGACCTGAATATGGCTGTCACACTCGTGGAATCCGGACCGGAACCCGGTGGCCGCTCCATAACGCTTCATGGCATCTTCCCCGCTCCCGTCAAACCAGAACATTCCATGGAATCCATACTGAAATCCCTGGAAAAATCCCGGGTTGAAGTGATTCTCAACACCCGGGTTAAAGAGATCACCGGGTTTGTGGGGAATTTCAACATTGAACTCGAAAATACGGATACCGGGGACTCGCTGCCACCTTTCAAATCCGGCGCCATTATTGTGGCCATCGGTTCGGATCTTACCACACCCGGAAAACAGTGGCGGTATGGTGAGGCGGCCAATGTGCTGACTTCAATGGACCTGGAACGGCTGCTTGAAAACGGTGATCCGGATGGGCTTCTGAAAAAATCCGGCCAGGCGGTTTTCATCCAATGTGTGGGTTCCCGGGACAAAAACGACGGATATTCCGGGTGCTCCCGGTACTGTTGTCCCACATCAGTGAAACAGGCTGATGCTCTCACGGAATACGGTATGGACGCCACGGTATTGTATCGAGATATGCGTATGGTTGGGCAGGGAGCAGAGGAATATTATCGGGATGTTCGTCATAAAGGCGTACTGTTTCTTCGGTATGATCTGAAACATCCCCCGCAACTCAAAGGAAAGAAAAAGATCGAATCAGTCTCATACTTCGATACGCTCATGGGGAAAACAATCACGGTCCCTGCGAATCTGGTGGTACTGGCCGTGGGGATGGTCAATGAAAGCGCGTCAGCGGAGACGCTCCGGACCCTCCTGAAAATTCCCCGTGGAAGTGACGGGTTTTTCCTGGAACGGCATCCGGAGTTGGGACCCGTGGAAACGTGTATCGACGGCGTCTATGTGTGCGGGACCATTCAGGGACCGAAAGATATTGCTGATACGCTTGTCCAGGCGTCTGCGGCTGCCGGGAAAGCCGTGGAACTTCTCAGCCGGGAAACTCTGTATCTGGAACCGGTGATCTGTGAAGTGGACCCCAACCGGTGCCGGGCATGTCACCGATGTGTGGAACTGTGCGAATATCACGCGCCGGGTATGGTGACTCAGCCTGACGGCCGCCCGGTAGCGGAAATCAACCGCGCCCTGTGCAAAGGATGCGGCACCTGTGCGGTGTGGTGTCCGACCGGCGCTATCTCTGCAAGTCATTTCACTGATGATCAGATCGGCGAGATGATTACCGCACTGTTCGAGGATTACCATGCCTGAATCCACCGGCGCTAAACAGAGGAAAAAAGGATTTGAACCGCGGATTCTGGTGTTTGCGTGCAACTGGTGCTCCTACGCCGGAGCGGACAGTGCCGGAGTAAGTCGGTTGGAATATGCACCCAATGTGCGGCTGCTCCGAGTCATGTGTTCCGGTCGGGTCCATCCGTCATTTGTTCTCAAGGCGTTCATGGAAGGGGCTGACGGTGTGATGGTCTCCGGCTGCCATTTCGGTGATTGCCACTACATGTTCGGGAATCACAAAGCGGTTGAACAGTTTGAAAAGGTGAAAGCACTCACCCGTCTTCTTGGACTGGAGCCGGACCGGATCGCTCTGGAATGGATTTCCGCAGCGGAGGGTCCCCGGTTTGCCGACGTGATGAACCAATTCACGGAACAGGTCCGAAATCTGGGGCCCAGCCCGCTCCTTAGGAAGAAAAAAACGATTTCAGTTCCGGTGTCATCACCCATGAATCTGAGGGATTACCGGGTGTTTACCTGCCTGGAATGCGGCCGGTGCACGGCTGTCTGTCCTGTTGCCCGGACCCATGAGTTTTCACCCCGGCGACTTCTCTCGTCGGCAATTTCACAGGGTTTGGACGGAATGAGTAGTGATGCCGCTGTATGGGACTGTCTCACGTGCCGGCGGTGCGAAGAAGTCTGCCCGGCTGATATCCCCTACTCGGAACTCAACCGGGCCACGCGTGCTGAGACCGTGAAAAAAGACGTGCCTGTCCCGTGCACACACGGCGGTGTGTTTGAACAGGTTTCAATCGCCATGGCCCGGTCAGGATTGAAACAGAATCGGCTGGAATGGTTAACACCCTCTACCCGAACACGAAAACAAAAAGGGAAAATCCTGTTTTTCACGGGATGTTCACCTTATTTTGCCGGATATTTCGGAACGCCATATGCAGAAAAATTGCAGGGTTCACTCAATGCCGCCGTGACGCTTTTAAACCGGATGGATATCGAGCCTGTTGTGATGGCCAACGAGCGGTGCTGCGGACATGACTTACTCCTTCGGGGTGATACAGCCGGGTTTGCGCGACAGGCAGGACTGGTAGCGGACCAGATCCGGAAAACGGGCGCGGAAACGGTGGTGTTCACCTGTCCGGAATGCCTGGTCACGGTTCGGGACGATATTCCCAAGGTCACCGGAACTCAGGATGTAACCTGCGTGCACCTGTCGGAACTCCTGGCGCCGGAGATTGACAAACTGGAGTTTACGGGGAAAAACGGAATGGTTACTTACCAGGATCCGTGTCGGCTCGGCCGGTATTCCGGGGTGTATGATCCGCCCCGTGAGATTATCTGTCACGTGAACAGTGGCGGGGTGAACGAGATGAGACACCACCGGGAGCGGGCGGTCTGCTGCGGCAACACCGCGTGGATCAACTGCGATGCAGGAACAAAGGTGCTCCAGAATCAGCGATTGGCGGATGCGGCTGCCACGGGGAGTGAAACACTCCTGACGGCCTGTCCGAAATGCCTGGTTCATCTGACGTGTGCTCAGGAGGGCGATAACGGAGAAAACCAGAAGCAGGTCAGTACGCGGGATATATGGGATTATGTCGCGACCCGATTAGATAAACGAAAAAAAGGAGGTTCGGTCAATGGCCAATGACAACGTGCGGATCGGGGTATTTGTCTGTGACTGCGGATTGAACATCGCCGGGACAGTGGATACTGCTGCGGTGACGGAATTTGCCGAAGGGCTGCCGGATGTGGTTTGTGCAATCCGGAACACATACACTTGTGCGGATCCCGGTCAGAACGAGATCCAGAAGGCGGTCATCGCCCACAGCCTGAACCGGGTGGTCGTGGCGTCATGTTCCCCCAGGATGCATGAACCCACGTTCCGGGGCTGTGTCCTGGATGTGGGATTGAATCCGTATCTCATGGAGATGGCCAATCTGCGGGAGCACTGCAGTTGGGTCCATACCGATGATCACGAGGGTGCCACTGAAAAGGCTAAGGATCTGGTCCGGAGCGCCGTGGCCCGGGCCCGGTTTCTGGAACCCCAGGAAGAGCTTCAGGTGCCGGTGACCCGAAGAACCCTGGTAATCGGTGGCGGGGTTGCCGGGATACAGGCGGCCATGGATCTTGCTGATGGGGGTCATAAAGTCGTTCTGGTGGAAAAACAGCCCTCTATCGGCGGCATCATGGCGGCTCTGGATAAAACATATCCCACCATGGATTGCTCCATCTGAATACTTGGGCCTAAGGCCATGGATGCCGGTCGGCATTCAAACATCACGCTGATGACTTATAGTGAAGTGGAAAATGTCTCGGGGTATGTCGGTAATTTCAAGGCAACCATCCGGAAAAAAGCCCGGTATGTGGATCCTGATGAGTGCACGGCATGCAGTGAATGCGCTGATGTATGCCCCTCCACGGCGCCTGACGAATATCAGCAGGGGTTTTCCTCACGGAAAGCCATTTATATCGAGTATCCCCAGGCGGTGCCCTCCGCCTATCTCATCGATATGGATACATGTCTCGGGAACAATCCCATTGCATGCGGGAAATGCGCTGAGGTCTGCGAAAAGAACTGCATTAATTTCGATATGGAAGACGAACTGGTTGAGATTGAATTCGGGGCAATCATTGTTGCCACAGGGATGGGAGTGTATGATCCCACGGAAATCAAAGAATATGGGTATCAGCAATTTGAAAATGTCATAACCAGCATGGAATTTGAACGGTTGATCTGCGCCGGCGGACCCACGGAGGGACATTTTATCCGACCCAGCGACCGGACCCGTCCGAAACGAATCGGGTTTATTCAGTGCGTGGGGTCCCGATCGAAAAAATACGGTTCGGAATACTGTTCAAATATCTGCTGCATGAACACCGTCAAGGATACTCTCCTGTTGCGGGACCATTATCCCGACACGGAAAACCTCGTATTTTATATGGATATCCGTGCATTCGGCAAGGGATTTGAGGATATGTATATGCGGTCCCGTGAGGAAGGGGTCCGTTATATCCGGGGGATTCCCGGAGAAATCGAGGAAGATCCGGCGACACGTAATCTGAAAGTCGTTGTGGAAAACACCATGACCGGCAAACTGGAGGAGTATGAACTGGATCTAGTGGTGCTTTCAGTGGGTGTGAAACCTCAGGATGATTCACCGTCGATCCGGAAACTCCTGACCCTTTCTCAGACCCAGGACGGATTCATGATGGAGGCGCATCCCAAGTTGAAACCGGTTGATGCGCCCACCCGGGGTGTTTTTTTCGCCGGTTGCGTGGAATCGCCGAAAGATATCAAAGATAGTGTGACCCAGGCCGGGGCGGCGGCGGCACGGGCCCAGATACTCCTTAACGCCGGTCGGGTAAAAATTGAAGCCATCACCTCAAAAATCGATACGGGACTGTGCCGGCGGTGCGGAAAATGCGTCGTGGTCTGTCCGTACAATGCCATCATCTGGGAGAAGGGCGAAGTGGCCCAGGTCATCGAAGCGGCCTGCGCCGGCTGTGGTTCATGCGGTGCGGAATGTCCCTTCGGCGCTATCGTCATGCGGCATTTCACAGACGACCAACTGGTGGCCCAGATCGATGCCATCCTGGAAGAGAAACCCATGGACAAGCTGGTGACCTTCGCCTGCAACTGGTGCAGTTATGCCGGTGGAGATTTTGCGGGCATCTCCCGGCTGCAGTACCCCACCCATCCCCGGCTGATCCGGACCATGTGCAGCGCCCGGATCAAGGAAGAATTCGTGGAGCATGCCTTCATGAAAGGGGCGCCCATGGTGCTGGTCTCCGGCTGTCATTTTGCTGACTGTCACTATATCACCGCCAACCGCGCTACAGTCCAGCGGGTGCAGAAACTCTGGAATAAAATGGAAAAACTGGGAATCCGGCCGGAACGGCTTCAACTGGAATGGATCAGTGCAGCGGAGGGTCAGAAATTCGCCAAAGTCATGCGGAACCTGGACGGGTTGCGGAAAGACGTGACAGAGGCGGAAGTACGATACACGCAGGCGGTGTTCAAAGCGCAGCGAATGAAAGGACCGGAACGGAAGAAAGCCATGGAAAAACTGGTCTCGCCCAGACCACCGGTTACGGTACCGGTGGAAATTTCCAGTAACGGGCACCGGACTTTCAAATGCATGACCTGTGAGCATATCTTCACCCACGGATTTGATCCCGGGGCGGAACCGGTGGAATTGTCGTGTCCCCTGGCGGAATGCAAGAGCAACAGTATCCGGATTCTGAAAGGATAAGGGGATGAATAAACCGGAAATAACCGTCGATCATGATGCCCGGAAAGAACTGGAAACCATCCTGGGAGCCGGGCATCTCAGTTATTGTTACCAGTGCGGCGCATGTGTGGGGGACTGTCCCAGCGCCCGGTTCTATCCCGGGTTCAACCCACGTACCATTATGCTACAAGCCCTCATGGGGGATTTTGAGGATCTTCTGGGTGAAAAATCCATGATCTGGCTCTGCTCAAACTGCTACAACTGTTATGAACGGTGTCCCCAGGATGTCCGGCCCGTGGAAGTGATCATCGCTCTGAAAAACCTGTGCGTGAACCGGAAAACCGCACCGGAAGATATTCCAACGGTCTCGGACCATATCCGGAAGACCGGCCGGAGTGTACCACTCATGCCATCAGTGAACCGCATGCGGGAATCCCTGGGTCTGGCGCCCCTGGAGCTATTGGATGTAAGTGAGATTGAGGAAATTCTCAAACCGGAGGATGACGAATCATGAAACTGGCGTTTTTTCCCGGCTGCCTGATCCCGGTAAAGTATCCACAGATGGAAGCGGCCATCCGGAAAACCCTCCCGGCGGTAGGCGTTGAGATCGTGGATCTGCCAGGGTTCACCTGCTGTCCGGACCCTATTCATTTCAAGGCAGCGGACAACCTCGCATGGCTGACCATGGCGGCACGGAATCTTTGTATTGCGGAAGAGGCCGGCCTGGATATTTTTACCATCTGTTCCGGATGCACCGGGACACTTTCGGAAGCCCGGCATATGCTCGCAGAGGATCCAATGCTGAAAGAACGGGTCAATAAACGGCTGGCACGGATCGGTAAGGAATATCAGGGAACTGTAAAGATCCGGCATATCGTTTCAGTGCTTCGGGATGATATTGGTATGGACCGGATCGCCGCATCAGTGACCCGTCCCCTGAAAGGGGTAATGGTGGCCATTCACTACGGCTGTCACCTGTTGAAACCCAGTGAGTTCATGCAGGTGGACGACCCCGACGATCCCCGGGTTATGGACCAGTTGATCCGGGCCATCGGCGGCACCACCTGCCGGCACCGGGAATGGTATCTCTGCTGTGGAAAAGCCTGTAATGATGACACATTGAAAGAGGACATGACTTCCTGTGTCCTGGATTCCATCCGAGAGATGAAAGCCGATTGCATGGGCATGATCTGCCCGTCATGTTTTTCGTCGTTTGATCTGGGCCAGATCAAACTGTCACGGAAGAACAAGGACAAAGACAACGCGAAAGAACTGATTCCGCCGGTGTACTATTTTCAACTCCTGGGCCTGGCCCAGGGACTGACACCGGCCGATGTGGGACTGAACCGTCACAAGATCAAACCCGTGCGGGTGCTGGAGAAGATCGGGTATTGACCCGCCCGGAGCGCTGATTCGCTTACACCGGGTTGGTATATTCAGGGGTTAGCATCTACCCGCAAACTGGTGAAAAATACGGGCGAGAAGAAGGAGGGTAAATTATGAGCACTCAAGATACAGCAGAAAAATCAATATCCTCGGGCCATGATAACATGCAATTGACGGATGATACTTCTAGTTCGCCAATTTACTTCGCAGTCTCTCCATTGAAACTATTTGTGATGTCGATTTGTACCCTTGGAGTTTATGAAATTTATTGGTTTTATCAAAATTGGGGTCTCATTAAAGAGAGGGAAGGAACAGGTATCCTGCCTGTTTGGCGATCCTTATTTGGATTTATCTTCTGCTATTTTCTTTTCAAAAGGGTGCAAGCCTCAGCAACGAGCTTATCTTTTATAAAAACGATATCCCCGGGGTTAATGGCTATCGCCTGGACTATCCTCACCTTGCTATGTTTGTTACCCGCTCCATTTCGGGCGATTGCGCATTTTGCGGTTATCTTTCTGCTGCCCGTTCAGAAAACAGCGAATAATATTAATGATATCTTTGCTCCTGAGCATGATAAAAACAACAAATTCACCGGCTGGAACATATTCGGCATTGTTGTTGGCTTGCTTTTCTATCTTGGTCTTGCGGGAGCGTCTATTCCAACAGAATGAAATTGTCGTCTGACAATTGACTGCAAAATACGCCGCTCGTTCTTCGCTCTTGTTTTTGCATTCGGTTGACATTCGTTTGGATTCCTTTCAATATAAACACCAAGAAATAATAATTGGATCTTTCGATTTAAGGAGAGCTGATTTTGTGACACTCCGTATTCGCCTGATAGTGGCAATGTTTATTCTCATCTGTCCGGGATTGCCCGTTACCCTGTCTCAGTCGCCGCACCTGTTCGCCTTAAATACGACTGACAATCCGGACACGCTGGAGACTTACGATCCGGATACCGGAAATCTTCTGAACAGTTGGACGGTCTCGAATAGCAATAATTACTTGGGAGTGGCTTACGATCAGGTCGACGATTCCGTCTGGATCACAGACTGGACGTCAAATACACTGTATGAATTCAACAAATCGGACGGCACGGTACTTAACAGTTTTTCAACGCCCCAAATGCTGAGGGGCGTGGCATATGACCCTCGTAATGACACGATCTGGACCGGACACGCCAGGGATTCTCCATTTCCCGGTGAATTCAACAACTGGACCAAGGGCGGTGTCCTGATCCGGAGGGTAAACAACGCCGGGACACTTGGATTTATCACAGGCATGGATCTCGATCCCCGTGACGGTACTCTCTGGTGTCATGATCCCGATTCAGAGGAAATCCGTCAGTTGGATATTTCCGGCTCTGATGCTGTGCTTTTGTCCAATTGTTCACCGCCGTATGCGGGAGTTCCCGTAGAGGAAGCCATTATCGTGGATCTCCAATCACAGGATATCATTGGCTGGGGACACATGGAATTCGGCCCCACAATAATGGACCGGGACTGTAATGAATTGGGGAGTTGGATATTCGAAAACTTTGAAGACGACCATAATGGCGGGGATTTTGAGGATTTTTACGAATCACCGACACCCACTGTCACGCCTACGCCGACGTCAACACCGACAATGACTCCCACGAATACGGCTACGGCGACGCCTACCGGGACCCCGACAAGCACACCGTCTCCTACAGTAACCCCCACACCGTCTCACACACCATCTCCAACAGTGACACCCACACCGTCTCACACGCCGTCTCCAACTGTGACACCCACGCCGTCTCACACGCCGTCTCCAACTGTGACACCCACGCCGTCTCTCACGCCATCTCCCACAGAGACACCCACACCGTCTCTCACGCCATCTCCCACACAAACCCACACAGAAACACCAATACCAACATTAACCCCAATACCAACATTAACCCCATTACCAACATTAACCCCAACAACAGCACCGACGTCAACCCAGACCCCGTTGAGTGGTGAATTTTTTGAAGATTTTGAATCAGAGGCGGAGGGCTGGTCTATTTCCGGGCTATGGCATTTAACAACCACTGATTTCTGTAGTCCGAGTCATTCAATGTGGTATGGCCAGGAAGCAACGGGAGACTATGATACGGGGAGTGCAAATTCAGGTTCGATCATTTCACCGAGGATACTACTGACCATTGATTGTTATTTTGAATTTTATAGTCGGGAGGAGACGGAAGGGTCTGGAATCATAAATGATACGCGAAGAATATTTATTACAACTGATGATGGCGTATCCTGGACCCCTCTGCATCAATCTTCAAATACCAGCAATTCCTGGTATTGCGTCGATGGTTTCGACCTTTCACCCTTCACAGGAGAAATTATCAGGATCAAATTTGAGTTTGATACAGTCAATGAACTGTCAAACGATTATGCCGGATGGTTCGTGGATGATGTGATTATCGCTCATCAGTCAATACCAATACCAAGCATGGGAATCATGGGAATTGGGATGCTTCTGGGCGTATTTTTGATACTGTTTTGGAGGACAAAGAAAGTTGGGTAACTACTGTCATTGTTGGCGGGTATTTCGAACCCGGAGCTCCGCTCTGCTACACACCGAGCTGGTATGTTTAGCCCCTTTGGGGCAAGGTATCAGTTGCAAATAGATAAAGGGTTGTTTTCGTTATTAATGCAGCCTCAAGGTTTTATGATGGTTGCAACAAGCGTGAAGGTGCAGACAACCAAGCGCTGAAGGCGCGCAACATATCGGCTCAGGGTAACGCCCTGTGACTGGAATAAAGAGAAAACCAAATTGCCACAATCATTAGCAAGAATTTATCTGCATATCCTGTTCAGCACAAAGTACCGGAAACCATGGATCACAAAGTCTATCCGAACGGATCTTCATGCGTATCTGGCGGGAACTATCCGGGCATTAAAATGCGAAGCGTACCGGGTCGGCGGTATCGAAGACCACGTTCATATTGCCTGCAGGCTGCATCGAACAATTTCCGTCAGCAAACTGATGGAAGAAATCAAGACTTCATCCTCTTCCTGGATCAAAAAACAGGATATCGAACACCAGTCATTTGAATGGCAGAGAGGGTACACTGTTTTCTCTGTCGGATCATCCGGTCTGAAGAGTCTGCTGCGATATATCGACAATCAGGTCGAACACCATCGGTCACGGAATTACAAGGAAGAAGTATTGGGGTTCCTGGATCAGTATGGTATTGTCTGCGATGAACAATATCTCTGGGACTGATCCTCCTGGCTTAATAGTGCGATAATCTAAACCGGGGGTCCAATCAATGAAAAACCGCAGCAAAACAACGGTAAAGGCAATAATCTTAATCCTTCTGATCACCGCCATTCCCGCATCTTCCCAGGAACCTCCCAGAGTAATCCACACCTTTGTCGCGCTCTGTGACAACCTGCATCAGGGAATTGTACCGGTGCCGCAACAACTGGGAAATGGTGATGATCCGGATAACAATCTTTACTGGGGAGCATTGTATGGGGTAAAGACGTATTTCAAACGAAGTTCCCATTGGAAATTGGTTGAGTCTGTTCAGCCCTCAAAACCGGTATTGGAACGGTGTATTTTCAAGCATCAAACCGAGAATGTTTATTTTGTTGCTGATGCATATCAGGGAAAACAGATCAGGCAGACAGTGATTGATTTTCTGGATGCTGCATCGGGAAAATCCAAAGACAATGATACTATTTCCATCAAAATTAATACTGAAACCATCAATCTCAAGATTCATGGCAGTTCCCATCTGATCGTCTATGTCGGACACGATGGATTGATGGATTTCAATTTAGATACTTATCCGGCGAAACAGAATGATCAGGTTCGTGAAACGATTATTCTGGCCTGTCTGAGCAAATCTTATTTTCGTGAACCGATTGTCAAAGCAGGTGCCAAGCCTTTGCTCTGGGCCACCGGACTGATGGCGCCTGAAACATACACGCTTGAAAATGCCATTGAAGGATGGGTATTGCGGGAAGATGATGAGAAAATTCGATTGCGTGCGGCAGACGCTTATCACAGGTATAAAAAATGTGGATTGGAAGCTGCGAAACGGTTACTTGTAACGGGATTGTAAGTTCTATATTTTTATAAGAGGACATCCGACTACACGAGAAAGACAGGTGCAATTTCCATGATGGCAAAACGAATATTACTTACCTTTTTGACAGCCTGCTGGTTCTTCAACCCGATCACTCTCACATATGCCGGTACATTACATCTTGATGGGGCAATCCCGTGGGACGGAAAGGACCGTGTTTATTACTATTACGAACCGGATGATCTGCCTGTTTCTCCCGTGCCACTTGTTATCATGCTGCATGGCGGGGGCGGAAAGATTGACGATTTCTTCGGTGTGACGAGTTCTACCGCTCCATTCAGCGTCTGGCCGGATATCGCCGAACATGAGAAATTCGTTGTTGCTGCACCGCAGGCCTGGGGGCGGTTTGAGAGTAAACGCCGATGGAATGACTGCCGATCCGGCTGTATTGATTGTGGAAACGAAGATGATGTTGGACTAATAAATGCTATGATCGACGAACTCACAGGCAAATACACCCTTAATTCCGAACGTATCTATGTGACAGGTGTATCTAATGGTGGCGTTATGTCCTTCCGTCTGGCTCGCGAACTGGCGGATCGTATCGCATCTATCGGTGTTATTATCGGGAATGAAGTATCAGTAAGTGATTGCGCTGATCCGGAGAGTCCAATGTCAGTTTTGATCATGAATGGAACGGATGATCAATTGTTTCCGTGGGAAGGCGGTGATCTGGGAGATAGAGGAGTTGTTCTTTCCGCAGAAGACACTGTAGCAATGTGGGTGGAAACAAACGCATGCAACCCCAGTCCGGACATTTACACTTATACAAACGGTCTTTATGAGGATGGTTCCACGGTAACTCGAGAAACATACACCGGTGGCGACTCAGGTAGTGAGGTTGTGTTTTATACAGTGCAAGATGGCGGTCACCTCGAACCTAGTATTCAAAACCAATATTCACAATCGGTGGAGCTCGTTCTGGGACGCCAGAATCATGATATTGAAATGGCGTATGAGGTCTGGGCGTTTTTCTCCAGGCACACCCTGTCTGAGCGAGTCGCCTGTTCAGACACCGGCGTTGAATTAACCATGCCGTCATATACGTTTAGCCCCGAGAGATTTTTCAATCTTCAGGCTCGGATCTGTAATTCCGGAGCGGTTCCCTTGAACGATATTCCGCTTTTTTGCCTTCTGGATGTTTTTGGCGAGTATTGGTTTTTTCCAACCTGGAGCAAGGATCTTAATTTCGAAATCATAGCGTCCATTCCTCCCGGGCTTACAGTGAAAACACTGATTGATGCATTTTACTGGCCACATGACACAGGTGCGGGGTCCGGTATTCGGTTTATTGCCGCCATGACAACGCCTGAAATGGATGCCCTACTGGGAGAACTCGGTGAATGGACCTTCGGATGGTCGGAAGAATAAGTGCAAAAAAGATCGTTTGAAAAAATTTTCTGGTGTGCGTGTAAACACATCGAATCCGATTACATCAATCGGGAATTCATTGAGAAGAAATGGCCGGACATCAAGCGCAAAACCCATGTGTTAGTTTCAGAAATCGATAGTAAAACCGATTTTGAGAGTGTTATGATCGATCTCTTTTCAATGCATTTAAACGTGAGTCATTCCCAATTTATTACTCCGGATCTGGCAATGAAAATAGATCTTCAAGACTCCGTGGAAACGGCTCCGGATTTTCTTTTTCCTGTATCGGAAGAAACGGTAGATTACGTTTATTTAAAAGTGTCATCGCTGACAATTCCAATTTTTTCATGGACCGGATTTGGACCCAAATTAAAAATACTTGAAAATGATGATAGACCCATTGTTCTCGATTTTAGATTAAATGCTGGCGGTTCTGCCAGTGCAGTGGGTGAACTGTTGACACCATTCATCGGAGCGGACCTCCCATTCTTGTATTCCAGACTCGCAACATGGAAAAAGCGGCCAATTCCAGAAATCATATACCCGCAAGATGAAGAGAAAAATGATGGCAATCGGCTCGATCTTGGAATATCGCTTAAGTTCCCTCATGCAGAATGGCGGACACGAAAAGTATCTGAGTTTACTCTGATGCAAAAAACGATTCTTCTTGTTGATGGTAGAAATTATTCGTGTGGAGAACTGTTTGCTCAAGCAATGAAGGAGCATTCCAGGTGCATATTAATTGGCGGAAAAACAGCGGGTGCTGTTGTCGGTGGCAGAGATGATTATGATTGTGGCTATGGATACAGGCTTTTATTACCTTTTGTGAATATGATCTCTGCCGGAGGGTTTGTCCTGGAAGGTGAGGGGGTCAGTCCCGACGTTGAAATGTCTTTTCAAACCCGTGACACAGAGCCACTTTCCCGGGAAGAAATTATGAATGTATTGGAGATTGCACGAAACGATTGATGCTTGTGGTAAAAGTATTTTACAGGTGGAATGAATGTATCGATTTCAGGATCTTCTTCATCTCAATTTCAGAAAAATCCTGACCATAAAATCGCCGAAACAGATGTTCCCTCATCTCCTCAGGTGTCAAGCAGCCAAACTCTTTCTGCAACCCGGCTCTGATCAGCGTTCTGGAGGTTTGGAACATATTGCATGCCATTCGCAGCCGGTCTCCAGGTGATCGTTTGCTCAACATATCGTAAAACTGAGTTCTGATCTTTTCCGGTGTATCTCTCACTTTTTGAAATGCTCCTCAAAAATGTTGTTCAGCCCTAATTGCACTATCCATTGATTCAAGTAGTTCCAATCGAGATTATCCACCGCTTCAATCATGGCACTGATATCGCTCTTTTGAAGATCTGATTGCGACATTTTCATCCAGATCAACTTCGAGAGTATTAAATCTTCAGGAGAAACGACATAAATTTCGGCATCATCAACCGCAACTTGTATTCGACGGCTGAATTCAACTTGACGATACTCATCGTTTTTCAGGATGATGAAATCCGCTTTAATGATCCAATTGTTATGAATGATATTAAATGAGGAAAACCGCGATGCTGCGTCACGAACAACTACCTCATCAATGTAGCAATCCGATGCGAAAAGTCCGGTAATTTTTTCAGCGTTGGACGGAGAACATTCGACAACAATATCGATATCTCGCGTCATTCGGGGAACAGAGTAAATCGCCATTGCCATGGATCCAGTCAACATATATTCAAAACCTGCTGACTCCAGTCGGAAAGCGATCTGCTTTAAGAACTCAAGTTGCTCATTCATTTGTCATCAATCCCAGCAGAAGTCGTTAGTTCCGATGTAATTCCTGTCTCACGGAATAATTATAGCGAAAGTTTCTCTGTTATGCCATTCCCACGTCTGCACATATTGAGGGCGAGCAGAATTGACCGGATCGGTCCAGAGCAATATAGTCATTACGACACTATCAAAACATTGTTTTATCCGGTTGAACTGTTTATAATGTAGATCAGTATTCAAGATTATTTTACAGTTATTCTGCTGAGATTTGGTATCATGGAGATCAACTCAAAAACCGAAGCGCAACGTAGAGCGGATCAGATCGGGTGTTTCCAGGCGGAATTGAAGGTATTGGAGCATGAAAACATCATATCTCTGCCGGATGATCAGCGTACATCTATTGAGGATTACCATAACAGTATCCTGTCGCACCTTTTATCAACATTCGACATTGATGCAAACACACGCGAGAAACAACTCAGTTGGGGAATGAAAATCGCTTCTTTTCTGGGAGCACTCGGGTTTGCCGCCGGCGTGTTTTTTCTGTTTTATCAGTTTTGGGGCCGGTTCTCGATCATGTACCAGGTTTTGATATTGGTTATGGCGCCCATTATGAGTCTCGTCGTGACGTCAGTTGCATTCAAGCGGGATAGGTCCGGCTATATTGCAAAATTGCTGGGAATGCTTACTGTGACCTGTTTTATTCTCAATATTGTCATGCTGGGACAGATCTTCAACATCAATCCATCGGAAAACGATTCTTTGTCTGGGCGCTGTTTGCATTTATCCTGGCATATATCTGCGATTCACGCCTTCTTTTGACTGCCGGCATTGCCAGTTTTGCGGCGTTTCTGTCTGCACAGGCCGGCACTTGGAACGGGTGTTACTGGATTCATTTCGGCGAAAGACCGGAAAATTTCTTTCCTGTCGCTATCGTACTCTTTCTTGTTTCTTTCACACCCCACAAACGATTTTCCGGGTTTTCCATCACATTCCGCATATGCGCGATGCTCCTGCTTTTTATTCCCGTCTTGATTCTTTCCAACTGGGGTGAAATCAGTTATCTGATTCTATCCAATACGGCCATTGAGATTATCTATCAGATTATCGGATTTGTCGTTAGCGCACTGGCCATCTGGATCGGCATTAAATTTGATCTGAAAGAAGTTGTGAATACTGGAAATGTGTTCTTCACGATTTTCCTTTTTACCAAGTTTCATGATTGGTGGTGGGATTGGATGCCCAAGTATCTTTTCTTCATGGTCATCGGTCTGACAGCCCTCCTGTTTTTGTTCCTATTCAACCGACTTCGAAATTCAACGGTGAGCAGAAAACGCGGTGGTCAGGCATGAAACGTCTATCCTCACCCACCGGTCTTTTTATCCTGGCTTTTCTGATTCTGCTTACAACCAACATTTTTGTACTGTCCGGTGTTGCACTTAATCGATCCGGCACTCCTATGTCTCAGGTAACCCTGACGGACAGGGAGTTACAACTGGCCTATAATTTCAATAAGGAGAACACTGGATTGCAATTAACGCTCGACTGGCGGGGACTAGGCGAAAACGCACATCCCCTCTATATCGGAAGATACCGGAATCCTCCCGACTGGATGGATGCGGAAAAGCTGACTGAGTTGGGGTTCCATATTGACGCGCGTAATATCTCCGATACGGACTTTTATATCTCTTATAAAAAGCACCTTCCCAGGGAAGTTTTTATTGTTCTGGAACTGGATGGGGAGTCTTACAAAACCGCTTTAACTCGAGCTGAAACTGCTTTCATCGAAGCAGAACAGAAAGAGAAGGAAAAGCCGGTGGAGACAACTGAGTCCGGAAATACCCCGAATGATTTCAATAACCAGTTTCTAGTAGCCAAATCCCGATTGGAAGCTGAACGAAATACAAACAGTCGCCTGTTCGCTGTTGATGCGGGGTTGGGATTGGACGAATTAAAAGAAAAGTATCGTGATCGAACCCGGTACATCATCGCAAAAGGATTAGTCAATTGCAGAATGATATCAAAAGATGGTGTCAGAACGTTAATAGGAAACATACAACAACTCAGCATCCCGGATATTTATGTACCGCTGAAACATCGAAGTGTGCTTGACCGGTTCCGCTTAAATGACAAACGCTTGAGAGATTCCGCTTACCAGATCGAACTGGTATATGGGAATCGGGCAGAACCCTGGATCGTATCCGTCAAAACTCGGGATGTTGTCGAAACAGGATCAAACTTACCCTCCAAATAAAACAAACCGCTTGTTTGCGCTGCCCGAAGCCGGGACGAATTTTTCCATTGACGGAATTTATATTGGGAAATAGGATGCATTTCGAAGGGCAACCCGGGGAGCCTGGTCGCTGTTCCGTGACCGTCCATAGGTTCCAATCGGTGCAATTTCCGACATAAATGAATGATTTGCGAGGGATTATTGTGGAAAACGATCTGAAAAATATTCTGTTTGCTGCTGTTCAGGCGGCGGAATCACTGGGTGCGGATTATGCCGAAGCCCGATGGAGTGATTACCGGATTCAAAATCTGGCGGCACAGGGCCCGGTCCTGAACACCATGGTGGATGAGCACGCCGCCGGTATTGGTGTTCGCGTATTCACAAACGGTGCGTGGGGGTTCGCCAGCGGTCAGGCCACGACCATTGACGACGCCGTTTTGCTGGGTCGCCGGGCGTTTGAGATTGCCCTGGAGAGCGGCCGTGTAGTGGGCAAACCACTGGAACTGACCCCGGTGACACCGCATCAGGCGGTCTGGCGGTCACCCATGGCAAAGGACCCCTTTGATGAGGTATCACTCGGTGAAAAAACCGGGCTTCTCCTGGCCATCACCGGGGAGTTGATGAAGCATGATGCCATACAGGATGCATCAGCCTATATGCGGTTTTCCCGGGCGCACAAAGTGTTTGCCAATTCCGCAGGCAGCTATATCGATCAGGTTCAATTATGGTCCAGCACCGATTATAACGCCACTGCCGTGGGCAACGACCGGTTCGCTACGCGGAGTTTTGAAGCGTCACCCTTTGAAAAGGGATATGAACTGGTGGAAGAACTCCCGTTACTGACGGAAACCGGCCGGGTGGCGGAAGAAGCGGCGGCTCAACTCAAAGCACCGGTGTTTGAAGCGGATCGAACCGATCTCATTCTCATGCCCAACCATACACGGCTGGTCATCCATGAAACAATCGGACACGCTACCGAGCTTGACCGGATACTGGGTTGGGAAGCCGATTATGCCGGCACCTCGTTTGCCACACCGGAAAAGCAGGGAAACTATCGATATGGATCCGATCTGTTCAATGTCACCGGTGACCGGACACAAAAACACGGTATGGCCACATGTGCATTCGATGATGACGGCGTGCCCACACGGTCCTTTCCCATGATTCGGGATGGGATACTCCTGGATTACGCCACAACCCGGGATACCGCACCCTTCATCGGGGCCGATGACAGTAACGGCTGTGCATTCGCTGACAGTTGGAGTTCTTTCCCGATACTCCGCATGGCCAATGTCTGTATCGATCCCGGACCGGAAGGTGGTCCCACCCTGGAGGCGCTCATCGCTTCCACTGACGATGGTGTCCTGGTGGACGGC